>ENA-OQDF01001052-OQDF01001052.1-human-gut-metagenome-genome-assembly--contig:-NODE-1052-length-11409-cov-2.077734_pt1 | contig 11409 bp, 11 predicted proteins | sample MGYA00242769_ERZ504597 | MGnify/ENA primary metagenome ERZ504597 (study PRJEB26092, sample SAMD00036305) | human gut metagenome | host: Homo sapiens | study: EMG produced TPA metagenomics assembly of...
GCCGCAGATACTCCCCCAAGTCTTCTGTGAGCATGGGGCCATGGAGCGGGCAGATCGTTTTGATCTCCAGCGCGGAGATTTTTTTCAGCAGAGCCTGCACCTGTGCGCCATATTTCCCGATAATATTGTAATAATACCGTCGGGCCTGCGGCACCCAGGGGGCACGGGCAGTCCGTTCCAGTGAGCCAAAGCGTCCGAAGCATCCGCCGAGAACAGGATTTTTTCCGTTTCCTCATACGCCGTCATCACCTCCGGCCAGTGTACCATCGGCGCCAGCAGAAAGCGCAGCCGGTGCAAACCCAAGGAAAGCGTATCTCTTTCGCCAACCTCCAGCATACGTCTTCCGACAATGCACCTGTGCCGAAGAACTGCTTGATCAGGGTAAATGTTTTCGCGTTTCCCACGATCTTCATCTCCGGGTACTTTTGTGCCAGCCGCATGAGGCTGCCGGAATGATCCGGCTCCATGTGTGTGACCACAAGATAGTCGGGCTGCGCCCCTCCAACACCCGCGCCACATTGGAAAGCCATTCTTCCGTTGCCCGTGCGTCCACGCTGTCCATCACGCAATCTTCTCATCCAGAATGACATAGGAGTTGTAGCTCACTCCCATAGGCTGGACGGGGTACTGGTTTTCAAAGAGTGCCAATGTGTTATCATCCACCCCTACATAGCGGATGGCATCTGTTACCGTTTGGATAGCCATATAAAAATACCTCCTATTTTCCTTACTCAGACTCTGACTGATAGGTTCTTCTTTTCTAATGAAACATACGCTCAACCGCGGATCGGCGGTCGCGCATTTTACCGTTGCCTTGCTTCCCCCAGAGTCGTTACATGTGGTACACCGCAGCGGAGCGAAGTCCTTCCGGCAGGCCGTCGGGCGCAGCAGGTGAAAGTTCCAGTGTACCTGCCCCGCCCACTGGGAGGCGACAGCGGAGAAGTGGAGCATGACAATACCGAGATCCAATGCGGCATCCAAATTATCGGTGTAGGCATCCTCCTGCTGCACCAAATAGATGCTGTGATCCTGCACAAGGAAGCCATAGGGCTGACGGTTGAGATAGCTGGGGGAGAGCGAAGCGGCGTAGAAGGACTGCCAGAGCATATCGTCGTAGAAGTCCATCATCTCGTCAAGCCCAGACTTGTTGCTCCAGCTCCCCATGTGAACCAAATCGTGCACGCCCTTTTGGCGCGTAGTACTGCTGTTCGGCCCGCACATCGATCTGAGACATACTTAGGATATTCAGCCGCAGCTTTTTGCGGTCTTTTCCCCGTAGCCAAAGGCAACGATTGCCGCCACCTCTAACGGGGTGGCGAGAGACAGTGCCTTTTTGATTTTGTCGCTGTCGGTGAAGGTCATCCAGCAGGTGTCAATGTCCAACTCAGTCAGCTTGAGGACGAGATCTTCCATCATGTAGCCGGCGTTGATGGCCGCATAGGAATGCGGGGCAGACATAAGGAGCAGGTAGTGCGGTGCTCCGATGAGAAATTGATTATAGCCCGCTGAGCTCTCCAGCGCCGGCTGTGCATCCTTGTCCAAGACGATCAACTCCGTTGCAATCTCCGGGACAAGACGGGGGCAGGTCTTTTCATAGTAGGATCGGAGCTGGCCGATAGCCTCGCTCGGAACTTCCTTTTCGCGGAATGCGCGAACGGATCTGCGATTTTGAATCATAGCGCTGTAATTCATAGTAGTATCTCCTATTCTGATGTCTTTGGTTTTCTTATAAATCGTCTATCAGTGCGGTGCTCTTGGCGTAGGCGGTACTGCGTGCCTCAAAGAAATCGGTCTTGACCATGTTGCGTCGGCGTACTGGCTGACCCATTCCATGCTCTCCGGTTCGCTCTCAAAGCCTGGATACAATGCAGGATAGCCAAGGCTCGTCCAGCGGAGGTTGCCGAGATAGCGGATGTAATCGCTGATCATCTGCCGGTTCAGCCCCGGGATGTCGTCGCCGATTACATAATGCCCCCATGCGATCTCCTGCTCCACGCCCTCACGCATCATCTCGCGCAGCGCTTGTACGCTCTCGGCGGTGAACAACTCCGGCTGCTCCTTTTGCAGCTCCGTGATGATATTGCGGAACAGCCACAAGTGCGTGTTCTCGTCGCGGTTGATATAGCGGATCTCCTGCGCCGAGCCGGGCATCTTCCCGTTTCGGGAGAGATTGTAGAAGAACATAAAGCCGCTGTAAAAATAGATGCCCTCCAAAATATAGTTTGCCATCATCACGCGCAGCAGCGTGGGAGCGTCCTTCCGCTCCTGAAACTCGTTGTAGCAGTCCCCAATGAAGGTGTTGCGGCGCAGCAGATGCTCGTCCGTTTTCCATTGGTAGAGGATGTCATTGCGCTCCACGGGGGAACAGATGGTGTCGAGCATATAGCTGTAGCTCTGTGAGTGGACACACTCCTGAAACGCCTGAATGGACAGGCAGAGATTGACCTCGTTGGCGGTAATGTAGGCTCCGATATTAGGCAGGTTCGCTGTCTGAATGGAATCCAAAAAGACAAGAAAACTCAGAATTTTATCGTAGGCGCTGCGCTCGGCTGACAGCAGGCGGGGATAGTCCTTCACATCCTGCGAGAGATTGATCTCCTCAGGAATCCAAAAGTTGTTCATGGCCTGCCGGTACCAGTCGCTGACCCAAGCGTACTTCATATTGTTGAAGTCATTGAGGTTGGTGGTATTGCCGCCGATCATGCGCCGCAGGCGCACATCAGGTTCGCCCTCCGGGTTAAAGAGGGGCTTTTTCTTCAGTTCCGTCATGCTATCCTCCTTATGACGAGCAGCTTTCGCAGGTCTCGACCTCAAGGGCTTGCTGCGGACATAGTAAATGGTCTTGACGCCGGCCCTCCACGCCTCCAAATACAGTCTGAGCACCTGACGCATGGAATAGTCGTTGGTGATATAGAGATTCATGCTCTGCGCCTGGTCAATATGTCTCTGGCGAAGGCCCGCGGCGCGTACCGACCAGCTTTGGTCGATCAGATGCGCTGCCTTATAGTACCACCATGTGTCCATAGAAAGCTCCGGAGCAACGCGGGGCAGCATGCTGCCCTTTTTTCCTCTAAAAAGAATTTCTTCATAATTGGATCTATGCCCGCCGACGTGCCGGAGAGGATAGATGTGCTGGAGGTCGGTGCGACCGCCAGCAGATAGGCGTTGCGCATTCCCTGCACCGCCACCGTTTTCGCAAGCGCCCGCCACTTTTCGGAGGTATAACCCCGCTTTTCAAAATACGCGCCCGTCTGCCAGTCGCTGCCCTCAAAGAGCGCGTAACGACCCTTTTCCCGTGCCAGTGCTGTGTCCGCCTTGACGGCGGCGTAGTTGATGAGCTCGAATACTGCATCGGTGAAGGCAAGGTGCTCATCGCTCTCCCAGTGGATGCCGCGCTTTGCCAGCATGTGGTGGTAGCCGCTGACGCCCAGGCCGATGCTGCGGTACTTCTGATTGGTAAGCCGCGCGTATTCCAACGGGTAGAAGTTGAGGTCGATCACATTATCCAGTGCGCGGATGGCCGTTTCCACCGTGCGTTCCATATAGGCCTCGTCCTCCACCGGCAGATTACCGAGAGACAGACTCGCCAGATTGCAGACCACAAACTCACCTGGGCGTGTGGCCGTCACCACTATTGTGTCGCCGTTCTCCGTGTGCACCTCAGTGCTGATGTGCTCGATGGGTGCCATGTTCTGCGCGATCTCCGTACAGAGATTGGAGCAATAGATCATTCCCGCGTGGCCGTTTGGGTTCATATGATTTACACTGTCTCGATTGAAAGCGAAGGGCGTGCCGGTCTCCACTGCCGAGCGAAGCACCAGCCGCACGATGTCCTTGACGGTGACGCTGCGCTTTTCGATGCGCGGGTCATTGACGCAGTCAGATACCGCTTCTCCCATTCTGTACCCCAGTAATCCTCCAGTGCGTAGCCCTTGACCGTGAGGATCTCATGCGGACACATGAGATGCCACGGCGCGTCTATGTTCTCCTCCGCTAGTCGCCAGAAGAGATCCGGATAGCACACGGCGGGAAACACATCATGTGCCTTCATGCGGTCGTCGCCGTTGTTGGTGCGCAGTTGAAGGAATTCCGGCAGATCCCGGTGCCATGCGTCTAAGTAAACCGCCACAGCGCCCTGCCGCATCCCCAACTGATCCACCGCCACGGCGGTGTCGTTGACCAGCCGGATCCAGCGGATAACACCGCCCGCCGCCCCTTGAAAGCCGCGGATGGTGCTGCCTGCAGCGCGCACCTTACCGAAGTACATCCCCATTCCACCGCCGAATTTAGAGACCTTTGCGAAGTTGTCCAGCGAGCGGTAGATGCCGTCCAGACTGTCCGGCACAGTGTCCACAAAGCAGCTTGAAAGCTGATGGTAGGGCTTTCGTGCGTTGGACATGGTAGGTGTCGCCATCGTGACCTCCATACGGCTGAGCATATCGTAAAAGCGTTTTACCCACCCCATGCGGTCAGAGCCTTCGTTCATAGCAAGATGCAGCGCGATACCCAAAAACATCTCTTGCGGTGTTTCCAGCGGCACGCGGCTGCGTGACTGGATCACATAGCGTTTGAGCAGCAGGTCAAGGCCGGAGTAGGTGAATAGCTCGTCCCGTTCCGGCAGAGAAAGTCCTCCGCCATGGCAATCTCCTCGTGGGTATAGTGGGCAAGGATATAGTCACCGTAGAGTCCCTTATCCGTCAGATAGCGAAGCTTGCCATAGAGGTCGCCGACGCCGCGCCCCTCCCATTCCTGTGCGTTGCGACAGCGAAAGGAGTGGTTCAGAAGCCGTGCCGCGATGAACTCCCACTTGGGTGCCTCTGCCGTAGTCAGCTCTACCGCCGCCTTGGTCAGTGCCTCAGCCCGCTCATCCTCCGTCATGCCCAGGCGACAGAAGCTCTCAAACTTCATTTGAAGCGCCACGAGGGAGTAGACTCCCTCGGTAAAATCCATCTGGATGCGGCGCAGCACCTCGTCAAGCGAGTCATCCCCCACCGTCCGCGCGATGGTATGCCGGACACGGCGCAGCGCAGACCGCTTTTCGCGGTAGAGGATGTACGCCTTGGCCACCTCATAGTGTCCGCGCTCCATGAGCGTTCGCTCCACCTCGTCCTGCACACGTTCTACGGTGAGCGGCACTGTGACGGAGAGATTGTTGAGAACGGTGGCGAGGATCTCATCCATCTCTCTGCTCCCGATCTCCTTGCCCTGTCCGTCAAACGCCTTTTTCATGGCGTTGAAAATTTTCTCCTGTTGAAAGGGAACAGACTCCCCGTTTCGTTTTCTGATCTCCATTTCGATCCTCTCATCTTCTCCGGTCACTTCTCATGTCCTTTGGGCAAAGAGCGGGCAAGCGCAGTATCACGCTTGCCCGCTCTGTTTTTGAAAGCCGGTTTTTCTGCAGCCGACGCGCCGGGGCTGTTTGTTGTCTGTTGTCTTGGTTTTGGCTTTCCTGCCAGTTACTTCATAGATTCCAGAATGCGTCCGCCAGTGCTTCCAGCTCAGTGCGCTTGTCCGTGCCCATGGACGAGGCGAGGCTGAGCCGCTCGTTGAGCACCGTCATGTTCTTAAGCTCATTGTTGACGAATTTCTGCATGAGGTCACCGGACTTCACCGCCCATGAGCCGTTTTCAATGATGGCAAAGGTGCGGTTTTGCAGATTCAGTGCCTTCATATCCATGAGGAAGTCATGCATGGCGGGGTAGATGCCGAGGTTGTAGGTCACAGAAGCCAGGACAATGTGACTGTACTTAAACGCCTCGGAGATCAGCTGGGAGACATGAGTGGAGGACACATCGTACATCGCCACCTTGCTCATGCCCTTATCGCAGAGCGAGGTCGCCAGCGCCTGCGCCGCGTTCTCCGTGTTGCCATACATAGAGGCGTAGACGATGAGCACGCCCTGGGTTTCAGGGGCATAGCGGCTCCATGTGTCGTACTTTTCGATGAACCAGCCAGATCCTTGCGCCACACGGGGCCGTGGAGCGGGCAGATGTACTTGATCTGATCCAAAACGCCGCCGGCCTTTTCAGCAGGAGCTGGATGTGGGGCCGTACTTGCCCACGATGTTGGTAAGGTAGCGACGGGCGTCGTCCAGCCAGTCCCGCTCGAAGTCCACCTCGTCGGCGAACAGCTTGCCGTCCAGCGCGCCGAAGGTGCCGAAGCGTCGGCGGAAAAGAGGACGCCGTCGGTGACGTCGAGGGTCACCATGCCTCCGGCCAGTGAACCATAGGCGCGCCCACAAAGGTGACGGTGTGCTTGCCGAAGGAGAAGGTGTCGCCCTCCTTCACCTCGATGCACTCATGTCCGTCCACATGGAAGCCGAACTGCCGCATGAGCATGAATGCCTTCTCATTGGAGATCAGTTTCACCTTGGGATGGCGTAGCAGGATCTCCTCGATGCAGGCGGCGTGATCCGGCTCCAGATGGTTGACCAGCAGGTAGTCCAGCTCGCGGCCATCCAGCACATACGCCAGATTTTCCAAAAGCTGGCGGCAGGCAGACCAGTCCACCGTGTCAAAGAGCACCGTCTTTTCATCCAGCAGGCAGTAGGCGTTGTAGCTTACGCCCGGGGAATGGGAAAGCAGTTTTCAAACAGGGCCAGGCGATGGTCGTTGGCGCCCACCCAGTAGAGGTCGTTCGTTACTTTACGCACGCAATACATCTTATCTTGCCTCCTTCACGGCCTCAAGCCTTTACAAATTGATCCTTCGTCTCCGCGCACTCGGGACACACCCACTCGGCGGGAAGCTGCTCAAAGAGCGTACCGGGCGCGATCTCGCCGTCCTCGTCGCCCAACTCCGGCACATACTCGTAGCCGCAGCCGCTGCAGACGTAACGGTCGCCGATGGGGCGGGCTTCGGCGGTGTGGGCCGCTTCATCTTTACCATAGGCGGCGCGGGCAGCTTTTCGCCGCTATCCAGCGCAGCAGTGAGCAGGGGCAGGATCTCCTCCACATCGCCCACGATGCCGTAGTCGCAGTTCTTGAAGATAGGCGCGTTACCGTTCTTATTGATGGCCACGATGGTGGAGGCGTCCTTGATGCCCTTAAGGTGCTGGGATGCGCCGGAGATGCCGCAGGCGATGTACAGATTGCCGGTGAACTTCTGACCGGACATACCCACATAGCGGTTCAGCGGCAGATATTTGAGAGTCTCCGCCACAGGGCGGGAAGAACCGATGGCCGCGCCGGCGGCCTTGGCCAGCGACTCTACCAGTTTCATGTTCTTTTTCTCCCCGATGCCCTTGCCCGCGGAGACACCCGCTCCGCCTGCGGGATGGGCGTATCCATAGGGATGCCCACGGAGAAGTCGTGACCATCCTTCTTCAGCGCCGCCACAAGGTCGGCCACCTGCTGGGCAGCATCCCCCTCCCGGAAGATGGTCTTTTTGCGAATGCCGGTGATGGGCGCGGGTTTCTTGGCCGCCGAACGGCTCTCGCCGCCGGAGCTCTTGCCCAGCCTGCCCAACAGATGAGAGGCGATGACCACCCGCTGGATCTCGTTAGTGCCCTCGTAGAGGGTGGTGATCTTGCGTCGCGGTAGGCCCGTTCCACCTCCATGCCCTTGAGGTAGCCGCTGCCGCCGTGGATCTGCAAGGCATCGTTGGTGACCTCCAGCGCGATGTCCGAGGCGTACATCTTCGCCATGGCGGACTCCATGCCGTAAGGCGCGTGCTGCTCCTTCAGCTCCGCCGCGGAGTAGATGAGGAACCGGGCGCAGCGCAGCTTGGTTGCCATATCCGCCAGCTTGAAGGCGATGCTCTGCTGGGCCGCGATGGGCTTGCCGAACTGGACGCGCTCCTTGGAATAGCTCAACGCGTGCTCAAACGCGCCCTGGGCGATGCCCAGCGCCTGCGCGGCGATGCCGATGCGTCCGCCGTCCAGCGTGGACATGGCAATCTTGAAGCCCTCGCCCTCCTTGCCCAATAGGTTTTCCTTGGGAACCTTCACGTTGTTGAAGATCAGCTCCGCCGTGGAGGAGGAGCGAATACCCATCTTGTCATAGTGGTCGCCGAACTCAAAGCCCTTCCAGCCCTTCTCCACGATGAAAGCGGAGATGCCCCGGGTGCGATGTCCGGCGTGGTGACGGCGAAAACCACATAGGTGTCCGCCTTAGGGGCGTTGGTAATGAAGATCTTGCTGCCGTTGAGGAGGTAGTAGTCCCCCTTATCCAGCGCCGTGGTCTCCGTGCCGCCGGCGTCGGATCCGGCGTTGGTCTCCGTAAGGCCGAAGGCGCCGATCTTCTCGCCCTTGGCCAGCGGAACCAGATATTTCTTCTTCTGCTCCTCGGTGCCATAGGCGAAAATGGGCCATGAGCCGAGGGAAACGTGGGCGGAGAGGATTACGCCCGTGCCGCCGTCCACACGGGCCAGCTCCTCCACCGCGATGGCGTAGCTCAGAGCATCAAGACCGGCACCGCCGTACTCCTTGGGGTAGGGAATGCCCATCCAGCCCAGCTTACCCAGCTTCTTGACAGCCTCCTCGGGAAACTCATTGTTCTGATCCATTAAAAATGCGAGGGGCTTGATCTCCTCCTCCGCAAAACTCCGGATCTTCGCGCGCAGCTCTTCGTGCGCCGACGTGGTTTGAAACAGCATACGGGTACCTCCTTTTAAAATTTTACAGCTTGCTTGTATCTTGGGGATCGGATCCGCCGGTCAGCAGCCTGCGCAGGCTCACGGCACGGAACGCCTCGTCCTGCTTTTGCTGCAAGGCCGCCAGCTGACAGTGGATGGCGCACCGCCCATGCTTGTCCTGCCAGTGGCATTCATATCCCGGCTCCATGCAGGCGCACAGGATGCCCCGCTCCCCCACGACCCCCATGAGATCGTAGAGGGAGGTCGCGTCCAGATCGCAGGACAGCTCGCAGCCGCCGAGAGCGCCGCGGCTCACCCGCACCAAATTGCCGGCGGAGAGCTTGCGCAGAATCTGGTAGGCAAACTGATTGGGGATCAATTCCGTTTCCGACATCTCGGCCACCGAATGCTTCTCCCCGTCCATCAGCACCCGCAAAATGCGCAGCGCGTAGTCCGTCTCTTTGGTGATGATCATGCTCCACATCCTCTTTTCGCTTGCTTGTTAATACTATCATATCAATCTTGATAAATTTTGTCAAGATTATTTCAAAAAAAATATTGCTTTCATACAGACCGCCCCAGCCCGGGTCAGCTTCGCTTTCCATTCAGCGAAAAGCCATGTTCCTTACAATTATAGAAGCCGAAAAAGCTGTGCCATGCAGTCCGCCGAAAGCAGAAAAGACTATGACTGAAAACCAGAAAGCGGAGAAATTGGTTGGGGCTCGCAGGGGTCGCCCATCCAAGGCGGATGAGGCGATCCCTGACAAGCCTAAGCCATCCAACCGAAACAAGCAATAAAGTGCGTGCTTTTCATTTTATTCATGCCGATCATTCTTGGGAGACAGTAGAAAAATTTCCATTGTTATTGACATGATGTGCGTTACAGAGTAAAGTATTCATCAAGACTGATTCGCAATAAAGAATATCATGGTCGTTCCGTGATCGAGGTCGTTATGATAAAAGGAAATGTAAAAATAGATCGCAAAAATCTCATCAGCATCCTGCAAAGCTGCCTTGTGCTGATTTTGGTGATCCTTGTCGCTCTGATGATGGTCGAGATCGGCAACCTGAAGGGCACGGCCCGCGTCATCAATTATGCCGGGCTGGTGCGCGGAGACACGCAGCGGGCGGTAAAGCTGGAGATCACAGGCACCCGAAACGATGAGTTGATCGCGTATTTAGACGATATTTTAAGCGATCTGACATCCGGGGATGGGCACTACGAATTGGTAAAGCTCAAGGACGCGGCCTATCAGGAAAGGCTGGACATCCAGAGTGCCTACTGGGAGCGGCTCAAGGCGGAGGTCGCGGCGGCCAGACAGCGTAGATATGAGAACACCCAAATCGTTGCCATGAGCGAGACCTATTTGAAATGGCGGACGAAACGGTGTCTGCCGCGGAACACTATTCAGAAAAGATCGCCATGAAGATCCGCACTATTGAGATCCTCTCGGCACTGGATATGCTGTGCCTGGTGATCCTGATCATGCTCCAGACCGCCATGGCACTGAAAATGGCCCGGAAAAACCAACTGCTGGAGCAGAAGGCATACATCGACATCCATACCGGCCTGCCCAACAAAGGCTCCTGCGAGGAGCTTCTCAACAACAGGGAAATTCTCCGGGAGCCTACGGCCTGCGTCATATTTGACCTGAACAATCTGAAAACCGTCAACGATACGAGGGGTCATTCGGCGGGTGACCAACTGATCCTGAGCTTTGCCCGGCTTTTACGCCGGGTGATCCCGGAAAAGCATTTCGTGGGCAGATACGGCGGCGACGAATTTATGGCGGTCATTTACCATACGGACCGGCAGGAGGTGGAGGGCATACTGGACAGTCTGCGCAGGGAAGCCGACGCTGCAAACCGTGACGGCAATCAGCTTCCTCTCAGCTACGCCTACGGTTGGGCGATCTCCGCCGATTATGAAGGCTGCATCATGCAAACGCTGCTGGACAAGGCCGACTATTGCATGTACGAAAATAAGCGAGCCTACTACGCTACCCACGACCGGAGAGCGCCCCAGGTCATAAGGCTCTTTTTCAAACGAAAAACAGCAAGAACGAATTCGTCGCCACTATTGCGAAAAAAGCCTGGCCTGACGAAGAAAGGACAGGGAGGCGGCACTGAACGTCCACGTCGCAGTTGTGATGGAGGTACTGAAGGCTGGTGGCAGCGTGCAGTTCATTAGCTTCGTTAGCTTTGAGGTGAAGGGGTGCGCTGCCCGATCTGCCGGTTCAATGGTTTGCTGTACAGGAAACTCACCAGCAGGTACTTACGATGAACGCTGGGGCGAGGGGCGGACGACTATCGTTCTTTGCTGCACAACTGCACCATTTTCTCATACACGGACGGTAGATCCAGCACTGCCTCACATTTCCGGAGGATGGTCTCCTGCTGCATTAGATACTCGATTAATCCGCCAAGCTGATCTGGCCATTGCTGTAACGATACATAGCTGCCCTCCAGGTACAAGGTTTTTGCTGGATTTTTTCCAGTTCTCTTGCTCCAATTATACCACAGATTGGCCTCTATAGATTGAAATATAAGGCTTTTTCTTTTATTCAGTGCATATTAAGTTAGGATGTGCAGTAGATGCTCCATTTTAGCGTTTATCTGGAGATTGCCAAAGGATAAATAGAAGCAGTATTATGATGAGCAGCTTGCCGCAGAAAAACAGCGCACCGAGCGGGTGACCAAGCGCATTTTGACCGAGGAAGAAATGTCGGCTCTGTCCGATCGCTGATGCAGGTCACCAAGGGCATGACCATCACGGTGCGGTACTTCAAGGAGGATACCGCCCACCCGGAGGTTCCGGCGGTGGGCAACTACGTCA
>ENA-OQDF01001053-OQDF01001053.1-human-gut-metagenome-genome-assembly--contig:-NODE-1053-length-11394-cov-1.623325_pt1 | contig 11394 bp, 14 predicted proteins | sample MGYA00242769_ERZ504597 | MGnify/ENA primary metagenome ERZ504597 (study PRJEB26092, sample SAMD00036305) | human gut metagenome | host: Homo sapiens | study: EMG produced TPA metagenomics assembly of...
CGTATGGGTTACTATTTGACGATTACGATTTACCATGTACAATGTACAATTTGCCATGCGGCGTACAATTGTGCATGCCAAAATAGTAAATAGTAAATTGTAAATTGTAAATCGTAACATGCAGCATATATTGCGCAGCCAAATAGTAACCATTCGAGTTCTTTCAGGAAGTTTGAGATGCGTTCCACATCCTTTATTCCCGGTGCGTTTCGAAACGGCTGTTGATATCGATACCTGCGAAATAGGGGTGGCGGAACTCCCGGAGGGCTTTTACGCTGTAGGGGTTGATGCCGCCGCTGAGCAGGAACGGGGTGGGACCGTTGTAGCGGTGCAGGAGGTTCCAGTCGAACTGGTTGCCGGAACCGCCGTACTGCGGGGTCTTGGTGTCGAAGAGGTAATAGTCGCACAGACCATTGTAGGCAGATACGGAAAGCAGGTCCTTGGGCAGCAAGATAGAGAAAGCTTGATGAGGTGCAGGCCTGCATTGCGCAGGGAACGGCAGTACTCGGGAGCTTCATTGCCATGCAGCTGGATGTAGTCAAGGCCGAAACGGTCGGTATACATCAGGATGTTTTCCTTACTTTCGTTGACAAAGACGCCGACGCGCTTGGCGCAGGCTGGCAGATACCCGGGCATCTGGCACAGACAACGGGAGATTTGGGTAGAAGATAAACCAATCATATCTACACCTTGCAGTTCTACATTGCGGATGTTTTCTGCTTCGGTCATTCCGCATACTTTGATGAGAGGAGACATTTTATTTACGATTTACAATTTACTATTTACAATTTGGCTGCGCGATGTAACGCTGTATGAGAGACTTTTGTATTTACAATTATCAACTTTCAACTTTCAATTATTAATTAAGAGACTGTCTTGGATGAACTTTTTCAGGGTTTCGCCCGGGTTGGCTGTTTTCATGAAGGTTTCGCCGATGAGGAAACCGCGGAAGCCGGTGGCACGCAGGCGGCAGATGGTTTCGGGGTCGGAGATGCCGCTTTCGGAAACAAGGAGCGGGGATGCCGGTCCGTGGGTGGCTTCGCGCAGTTGCCGGGCTATCCGGAAGGAGTTTTCTACATCGGTGACGAAGGAGCCGAGGTTGCGGTTGTTGACACCCACCATGTCGACCTCCTTATTTATATAGGAGAGTTCCGAAGGGCTGTGGATTTCGAGCAATACCTCCAGCCCGAGTTCGTGGGCTTGGGCGGTGAGGGTGCTACACTGCTCCGGACTGAGGCAGGCGGCAATGAGCAATACGGCGGTCGGCACCTACGATGCAGGCTTGCAGAAGCTGGTACTCGTCGATGATGAAGTCCTTGCGCAGAATGGGGATGCGGACGAGCGGACGGGCCGTGCGGATGTCGCGCAGCGTACCGCCAAAGAACTTCTCATCCGTCAGGATGGAGAGGGCGGCGGCGCCGGCGGCTTCGTAGGAGGCGGGTATTTCCTCTGCTTGGGCAGCTCGTTTATCCACCTTTAGAGGTGAACGGCGTTTGAACTCGGAGATGATTCCTGTAGAAGAAGCGGCAAGGGCCTGCTTCATGCTGCGGTGGTGGGCCGCATTCTCCCGGATGATGATTCCGGCCTGCTCCTGCAACTGTTCCGGAGAGACGGTCTGCTTTTGCAGTTCAATCTCTGTTTGCTTATGGGCGATGATTTCGGACAGTATATCTTTCATTGCTTCATTTATTAATCTCGATAAATTTTTTCAGTGTCGCCAGCGCCCGTCCGCTATCCAGTGATTCGCGTGCGATGGCGATGCACTCTTCAATCTCTTTCTGCGGCTCCATCACTTGGATGGCAAAGGCGGCGTTGACAATGACGCATTGCGTTTGTGCAGGTGTGGCATGCCCCGTAAGGATATTGTCGAAGATGCGGGCGGCATCTTCCTTGCATGCGCCGCCGAAGAGTTCTTCGGGACAGGCATCCTTGAAGCCGAGGGCCTGCGGACGGTAGATGCGCTCATAGTTGCGGGTCATCACTTGAACTCGTCCGTTAGGGAGATTTCGTCGTAGCTGTCGAGGCTGTTGACCACGGCAAAGTCAATGCCGAGCTTATAGAATACGTTGGTGTATAGGCGCATCTGCGAGAGGTCTGCCACACCGAGCAGCTGGTATGCCGGGCAGCATGGATTCACCAGCGGGCCGAGCAGATTGAACAAGGTGCGCACTCCCAACGTCTTGCGTACGGGACCGACAAACTTCATCGCCGGATTGAAAAGCTGGGCATGAAGGTAGGCGATGTTGCACTCCTCCATGCTGCGTTTCAGCGTGTCGGGGTTGTTGGTGAAGCGTACGCCGTGCTGCTCGATGACATTGCTGGCTCCGCTCACGGAAGTGGCTCCGTAGTTGCCGTGCTTGGCAACCTTGTAGCCGGCTCCCGCCACCACGAAGCAAGCGCAGGTGGAGATGTTGAAGGTGTTCTTTCCGTCGCCGCCCGTACCTACAATGTCGATGGGGTGATAGGGGGCGAAGTCGATGGGAAGGCGTGTCTCCATCAGCTTCGCGGAAACCGATAAGCTCGTCCACAGTGATGCTCCGCATCTGGAAGGCAGTGAGCAAGGCTGCTATCTGCGCCTCAGGATACATTTCCTTGGTGATGTTGAGGAGGATTTGTTTGGTTTCCTCCGACGTAAGCTCTTCGTGGTTGAAGAGACGGGTGAGTATTGCTTTCATCTTTTTATTTACGATTTGACGATTTACGATTTGACGATTGAATTTACTCTTTTTCTGAAGTGCCTCATTTGAAAAGCCAGTTTTTTACGATTGTTTTTCCGTCGGGTGTCAGTACAGATTCCGGATGGAACTGGATGCCGTGTATGTCATATTCCCGATGTTTCAGCGCCATGATTTGTCCTTCGGGGCTGATGGCGGTAATGGCAAGTTCGTCGGGAAACTCCTTCGTATCCACTACCCAGGAGTGGTATCGTCCGACGGGAATCCTATTGGGTAAACCGCAGAAGATATAGTCTTCTTCGAGAGAAATACCTTCATAATCCTTTCCCCTAATCCTTCATCTTGTCCCTAGTCTTTCCTCCTTCCTCCTTATCTCCGTCTGTACCCCATGGAACACCTCTTCCAGATTGACCAGCTTTCCACCGAACGCTTGTCCGATGGCTTGTTCGCCAGACAGACACCGAGTATGGGTTTCCGTCCGGCATAGGTACGGATGACATCCAGCAACAGTCCGGCTTCCTCGGGGACACCGGGGCCGGGTGAGAGGATGATTTTATCGTATGGCTCCAATTCTTCGAGCCGGAATTTATCGTTGCGCAGCACATCCGTTTCTGCGCCAAGCTCTTTCACCAGATGGGCAAGGTTGTAGGTGAAGGAGTCGTAATTGTCTATGATAACTGTTTTCATCTTTTGTATTTACAATCTATTTTATTTACTATTTGACGATTTACGATGTACGATTGAAGTTACTTTATTTACGATGTACGATTTGGCTGCGCAATGTACGCCGCATGGCAAATCGTACATCGTAAATCGTCAAATCGTACATGAACTCACATTTTTTCCGCCATCTCAATCGCCTTTTTCAGTGCGCCGAGCTTGTTGTTCACCTCTTGCAGTTCGTACTCGTCGTTGCTCTTGGCTACGATGCCGCCGCCTGCCTGGAACCAGAGGACACCATTGCGGCTGACAAAAGTACGAATCGTAATCGCCTGGTTCAGCGAGCCGTTCAGTCCGATGAAACCGATGCAGCCTCCGTAGGCTCCACGGTTGTGCGGTTCCAGCTGGCTGATGAGCTGCATGGCGCGTACTTTCGGGGCGCCGCTCAGGGTACCGGCAGGGAAGGTGTCGATGAAGGCCTTGACGGGGTCGGCCTCTTCGCGGAGCGTTCCGCTGACACGGCTGACGAGGTGGATAACATGGCTGTAATACTGCATCTCCTTATAGAAGTCCACCTTTACATCGTGGCAGTTGCGGGAGAGGTCGTTGCGGGCAAGGTCCACCAGCATCACGTGTTCGGCGTTCTCTTTGGGGTCGTCGTGCAGGTACCGGGCATTGAGGGCGTCCTGCTCTGCATCGCCGGTGCGCTTCGTGGTTCCGGCAATGGGGTCGATATAGGCATGGCGGCCTTCGATGCGGCAATGGGTTTCGGGAGACGAGCCGAAAATGCGGAAGCCCCCGAAGTCGAAATAGAACAGATAGGGAGAAGGGTTGATGCTGCGCAGGGCACGGTAGAGCTTGAAGTCATCGCCCGTGAAACGCTGCTCGAATCGGCGGGAGAGGACTATCTGGAAAACGTCGCCGCGCAGACAGTGGCGATGCCCCGGCGGATATTCGCCTTGTGTTCCTTGTCCGTAAGCGGAGAGGTGGTGGGACCGATGGCGCGGAAATCGTAGGCGGTGTAGTTGCGGTTATGGATGGCCTTCTGCACCAGGTCCAGTTCGCTGTCTCGCCGGGCGCCAGCATCTCGAGAAGCAGCATCTCATTCTTGAAATCGTTGAAGACGATGAGGTACTTATATAATATGTACAGCATGTCCGGCGCATCGTTGGTAGCTTCGCGGCTGTCCTTCACAGGGATATTCTCGAAGTAGCGGACCGCATTGAAGGAGGTGTATCCGTAGAGTCCGCAGTAATTGCTGTATTCACCTTCCACGTGGAAGCGGCCGAGGAAGTCGTTCAGTGCATTTTCCACCCGGTATTCTTCGGTTATGGGATGCTCTTCGCGGCTGTCGTCGGGCAGGCGGAAGATAGCCGTGCCGTGGTCTATGCTGACACTTGCCAGCGGACACAGAGCGATGAATGAGCGGTTGTTCTCGCTACCATGATAGTCGGAACTCTCCATAAGTGCGCTCTGCGGAAAGATGTCGCGCACCTTCAGATACGTGCTCACCGGCGTAATGCAAGTCACCGAGCATGGTGCGGCTGACTGTTTTATAATCATATTGTTTCATTGTATCTTGTATTTTATTTCATTGTATCTCGTATTTTCAAATAGCTCATCACTTATAACTCATCACTCAAATACGTTTCCATATCCTTATCCCCCCGTCCCGACACCGTCAGCACCACCACGTCCGTCGGCTTGAACCTCATCTTCTCCAGCGCACCCAGTGCGTGGGCGCTTTCCAATGCGGGGATGATGCCCTCGAGCCGGGTCAGTTCGTAGGCGGCGCGGATAGCTTCGTCGTCGTTGACGGCGAAGACGATGGCACGTTTCTGCTTGGCAAGGTTGGAGTGCATGGGGCCGATGCCGGATAGTCCAGTCCGGCAGAGATGGAATAGGGCTCTTCTATCTGTCCGTCCTCGTTCTGGATGACGTAGGTGCGCGAGCCGTGGATGATGCCCATCTTGCCGAGGGCGATGGTGGCGGCTGTCATTCCCGTTTCAATGCCTTTTCCGCCGGCTTCGGCGAGGACGATTTGCACGTGCGGGTCGTTGACGTAGTGATAGATGGTGCCGGCTGCATTGCTTCCTCCACCTACGCAGGCGATGAGGTAGTCGGGGCATTCGCGTCCCTCGTGTTCAAGGAGCTGCTTCCGTATTTCTTCGCTGATGACGGATTGCAGACGTGCCACCATGTTGGGGTAGGGATGCGGGCCGACGGTGGAACCTATCACGTAGTAGGTGTCCGACGGATGGCAGCACCAGTCGCGGATGGCTTCGTTGGTGGCGTCCTTCAACGTCATATTGCCGCTGGTGACGGGAACGACGGTGGCGCCGAGCATCTTCATCTTCTCCACATTGACGCGCTGGCGCTCTACGTCGGTCTTACCCATGTAGACGATGCATTCCATATTCATCAAGGCGCAGACGGTGGCTGTGGCAACGCCGTGTTGCCCGGCTCCGGTTTCGGCGATGATGCGGCGCTTGCCCATGCGGCGTGCCAGCAACACCTGCCCGATGCTGTTGTTGATTTTGTGGGCACCGGTGTGGTTCAGGTCTTCACGCTTGAGGTAAATCCGGCAACCGTACTTCTCGGACAAGCGGTGTGCCAAGTAGAGTGGGGAAGGGCGTCCCACGTAGTCGCGCAGCAACTGGTCGTATTCACGCTTGAAGTCCTCACTTTGCAGCACCTTGAGGTAGGTGTTCTGCAACTCTTCTACACATTTGTGGAGGATTTCGGGAACGTATGCCCCGCCGAACTCTCCGTAATAACCTTCTTTGTCAACTAAGAAATTCATCATGTTATTTACTATTTGACGATTTACTATTTACTATTTCAGAAATCAAAACGCATTATTGCTTAAACGAAAAAAGCCCCGTCGCTTGGTGCGACAGGCTCTTTTTGTTTTTTACTATATATTACATATATACATACGAGCGCTGCTCCCTTACGACTGTCGGAGTTGTAACGGGTGCCACCACCAATATGTATTTACGAACATTGTTTTCATTGACTTTTTTTGTTTTATCAGCGGCAAAGACAGTGCAAACCGAATGTATAATAAAATGAACTCGTTCATTTTTTATGCTGAGGTGCAGCCTGTCTTCGTTTTCGTGACAAATATAAGCACTTTGTTTTAACTACCAAAATAAATGTGACTTTTTTTCCGGATAAAAACATTTTTCTTGAAATATTGTTCTTATAGGTGTAGTAAAAACGAATATTCATTCAAAAAAAGAAAGGAACAGACTATGAATAGAAAACATTTAGTTGCCATAGGCGTGGTTATTGCTGTACTATTGTTATTATACTGGCTTTTTGTGGCCGAAGATATGAACGCCTGGCTGAATGTAAACTGATTTTTCGGGATTTTCGTGTGGAGTTATTCGGATAAAGATGTATCTTCGCAAAAAAACATAGACTCATGAAAGGATTAAGTTACTCATTTTTGCGTGCAATATGTGCACTGGTTATCGGTTTGGTGCTGGTGATGTTTCCCGACCAAGCCGGTGATTATTTTGTGATTACGATAGGTGTCATCTTCCTGGTGCCTTCGCTCATCAGCATCATAGGCTACTTTGCACAGAGCACGGAGATGCGCCGCCGCTTCCCTATTGAGGGAGTAGGCAGCCTGCTGTTTGGCTTGTGGCTGATTATTATGCCCGGTTTCTTTGCCGATTTGCTGACATTTGTATTGGGATTTATCTTGGTGATGGGAGGAGTGCAACAGATTGCTTCGCTTTCCGCTGCCCGTCGCTGGATGCCGGTACCGGGAGGTTTTTATGTGGTTCCGGTATTGATTCTGCTTGCCGGCTTGGTTGCGCTGTTCAATCCTACGGGAGTACGCTCCACGGCATTTATTATTATCGGCATCAGCAGTCTGGTCTATGCGCTTCGGAACTGCTGAACTGGTTCAAGTTTACGCGTCGCCGTCCCAAAGCATCGGGTACAAAGGACTCCTCTTCAAGAGAAATCAATAACATTGAAGATGCTGAAATCGTAGAATAAAAAAACGGACCATGCGTTGGTTGTAAACAGATGGTCTGTTTACCCTGAACGCATGGTCTGTTGGCATTGAATAGATGGTCTGTTTCAATCAAGCGGACCATCTGTCTTTTTATTCTTGCAGCCACTTGTTTATCAGTGAAATGGCTTCTTGCTTTTGAACGTCGGGCAGTGTACCGATGCGTGCCCGATGGCTTCCTCCGGGCTCTACGAATACATGGATGTTTTTCTTCCCTTTCAGCCAGGTCACTCCGGCAGCTGTCCACGGGTCGTTCTGTCCGTAGATGAATATCATCTTCGGGTCATTCTCTTTCAGGAACTTCGTGATTTTCTTGCTTAGGGTCTTGTCGAAGGGCATGTCTTTCAGCTCTTCGGGGAGCATGAGGCGGTGCAGGTAATCCTTGCTCGATTGGATGGAAAGATACTTCTTGAAAGGCTTCGTATCGTAGCCGTAATAGCCCAGTTCGCGGGCGGCCTGCACGAAGAACGAGGCTGTGGGACTGTCGGCAATGAAGTAGTCGGGATTACTGATGTCGAGCAGATGGGCAAATATCTTATCGTCCGAGGCCGTGGTTGCGGGAATGCTGCTGACGGGAGTTCCCCACTGCCAAAGGGCAAAAGAATACTCCAGCACGCAATAGTCGTATATCTCTTCAACGGGCGCACGGAACTTGAGTCCTTTTTCATCGCAATATTTCTCAAAGCGGGGGAGCAGTGCGGCTTTCCGTTTCAACACTTCCAACTGGAAGTCCTCAATCCGTTTGCGGTCCTCCGGAGTAGACACTTTCCTGAGGAAAGGCTCGTGGCGCCCGTCTTCCACCCCGTAGCAGAGCGGAGCTACATAAGGTACGGAAATATCCACATCGTCCGGATAGAATGTGCGGTAGAGCAGGGTAGTCTGCCCGCCCTTGCTGATGCCCGGTCGCAATCCATTTGCCGGGATAGATGCTTTTAAAGGCGTTGCGGACGGCGTGCAGGTCGTCTGCGGAATTCTCGGCGGTGAGGTATTGCCAGTCTTAGGCTCAGGGGTGGATTCCAGGAAATAACGGTATTCCACAAAAATCATGTTGGCATCGAGCAGCTCTGAAAGTTCCTCGCGATACTTGGGGTTTGAGGGCATAGGCGGCTCCATAGCCTTCGGTTACAATCACCGTGGGACGGTCGAAGCCGACGTGGGAGACAATTACACGTTGGTGGAAACTGCCCTTTTCGGGATGACGGTGGTCCAACGGCTGGGTGAAATAGGTTACATATTTCTCGGAGAACCGGGTAGACTCCAACGGACGGGTTTCCGTAATGGTGGAAATCCGACCCAGTTTTTGCTGCAGATCGGTTTGTGCCGGGGCGGCAGCCGAAACGGACAGCAAGGCAAACAGCAGGAACGCTGCATAGCAGTTACGTAAATTCTTCATGATGACAGGATTGTTTTATCTAACGGGCAAAGATAGGTTATTTCCCGCTTACCGCCAACAGTTGGCATGGACGAAAAAGAGAGAGAACTGCCTCGCGGCACCTCTCCCCCCTGCAAACTTAAAACAACCAACAAAAGAATGAGATAGGGATTAAGAATTCATCCTTCATCCTTCATTTTTCATCTTATAAACAGTAACTCGCGATATTTAGGCAACGTCCACATCTGATTGTCGACGATGAGTTCCAGCTTGTCGATGTGGTAACGGATTTCCTCCATCATCGGTACGATGTTGTCGTGGTAGGCGATGGCTTTTTCACGTTCACTCTCAATTCTGTTGGCCACTTTGCGCGCCTCAATCATGGCATCCACATGCTCCTTGATGAAGGCGGTACGGTCGGCAATCTCTTCGATGAGTTCCAGATTCTTGGCAGACAGTTTTGCAGCCTTCTCTGCGGGGAACAGGTCTTTCATCTTGTAGACGTTGTCAATCAAATCCGACTGATACTGTGTAGCTACGGGGATAATGTGGTTCATGGTCAAATCTCCGAGCACGCGGGCTTCAATCTGTATTTTCTTGGTGTACATTTCCCATTTCACCTCGTTACGGGCTTCCAGTTCCTTCTTCGTCATGACACCGATGGACTCGAACATCCGGATGCTCTCCGGTTTCAGGTAGTTGTCGAAGATGACGGGGACACTTGTCTCGCAGTCCAGACCGCGGCGGCAGCTTCAGCTTTCCATTCGTCACTGTAACCGTTTCCATCGAAGTGGATGGGTTTACAAATCTTGATGTTACTTGCGGATAACGTCGAGAATGGCGGAGATTTTCGGCTCACCCTTTTCAATCAGTTCGTCCACATCTTTCTTGAATTCCGTCAACTGCTCGGCAAGGGCGGAATTCAGCGCAATCATGGCACTGGCGCAGTTGGCCTCGGAACCCACGGCGCGGAACTCGAAGCGGTTGCCGGTGAAGGCGAACGGGCTGGTGCGGTTGCGGTCGGTATTGTCTATCATCAGTTCCGGAATCTGCGGGATGTCTAGCTTCATGCCTTGCTTGCCGCTGAGGCTGACGAGGTCGTCCTTGGTGCTCTCTTCGATGTGTTCCAGCACCTGGCTCAACTGCTTGCCCAGGAAGGAAGAGATGATGGCCGGAGGCGCTTCGTTGGCACCCAGCCGGTGGGCGTTCGTCGCACTGGAGATGGAGGCTTTCAGCAATCCGTTGTGACGGTATACGGCCATCAGCGTATTCACTACGAAGGTGATGAAACGCAGGTTCTCTTCGGGCAGTTTGCCGGGTGCGTGGAGCAGGATACCGGTATCCGTACCCAGCGACCAGTTATTATGCTTGCCGCTACCGTTGACACCCTTGAAGGGCTTTTCGTGCAGCAGTACGCGGAAACCGTGGTTACGTGCCACTTTACGCATCAAGGCCATGATGAGCATGTTGTGGTCTACCGCCAGGTGCATTCCTCGAAGACGGGAGCCAGCTCGAACTGGTTGGGAGCCACTTCGTTGTGACGGGTCTTGACGGGGATGCCGAGTTTCAGCGCTTCGATTTCCAGTTCCTTCATGAAAGCGGCCACACGGCTGGGGATGGCCCCGAAGTAATGGTCTTCCAACTGCTGGTTCTTGGCGCTGTCATGGCCCATCAGCGTGCGTCCGGTCATCAGCAGGTCGGGGCGTGCAGCGTACAACCCTTCGTCAACCAGAAAATATTCCTGTTCCCAGCCCAGATAGGCAACCACTTCTTTACTTCTGGATTGAAATAATGGCATACATCGACGGCACCTTGTCTACGGCACGCAGGGCTTCAGCAACGGTGCCTTGTAGTCCAGAGACTCACCGGTATAGGCGATGAAATAGTCGGGATGCAGAGCGTGTCGTCTACGATGAATGCCGGGGAGGAGGGTCCCATGCCGAGTAACCACGTGCCTCGAACGTATTGCGGATACCGCCGTTCGGAAACTGGATGCGTCTGGTTCCTGCTGCACGAGCAGTTTGCCGGTGAATTCCTCCATTACACCGCCTTTGCCGTCGTGTTCTACAAAAGCATCGTGCTTTTCGGCAGTACCTTCGGTCAGCGGATGAAACCAGTGCGTATAGTGGGTCGCCCCCATTTCAACCGCCCATTTCTTCATACCTGCGGCAACCTCGTCGGCTATGCTGCGGTCCAGCGGAGCTCCGTTGTCAATCACATCCGTCAGTTTGGCATACACCTTGCTCGGCAGATAGCGGAACATCTTCTCCTTGTTGAATACATACTTGGCAAAATACTCTGACGGACGTTCCGCCGGAACTGCCACTGCAACGGGTTTCTTCTTAAACGCCGTTTCTACTACTCTGAATCTCAATTTTGACATAATACCTTAGAGTTGTAATTGTTGGTTTAATAAAACATAAAATCATTAGCGTAGAATACAGTCTGGAATACCAGGAAACCTTCCGTGGGAAGCCCGCCTCCGTCGTAGAACGAGAGGTCGAAGAAATGGGGCATTCCTATGAATCCGCCTGCACCGAACATCAGTCCGAAACCGATGAACCAGTGGAGCAGACAGCCAAACATGAAGTCAACGAAGTTCTTCATCTGGATATTGGCCGTATTTTTTACTCTTGTAAAACCGGCTTCGACCAGTG
>ENA-OQDF01001054-OQDF01001054.1-human-gut-metagenome-genome-assembly--contig:-NODE-1054-length-11392-cov-2.963338_pt1 | contig 11392 bp, 16 predicted proteins | sample MGYA00242769_ERZ504597 | MGnify/ENA primary metagenome ERZ504597 (study PRJEB26092, sample SAMD00036305) | human gut metagenome | host: Homo sapiens | study: EMG produced TPA metagenomics assembly of...
TCATAAAGCTCTGTCTCCTCAGGCAGAGTCTCATTTACAATCTTCAACAGATCTTCATGAACCTCAAAACCATCACATACTTCATCTTTACGTTCTTCCATTCTGTCACCTGTTTCCTTTCTCATTACTGCCAATTTTATCCATATTTACAGTTTTTCACAAATAACGCACGGATGGCATTCAATACCGCAATGATCATAACTCCTACATCTGCGAAAATTGCCATCCACATATTTGCAATACCAATGGCACCCAGGATCAGCAGATAACTTTGATACCTATAGCAAAATAGATGTTTTCATATACAATGCGAATACATTTACGTGCGATCTTAATTGCTTTGGAGATCTTCAGCGGGTCATCATCCATAAGCACAATATCTGCTGCCTCGATCGCTGCATCGGAGCCAAGGGCACCCATGGCAATACCGATGTCTGCTCTGGACAATACCGGGGCATCATTGATACCGTCACCTACAAATGCCAGTTTTTCTTTGGCTGTTTTTTATCCAGAAGTTCTTCCACCTTTGTTACCTTATCAGCGGGAAGAAGTTCACTGTAAACTTCATCAATTCCCAGCTCTGAGGCAACCTGATCTGCAACCCGTCTGGAGTCGCCGGTAAGCATAACAGTTCTGGAAATGCCGGCCTTCTTCAGTTCTGTAATGGCCTCTTTTGCATGAGGCTTGATAATATCAGAGATCAGGATATGTCCTGCATATCTGCCATCTACAGCCATGTGTACCACGTTCCTACGTGATGACATTCCTGATAGGCAACACCAAGCTTCTTCATCAGTTTTGCATTTCCCGCTGCTACAGAGACACTATCCACTTTGGCGATCACACCGTTTCCGCTGATCTCTTCAATATCTGCAACACGGTTTCTGTCAACAGGTTTGCCATATGCTTTCTGCAGACTCTTGCTGATGGGATGGGAAGAAGAACACTCTGCAAGTGCTGCATACTCTAACAATTTCTCATCAGACATTTCATTGTGGTGAATACCACTTACCTCGAATACACCCTGGGTCATGGTACCTGTTTTATCAAATACCACATATTTGGTCTGTGCCAGTGTTTCCAGATAGTTGGAGCCTTTGACAAGCACTCCCTGGTTGCTGGCACCGCCGATTCCTGCAAAAAAGCTTAACGGAATACTGATCACCAGTGCACATGGACAGCTGATTACCAAGAAGGTAAGTGCTCTGTAGATCCAGTCACCCCACATTGCAGGTTTTCCCATGATCAGCAATGCGATTGGCGGGAGCAGAGCAAGGGCAAGGGCACCGTAGCACACAGCAGGAGTATAATATTTTGCAAATTTGGAAATAAAGTTCTCGGATTTTGACTTTCTGGAGCTGGAATTCTCTACAAGCTCCAGGATTTTAGATACTGTGGACTCACCAAATTCCTTTGTTGTGCGGATTTTCAATAAACCGGTCATGTTGATACAGCCACTGATCACTTCATCTCCTACCTTTGCATTTCTTGGAAGACTTTCCCCTGTCAATGCACTGGTGTTTAATGTGGAAGTACCTTCTGTGATCACACCATCAATGGGTACTTTCTCTCCCGGCTGTACAACAATAATAGTTCCGATCGCTACCTCGTCCGGATCCACCTGTTCCAGCTGGCCGTTATTTTCTACATTTGCATAGTCAGGACGGATATCCATCAGTTCACTGATATTTCTGCGGCTCTTTCCTACTGCATAACTCTGGAAAAGCTCTCCGATCTGATAGAAAAGCATAACTGCTGTGCCCTCTGTATAATCTCCCAGAAGGATGGCACCTATGGTAGCCACTGCCATCAGGAAATTTTCGTCAAAGACCTGCTTATTTTTAATCCCTTTGAATGCTTTCTTCAGAATATCATATCCGATGATCAGATAAGGGATCATGAAAAGACCAAACCGCAGATAACCCTCAACCGGAAGCTGGGAAAAAACAACCAACAGAATAAGGGATATGATAATTCTTACCAGCATTTTTTCTGCTTCTTATTCATCTCAATACCTCTTTTCTTATTACAATTTATAACTGTTCCATAGTCAGGCGGATAAAATCATCCGCTTTACTGCTTGCCTATAACCGAATCCAATCAGTAAAAAACAGGGGCTGCCGGCAAAAAGTTTATCCACCGGCAGATATGGCGGTAAATTATTCTTTATGCAGCAGTCCCTGAAATACTTTTATTAAAGGAAGATCTCGCAGTCGTCTTCTACTTTCTTGCAGTTCTTTAATACGTCTTTCATAACTGCTTTCGGATCCTGTCCGTCTTCGAATTCAACGATCATCTTCAGCATCATGAAGTTAACAGTTGCATCTTTAACACCGGCTGTATTCTTAGCAGCCTCCTCCATTTTATTAGCACAGTTTGCGCAGTCTACGTCGATTTTATAAGTTTTTCTTCATAATATTTTCCCTTTCCGCTCATCTCTCTTATATTAACATATGAGCACTTGTTCATTTGTTTGATTTTATTATAGCATTATTTTTTCTTCTGTCAATAGTTTTGAGGAGATTTCTTTACGGAAATAAAAAGTTATGTTATAATCCATGTTATTATAGTTTAACGTATTGCTTTAATGTTAAAAAAACAGGATATTATTATCCGGCAGGTATCAAAATCATAAAAAGAAATATGATACTCTTTGACAGAACATAACTGCCTGTACTGTTTGCGTACAGCAGTTCACAGCAGCAATATCGGAAATAAAAAAGGAAGGAGTATCAATATGGCGATACATGAATCAGGAGAAGATTATCTCGAAGCGATCCTTATGATCAAAAAAGAAACGGTAATGTCCGCTCTATCGACATTGCACATGAACTGTCTTTTTCAAAACCGAGTGTCAGCGTTGCAATGAAGAATTTGAAAGCCAGTAATTACATTACGATTGATGAGAACGGATTTATCAATCTGACGGAAACAGGGCAGGAAATTGCAGATAAGATTTATGAAAGACATACCTTTCTGACCGGATGGCTGACTTCTATCGGAGTTGACCCGAAGGTTGCTGCCGAGGATGCCTGTAAGATGGAGCATGCGATCAGTGCAGAGAGTTTTGCTGCCATTAAGAAGTCTATTGCAGGCACGCATGAAAATTAAATAAAAACATAATAAAACCATATTCGGATTTTCAGAGACTAAACATCTGTTGCTTTATCATGAAATTCCGGATATGGTTTTTATAGTTGGTCTTTATGCTTCCTCTTCTTTTGGAAGAAGATTTCTTCATACTTCTTAAACTGATAGTCAGTGTTGACATGTTATGAAGCAGTGCGGATGTTGTAGGCATAATGATACCTGTAACTCCAAGTGCGATCAGACCGCCGTTTATACCGATAATAGCTCTGTAATTATTGTGGATACGCTTCATCAGCGCTGTACTCAGTCTCTTTAACGTAACAATCTCATGGAGATTATCAGCAGAAATTGTAACATCTGCGATCTCACGTGCAATAGCTGCGCCATCACTGATAGCAATTCCTACATTTGCAGAAGAAAGTGCCAGAGAATCATTGATCCCATCGCCGATCATAATAACTTTATGACCCAGTTCTTTTTCTTTCTCCACGAAAGATGCCTTATCTTCCGGCAAAACTTCAGAATAATATTCATCTACTCCTACACGTTTCGCAATAGCTGCTGCTGTACGTTCACTGTCACCGGTCATCATTACGACTTTTGTAATGCCGGCTTCTTTTAATTCACGTACTGCATCTGCAGCCTCTTCACGAAGCGGATCTTCTACACAGATAACTGCTGCAAGTTTTCCTTCGATTGCAAGATACAGGTGAGAACATTCTAATGGCAGGTGTTCAAATCTGTTTTCCATTCCTTCCAGAATTACACACTTTTCATCTTCCATTACGAAATGCCAGCTTCCGATCACAGCCTTTTTGCCTTCAATAGTTGTAGAAATACCATGAGCTACGATATATTCTACTTTTGAGTGCATTTCCTCATGAACAAGATGTTTCTGTTTGGCTGCATTGACAACTGCTCTTGCCATGGAATGAGGAATGTTCCTCCATACATGCTGCAATACGCAGAAGCTCATCTGCACTCAGCTCTTCACTGAAAGATACCACATCTGAAACTACAGGCTTTGCTTTTGTAAGTGTGCCCGTCTTATCAAATACAATAGTTGTGGCATCAGCCATTGCTTCCATATATTTACCGCCCTTTACAGTAATACTGTGAGTACTTGCCTCACGTATAGCAGATAATACGGAAACAGGCATGGCAAGCTTCAGTGCACAGGAGAAATCTACCATAAGTACCGCAAGGGTTTTGGTCATATTTCTGGTAAGCAGATAAGTTATCCCTGTACCTGCAAGAGTGTATGGTACAAGTCTGTCTGCAAGATGTTCTGCATTACTTTCCACAGAGGATTTCAGCTTCTCAGAATCCTCGATCATGTTGACAATCTTCTCATAGCGGCTGGAACCTGCTGCTTCTTTAACCTTAACAGTGAGTTCGCCCTCTTCCAGAACAGTTCCTGCATAGGCAAAGCTGCCTTCTGCTTTACGTACAGGTGCAGATTCACCTGTCAGAGAAGTCTGATTGACCATTGCTTCTCCTGCTGCGACATTTCCGTCAAACGGAATCACATTGCCCATATGTACGCGTATCAGATCACCTGCTTTAACAGAAGACGCAGGTATAAGAACTTCCTGTCCGTCTTCGTTACAAACCATACTTTCTCTGCATTGATAGACATGCTTCTTGCAAGGTCATTGACGGATTTCTTATGTGTCCATTCCTCAAGGATCTCACCGATTCCAAGCAGGAACATGGTGGAACCTGCAGTATTGAAGTCACCGCGGAGCATAGATACACCGATTGCTGTTGCATCCAGAACAGGTACTTCCAGTTTGCCCTTCATCAGAGTACGTACACCATGATAAATGTATTTTACTGATTTCACTGTAGTGATCGCTACACGTACCGGGTATGGCAGAAACATTTTATTTAATGTACGCATTACTACAGAGCTGATCAGTTTTCTTTATAGGTTTCATTTAATTCACGTCCGGAATTCTCGAGTGCTGATTCAGATACCTGAGCAGTTTCATAGGAAAATCTGCTCAGTAAACGAATCAGCCTGTCTCTGCTGCCGGTGTAGACAACAGTGACATCCTGAGTTCTTACATAAACCGATGCCTTGCTGATATTTGCCTGATTCTCCAGATAACACTGCAAAACATCTGCCTGTCTGTAGGTCATGTGTTTCTGGGCAAGGTGAATACGGATTCGTCCTTTTATTTCATGCTTAATAGCAAATTTCATTATTCCTCGCTGCCTTCTTCTGTTTCTTCTGTCTCTTCTTTGAAATCTGTTGTCTCTTCTGTTTCTTCTGCTGCTTCGTCTGCTGTATCTTCTACACTTCCTCAGCTGCTGCTCTGTCTTCGTTGATCTGCTGTGCTTCTGCATAAATATCCTCAGCATTCTCCTGAATTGCGGAAGCTGTTTTCATTACACATGCTTTTGCACGTAAAACGGCTGCTGTGCAGTTTGTGTATAATTTCTTTGCATCTTTACTTGTAAGAATCTTGATACCTGCTGTACCGAAAGCTACTCCTGCTGCAAAGATTCCTGTTTTTTACCGTCAAATTTAATCATTGATGTATCCTCCTGTTGTGATTTTTAATTTATTGTAACCGCTCAGCAACCTTTCGGTGCTGAGTGGTTATGAACTATTTTCAGATAAATATGATGGGCAAACGCATTATTGCGACATCAGCTTATTTACATTTCATGTATTATACAGCCAAAATTTTCATATTGCTACTATTTTTTTCTAATTGAGAAATGTTCTCATTTCAGATATATTAAGAAGGTTGACAGAAACTATATCTCCAATAAAGGACAAAAACCTGAAGAAAGATAAGAAAGCCACCGGAAATTATACTCTTCAGTATTTCCCGGCGGTCATCAGTTTGTTCTATGTTTAAATTTTTACTTGTTTTCAATGTTTATTTAAAATCACAGGAATTTACGAACATCCGCTCGATTTCCTGTTTGTCAATGTATCCACAGGCTTTCAGTCCTGTCAGGACTACATTGTTAAAACTGTCTTTTGATAATTTCTGGACTGTATTATCATCCAACTCGATGGTGCATACACTTCATCTTTACAATCCGGATTTCTCACGATCTTATACATATTTCTTCTGCTGATCGCACCAATTTCTTCCAAAAGGTTTACCATACGGTACACCGTAGCTGATCCGATGCCCGGATCCAGGCGGGATGCGTTGTAATAGATTTCTTTACAGCAGGAACACTCATTTTCAAGAATGACTTCCAATAGCATTCTTCTCTGTTTGGTAATCCTGCATCCTCGCTTCTTTAATTCCTGGATTACAACATCTTTCTGCATTCGGGTTCTCTGGTAATTGGGCTCTTCACAATTTTCCTGTCTCTGTAATGCTGCTGCTCCCAAAATCACATCATCCTTCCGCTTGTTAATTTCTGTTTCCTGACATATGGCTGCTGTTTTGCATCAGGCTTCAGTAATATGCCTGATTCTCAATGGCACCCTCTGCAGTGGCTGCAGTCTCCGCCACATGATGACTTGCCACTTTTTTTGTCTCTGACGATTCCTTTTATGATCATTCTGACAATCAAAACCAAAATTGCTCCTACAATCAATGTTCCCATAAATGACACCTCCTGCTTTATATCATTATCATACACATATAATCACTATACTGCAATCTGATAATCAGCAGTCCACTAACTATGACGATACTGAGTGTTACTGTTCACTTCGTTTTCAGCAACACGCTTCGCGATGAAAAAGGTATGAAACCGTTGCAATTTTGTTTATCAGAACCCGCACCACCAGATGGGACGCAGGCTCTGATCTTATTACTGTTTTATCTGGCTTTTGCCATACCCTTTACATTTACATTAAGGCTGCTGCTCTCTTTATAAGGTCTGAACAGCAGATATAAGAATCCGATGATAATTGCGAATGCAACCACTGTCCAGATACCGAAACCACCGCCTGTAACCAGTGTACCGATCTGATAGATACACAGAGATACAAGATATGCAAGTCCACACTGATATCCGATTGCAAAGAAAAACCATTTTGTATTGTTCATCTCTCTCTTGATCGCACCCATAGCTGCGAAGCAAGGAGCACAAAGAAGGTTGAATACCAGGAAGCCGTAAGCTGCGATCGGTGTCATGGCTGCTGCCAGGTTACCCCAAATCTCAGCACCGTCTTCTGCAACTTCTGCGAATCCATAAAGCATACCGAATGTAGCTACTACATTCTCTTTTGCGATCAGACCTGTAACAGCTGCAACTGCCATCTTCCATCCTTCGCCGGCTTTTGTCCAGCCAAGAGGTGCAAAGATCCATGCGATTGCTGAACCGATCTTAGCAAGAATACTCTCGTTAAGTTCTTCAACCATACCGAAGCTTCCGCCTTCCCATCCGAAGCTCATTAAGAACCACAGAATGATTGTTGAAAGAAGGATGATTGTTCCGGCTTTCTTAATGAAGGACCAGCCTCTTTCCCACATACTTCTTAAGATGTTGCTGACTGTTGGCCAGTGGTATGCAGGAAGCTCCATAACGAACGGAGCCGGATCACCGGCAAACATTTTTGTTTTCTTTAAGATGATACCGGAGCAGATAATTGCTGCGATACCAACAAAGTAAGAACTTGTTGCAACCCATCCGCTGTTTCCGAAGAACGCACCTGCGATCATGGCAATGATCGGAAGTTTAGCTCCGCAGGGAACGAATGTGGTTGTCATAATTGTCATTTTTCTGTCACGGTCATTCTCGATTGTACGGGAAGCCATAACACCGGGAACACCGCATCCGCTGCCGATAAGCATTGGAATGAAGGATTTACCTGAAAGGCCGAATTTACGGAAAATCCTGTCCATGATAAATGCTACACGAGCCATGTAACCACAGGACTCAAGGAATGCAAGGAATGCAAACAGTACAAGCATCTGAGGTACGAAACCGAGAACAGCTCCGACACCGGCTACGATACCGTCAAGGATCAGTCCCTGTAACCATGCTGCACAGCCAATCGCATTCAGTCCGGATTCAATTGCCGGAGGAATGATCTCGCCAAACAAAACATCGTTAGTCCAGTCAGTTACGAAAGCACCAACTGTAGTTACAGATACATAATATACGATAAACATTACAACTGCAAAGATCGGCAGTGCCAGCCATCTGTTGGTAACGATACGGTCAATCTTATCAGATGTAGAAAGCTTATCTTTTCTTGCCTTAGTCACACACTGACCAATGATAGAAGAAATATAAACATATCTCTCATTTGTGATAATACTTCTGTATCGTCGTCAAACTCATTTTCCATTTCTTTGATCTCGGCAGATACATTTACGGATGTATTCATCTGCTCAATGATCTTGTCATCTCTTTCAAGAAGCTTGATTGCGAAGAATCTCTTCTGTTCTTCCGGTACCACACCGGTCAGTTTATTCTCAACTGCTCCGATAATCTCTTCTGCTTTATCACAGAATTCATGGACAGGTGTTACTTTCTTATGGCTCTGGGCAATGGAAACTGCCTTGTTTGCGGCTTCTGTGATTCCTGTTCCCTTCAGAGCGGAAATAGTAACAACTTCACAGCCAAGTTTCTTTTTCAGCTTATCAATATGTATTGTATCACCGTTTTTCTCAACGATATCCATCATGTTGACTGCATGATGACCGGAATCCCAAGTTCCAGGATCTGTGTTGTAAGATACAGGTTGCGTTCAATATTGGTACCATCAACGATATTGATGATCGCATCCGGTTTTTCCTGAAGAATGTAATTTCTTGCAACTACTTCTTCAAGTGTATATGGTGATAAAGAATAAATACCAGGTAAGTCAGTGATGACCACATCTTTGTGTCCCTTCAGCTTACCTTCTTTCTTCTCGACAGTTACACCTGGCCAGTTACCTACAAACTGATTTGAGCCGGTCAGTGCATTGAACAATGTCGTTTTACCGCAGTTCGGATTACCTGCGAGTGCAATTTTTACTGACATAATCTCTCTCCTCTGATTTCTTGATCTCTTTCATTTTGATCACTTTACCTGATCTTTCTGCTGCTGATATCACTTTCAACAGTTATTAGTCATCGCTAATACTTAGTTTTTATTAACTATTAGACAGTGCTAATTGTTAGAAAGACCTAACATGATGTCAAAAATAATTATTCTACGGCAATCATTTCGGCATCTGCTTTGCGTAAGGATAATTCATATCCTCTTACAGTTACTTCTACAGGATCTCCCAGAGGTGCAACTTTTCTTACATAGATTTCCACGCCTTTAGTGATTCCCATATCCATGATTCTTCTCTTGACCGGGCCTTCACCGGTAAGCTTCTGGACTTTAACGGTTTCTCCAACACGAACTTCTTTTAATGTCTTCAAGCTTCTTTCCCTTCTTTCCCCCGGAGCGTGTTTGAAAAATCATTTTCATGATCTATACTATACGCTCTGGAATTTTATTTTTCTTTCAGGAAGAAATTATGGTTCAGACCATAATCTTGCTTGCCATATCTTTTCCAATGGCAACCCTGGATTCTTTAACATTAACGATCAGGCTTCCGTTAATCTCAGAAACAACTGTGACAACTCCTCCTACTACAAATCCGAGCTCTTCAAGATGTCTCTTAACTTCTTCTTTGCCACCGATCCTTTTGATTGTAAAAGGTTCACCGGCATTTACCATTGATAACGGCATTTCTTCATCCCTTCCTTTGCATTTAATAAATGATAAACATTTTCTTTATCATATGGTTAGTGTATTCTAATTTTGGTTAGATGTCAATAACTTTATTAAAATTCTTAATGATAAGTTTTTCATCTTAAAACATTAATATTTTTTTTCATTAATTCATCACTATATTATGCAATATATACAAGAAAAGTATTTATCAGCAACGTGCTTCAAGAATACCGTTAAGTGCATTTCCGCTGCTGGTATGGCAGCGTACAATATCTGTAGAAGCGCCAACCTCGTCCAGTGCGCATTTTACCATCTTATGGGATACGGTATTTGTAAAAAGTACCAGAAGGTCTGGACATCCTATCTTTTTACCGAAGTCGGCCTCCATCTGTGTAAATACTTTACATTTACATTTATAAGATTTGCAGATTTTTTTGTACTGTCCTACCATTCTGTCATGTCCGCCTACGATTACGATACTCATATATTGTCCTCCTTTGTTTTAATATATTTTATGAGTGTTATATTATAGTATGCTTTCTTATATTGCCAGAAGTTATTTATCTCTAACTATAAGTTAGTATAAACTAACGCACTGCTTTTGTCAATACATTACTATAAGATATATATATTTAAAATAAAGTATATTGAAATACTATGAAATATGCAGTCAAGAAGGTAAAATCATCCGTTTTGCTATATGTTTCTACAACAAATAACTAACTTATTGCTCTTCGCAACCTCCGCAGGAACTTATTTGATTCGGTTAAATTAATTATTCGTGTTTATCTAATCGATACAAAAAAGAATCCTGCTTGCAGGATTCTCCGCCTGCGGCGGGTCGCTTCAGCGACATAATTCCTCTCCGCCGCAGTGCGATCCTGCCCGGAGGCTTTGTTATGTTATAGGAACATTACGGAGTAATTTCCTATAACATAATAAACAAAAAGACCACCATACTTCCTTGTATAATGGTCTCTTCAGCAATTACAAATTATATTTTAGGTGCTCATCTTAGAGCGTGTTTGAAAAAGGCTTTCTGCAAAATATTCTGCAAATTATGGAAGTGCAACGTGCTCTAAAATTCCTGTAAGATGAGCAATCGTTATTCCATAATTCGTCATTGGGACATATTGATTTCTGGCTTTATCAATACGGTACATTACATATTTGCGATTAAACATACAGGCACCGCATTGGATGATCAGATCATATTTAGTAAGGTCATCAGGAAAATCTGTTCCGCTTACCAGACTTACATCCAGTTTCTCTCCAAAACGTTTTTGAGCATTCGCGGAATCTTCACTCTTCCGATATCTTCCTTCAGAGGTGCATGGGTACAGCATTCTGCAATGAGAACATGTGAATTTTCATTAAGAGTATCAATTGCCTTTGCGCCTTCTATATAATATGGTAAATCTCCCTTGTATGCTGCAAAAAGAACTGAAAAAGAAGTCAGCATACTCTCCTTTGGTTTATTTTCATATACATAGGAAAAATACCTGCGAGTCTGTAATGATTAATTTCGGAGGTACTGCGAGATTTTCCAAGGCTGACAGATACTGATCTGTTGTCACACTCATTACCAGACATTTTTTGTCCAATAGTTCTCTTAAAGTTTGCACCTGTGGTAATATCAGTCTCCCTTTGGTGCCTG
>ENA-OQDF01001055-OQDF01001055.1-human-gut-metagenome-genome-assembly--contig:-NODE-1055-length-11391-cov-1.472212_pt1 | contig 11391 bp, 14 predicted proteins | sample MGYA00242769_ERZ504597 | MGnify/ENA primary metagenome ERZ504597 (study PRJEB26092, sample SAMD00036305) | human gut metagenome | host: Homo sapiens | study: EMG produced TPA metagenomics assembly of...
CTTTTCTTTTTTCTTGCATCAGTAAAAGATTATCCATACTTTTGGCAATCACATTTCTTTTTTCCTCAAAAAGATAGCAAACAAAACAGAAGCATGAAAGTTCTTGAGATACTCTTCTGGATAAGTTTATTCATAGTGTTCTATACCTATATAGGCTATGGTATATTATTATATATTCTGGTCAAGATAAAAGAGTGCTTCCACACACCTACCCTCTGGCCTATGCCACCGACAACGCATTGCCCCCATTGACTCTGTTTATCGCCGCTATAATGAAGAAGATGTAGTGGACGAAAAAATGCGCAACTGTCTGGAGCTGGACTATCCTGCCGACAAGCTACGCATTCTTTGGGTGACCGACGGCAGCAACGACCGTACCAACGAACGCCTCTCCCGCTGGCCGCAAGCCACCGTCCTCCACCAACCCCAACGCCAAGGCAAGACAGCCGCCCTGAACCGCGGTATACATTTCGTAGGAACGCCCCTTGTCGTATTCACCGATGCCAATACGCACCTCAACCGAAAAGCCCTACGGGAGATAGTGCACGCCTTCACCGACCCTAAGTGGGATGCGTGGCAGGCGAAAAACGTATTGCTGTGCAAAGTAAGGACAATGCTGCCTCTGGGGGAGAAGGGTTGTACTGGAAATACGAATCCACCCTCAAAGCGCTCGACGCACGCCTCTATTCAGCAGTAGGAGCAGCGGGTGAGTTGTTTGCCGTGCGCCGCAATCTGTTCGAAGAAATGCAAACAGACACGTTGCATCGACGACTTCACACTCTCCCTGCACATCGTCATGCCAGGGACACACCATTGCCTATTGTGCCAATGCCTATGCCGTAGAAAGCGGCTCGGCAGATATGCGCGAGGAAGAAAAGCGCAAGGTGCGCATCGCTGCCGGTGGCTTGCAGTCTATCTGGCGGCTACGTCCGCTGCTCAACCCGTTCCGTTACGGCACATTCTGTTTCCAATATATTTCCCACCGGTGCTGCGCTGGTCGCTCACTCCTATCCTATTGTTTCTATTGCTTCCCCTCAACACAATTCTCATCTTTACGACAAGCACGCCATTACTGTATGCCATCATCTGGCTGTTACAAGCTTTTTTCTACCTCATGGGAAGTTGGGGGTACTACCTTTCAACGAAGCATATAAAGAACAAGATACTTTTCATCCCCTACTATTTCCTTTTTATGAACGTCAACGTCATACGAGGATTCAACTACCTGCGCAAACGTAAAGACAATGCAAGCGGCGCATGGGAGAAGGCCAGAAGGGCATGAAACTAATACTATAAGAATGAAAAACATTTTAAAAACAAGCTGAAAACGCCGAAAAGACTGTTAAAGCAGACATCCGACACCATGATTCTTCTGGACAAAGACGGTATTTGTGTGGACATTGCAGTTTACAACATCAATCTCTGGTTCTTGAAGGAAGACCGGTTACTGGGCAAGAATCTGTTCCAACTAATTCCCTTATCCACTTATAACCAAATCTATCCGGACTTTAAAAGAGTACTGACGCACAAAATACGCTCTACCCATAACTACGAAATGGCCTTGAACGGCACCACTTATTTCTTCAAGTGTATCATGTCCCCCTTTGACGGAATGTGCTCTGCCAATACCGCGACATCACGGAACGTAGCCAGCGCAAGCTGGAACTCGAAAGAAAAACCAAGAGTTGAATGAAATCCAAAAAGCTGCGCTTATCGGAAACTGGCAATACGATTCAGACACCCAAAGCTTCAAATATGCCGGACACACCGATATCCTATGCACAGAGGAGACACAAGAAATCAATCTGAACGACTATCTGAAACTGATACTTCCCGAAGACCGGAAATCTTTCACCAACTGGCTGAAAGAAAACCTAAAAGGGAAAATGGAAAACAGTGTGGACTACCGCATCTTGCTTCAGGAAAAGATTTTCTATATACGGCTCAAGGCCTTTGCACGCGAATATCATAAAGACAAAAATACCATTCTGGAAGGATATATACAGAATATCACCGACATTCAGCAACGGCGCAACGATATCAACTTGCTGACACATGCCATCAACAACTCCACCGAAGATATTTACTCGGCACACGAAGACGGTACACTGATATTCGGCAACCGCTGCTTCAAGGAGCGACATGGCATCGGCAATACCCAAGACATCACGAAACTGAAAATATACGACTTGCCTTCGTATGGAAGAGACAAAAAATCGTGGAAAGAATTTGCAGAATGTGTCAAACGCGGAGAAACCTCCCAAGCTATATTGTTCACAATCCGTTGCCACTGCGTCCGGAAGTACTCGCCATAGAAGGAAACGCCTATTGGGTAACGAGTGACAAAGGCGAAGGGACGGTCTGGACTTTCGGAAGGGATGTATCCACACGCATCCGGCATGAGCAACAAATCAAACAGTTCAACCTGATTCTGGACAAAATCATCGAAAACCTCCCGGCAGGCATTGTCGTGAAGGATATCAACAACAACTTCAAGTACCTCTACCGCAACCGCGAATCGTACAACCGCGAAATCCCCATACAAGAGGCATTGGGGAAAGACGACTTCGACTTTTATCCCCTGGAGACTGCCCAGGAAAAAAGAGCACAAGACATTGAAATAGCCAGGACCGGCAAAGAGATGCACTGGATTGCGGAAGAACGCGACGGAAACGGAACCCCCATCTATCTGGACAAGCGAAAGATGAAGATTGAAAGCAACGACTTCTCCCCCATCCTGCTGAACATCGAATGGGACATCACGGAAATGGAACAGATGAAACGGGAATTGCTCGTAGCCAAGGAGAAAGCCGAGACTTCCGACCAGCTCAAATCCGCTTTCCTCGCCAACATGAGCCATGAGATACGCACACCGCTCAATGCCATTGTAGGCTTCTCGCGCATCATTGCCGAAAGCACCGACGAGAAGGAACGGCTAGGCTATTACGAAATAGTAGAATCGAACAACGAACGCCTGCTCCAGCTCATTAACGAAATTCTCGACTTATCAAAATCGAATCGGGTATCGTGGAGTTCACCATCACGCCCGTACGCCTCCATCCGCTCTGCAAGGAGATACACGACGCACATATTTTCCGCTGTCCCAAAGGAGTGGAGCTGATATACGAACCCTCTGACGAGAATATCGTGATTGACGGAGACAAGAACCGGATTTTCCAGGTCATTTCCAATCTGATAGGCAATGCCTTCAAGTTCACCCCCGCCGGGTACATCAGTTACGGGTATCACCGGGAAGGCAAGTATGTAGCATTCCACGTCACCGATACGGGTATGGGAATTGCACCGGACAAAGTGGACCGGATATTCGAACGTTTTGTCAAAGTGAACAACTTTGCCCAAGGCACCGGATTGGGACTTTCCATCTGCAAGACTATCATCGAACGCCTGGGCGGCAACATATCCGTCACTTCGGAAGTGGGTAAAGGCACCACATTATTTTGTCCTCCCACTGGAATCCTCCAGCAAAACAGAGATGGAAAAGAAGGAAGAGAACAACCGGGAAACGACAGCAAAGGCACATTCCACAGAGCAGAGGAGCAGAAATACAGCCCCCGGAACTCCCCGAAGAATGAAGAAGCCGGAACACTCCCTACCCTCCTTCCAAAACCATCCTGATTGCCGAAGATACAGAAAGCAATTTCATCCTAATTAACGCCATTTTAGGCCGGCTCTATCGGTTGAAACATGCCAAAGACGGCATGGAAGCCGTAACTATGTTCGAGGAAGTCCATCCCGACCTCATCCTGATGGACATGAAATGCCCAACCTTGACGGAATCGACGCCACACGCATCATCCGTGAACTGGCGCCGGGACATCCCCATCATCGCCCTTACAGCCTATGCCTACGAACACGACAAGCAGGCTGCCCTGGAAGCAGGTTGCAACGACTTCCTTACCAAACCCTTCACCCAAGAAGTACTGAAGGAAACCATCAAGAAATGGTTGGACAATAAAGGATGACTGAAAGGACTGTAGGGTGATAAACTATCGCATTATCACCCTACCACGTTATCAACTTTCAGTGAAATTCCACTTTTTCAAGTTCTCATTTATGCAAAGATATCACTCCGCTGGATATAGGCTATCACATCGCCTTTATTGACCACATCCCCTTGCTTGGCACAGACTTCCACCACACGTCCGGTAAATCCGGTCCATATCTTCTCGTATTCACCCCACGGCGTAGAGATGTAGCAGAACACCTCATCATGCTGGTACTTGCGTCCAATGAAAGGAGCAGAAGAAGGACCTTCGACGGAAACCTCCCAAAGCACTTGCCCTTTGGAAGGCGCGATTATCGGGTCTGGCTTGGCACGCTTCAGCTTCTTGATTTCCTCTTCCGAGTATCCGTTTTTGGCCATCGCCGCATCCTTGGCACGCTGCAGGTCATCCTCAAAACGTTTCTTGCAACGCCGGATTTATAGTCGCGATACTGCCGGTCGTGCATGGCAAGCTCGAAGAGTTCCTCGTCATCATCGCCATATTCCCAACCGTTTTCGTCCATCTCTTTCCGGTATGTATCCAGAGCATCCGGGTAGTTCAGCTGCGGGTCCGTATCCACGAACTCAAAACCCTTGGACTTGGCCAGTTCCACTATCTCGGGCGCCAAAGTACCGGGCAGGCGTCCGCTCTTGCCCAGAATCATGTCCCACGTATGGTTGTCTATCATCGTCCAGCGCTCCTCTCCCTTTACTTGCTGCATGAGGTTCATCAGAGCCACATTCTTCACATACTGGCTGAAAGGAGTCACCAAAGGAGGATAGCCCAGTTGGCCATACATATTCCACTTCGTCGAACAGCATGACGAGTAAGTCGTCCAGACTGAGTTCCGGCTCATTCTTGCCGCGCAGTATCATGTTGATGCCGGAATGCACTCCCTTCAAGTCGGCCATCATGGAGCCCATCATGCCACCCGGCAAACCGCACTTCAGCAAGAGTGAGGACATATGTTTATTGGTGGGATCCATGAAATAACCCAAGAAATCGTCAATGAACTCCTGCGTCATGGCACGGGCTTTCATGTAGGCTTTCATGTTTATGTCGGGCACCTGAAAACCCAGATCTTTCAGCATGGCCTGCACGGAGATGATGTCCGGATGAACCTTGCCCCACGACATGGTTCCATCGCCACATCGATGATGTCGGCACCGTTCTCGCAGACTTCGAGAATGGAAGCATAGAAGTCCGGGACCGCTATGCCCGTGGTATTGTATCAGCACATCGGGATGCTTCTCCTTAATGGTTCTGACAAGCTGTCCCAGCATACCCGGACGTCCGATGCCAGCCATATCCTTCAAGCAGATTTCGGGTGCCCCGGCTTCAATCAATCGGTCGGCAATACCGGCATAGTATTCCACCGTATGGACAGGAGAATACGTGATGCAGAGCGTAGCCTGCGGTATCATGCCCGCTTCCAGGGCATATTTGATGGAAGGAATTATGTTCCGCGTCTCGTTCAGTCCGCAGAAGATACGGGTAATGTCCACACCCTGGGCATGCTTCACCTTGTACATCAGCCGGCGCACATCTGCTGGAACGGGATACATGCGCAGTGCATTCAGCCCGCGATCAAGCATATGCGTCTGTATACCTGCTTCCCTGAAAGGCGCGGTAAAGGCGCGTACAGCCTTATTGGGATTTTCGCCGTACAGAAGGTTTACCTGCTCAAAAGCTCCTCCGTTCGTTTCGACGCGTGCAAAACAGCCCATTTCTACTATCAACGGAGCAATGCGTACCAACTGGTCTACCCGGGGTTGATACTTACCGGACGACTGCCACATGTCCCGGTAAACAAGACTGAATTAATTTCCTTTTTCATCATAGTCAGTAATAAGAGATTTTTTTCTTCGGTTAACTTAACATATACAAATATAAAGGATTATTCTGACATATAGTCAAGAATAATCCTTAAAAATTCATCGCAATCAATATGTTATATATCATATTGCTACTACCAAACTATTATCAGATGAAATCTTTCAGTTCATCCTGCAACTTCTGACGTGTAAAGAAGATGCGGCTTTTCACTGTTCCGAGTGGAAGACCGAGACGTTCGGCAATCTCACGGTACTTGAAACCGGACACGTGCATGGAGAAAGGGACTTTATAGTCGCGTGGAAGGGCATTGACGATGCGGTGCATTTCTTTCAGGTCGTAGGCACCTTCGGTACTGGCAAAACCAGAGTCCTGGGGCATACTGAGGTGATACTGATTGTCCGTCTGGTCTACAAAAGTCTGTTCGCGAACTATTTTCCGGTAATTATTGATAAAGATGTTGCGCATAATGGTATACATCCAACCTTTGAAATTGGTGTCGGGTTCAAATTTGTCTTCGTTATCCAAAGCCTTGAGAGACGTCTCTTGCAACAAATCATTCGCTTCTTCCCGGTCGGCTGTCAACTTGTATGCAAAGCGAAGCAGTTCTTCTTGCACTGCAAGTAAATCTTTTCTAAAACTGTAAGTATTCATACTTTGCTCAATTTTTAAATAGTTAATAATGGTTTAGGTTTTACGGTTGCAAGTATAAGGAAGATTTGAAGCTCCGGGGGACGGAATACGGTTTTTATTAGGGGTAAAAACTATCATTTGACAGTTTCCACCCCCTCTATGATAGTTTACGGGTGATATCATGTACTGAAAATCATCATTTTTCCGAAGATTTCGTAAATGTTACGTGATTTTTTATAGCTTTGCCTACATATAGGGAAACACTTTTATTATATAAAAACACTTTATTTTATGAAATCATTTCGATTAAAGTCACTTCTTCTGCTGGCTGCCGTCATCATCTCCCTGCCCTCCTTTGGACAAGGACTGAAAGCGTTCAAGCTGAAGAACGGTCTTTCCGTATATATATGGGAAGACGAATCCAAATCGGACGTATTCGGACTGGTAGGCGTACGTGCCGGTTCCATCAACGACCCCGAAGAGTACACGGGACTTGCACACTACCTGGAGCACGTCATGTTTAAAGGAACAGACAAGATAGGCGCGCTGAACTGGACGGAAGAAGAACCGATCTACAAGGAAATCATCGCCAAGTACGACCAGATGGCCGAAGAAGCGACCCAGTAAAAAAAGAAGCCATCAGCAAGGAAATCAATGAGCTGACCGTCAAGGCCGGAAAGCTGGGGCTTCCCAATGAATACTCCAACCTGATGGAAAGCATGGGCGCCAAAGGGGTAAATGCAGGAACCTACTATGACTGGACCTTCTATCACAGCTCCTTCCCTGCCTATCAGATAAACAAATGGCTGGAGATTTCCTCACAACGTTTCCTGCATCCCGTATTCCGTTCCTTCCAGTCGGAGCTGGAAAACGTGTACGAAGAATATAACCGTTCACAAGATGACCAGGGACGTGCACAGAACCAGTTCGTGATGGAGAAAGCTTTTGAGGGACATCCTTACTCCCGTTCCATCATCGGCCTGCCCGAACATCTGAAGAATCCCCGCCTGAGCAAGCTGATTGAATTCTACGAACAATGGTATGTACCCGAAAACATGGTACTGGTACTCGTAGGAAACATCAAAGCCCAACAAATCAGCGGACGCATCAATGCCGCCTTCGGGCGCTGGCTGCAAAGCCCGCACCCGAGCGCAAGGTCTACCAGAACCTCGAAATAAAAGGCCGCAAACAATATTCGGCCAAAGTGGGATTCTACCCGCAAGTGGCAATGGTATTCAACGGAGTGCCTGCCGGACATCCCGACGAAGATGCTCTGGACATCGCCCTGGCACTGCTGAACAACAACAGCCAGACCGGAACCATGGACAAGCTGGTACTGGACGGTGAGCTGACCAGCGCCGGAGCCTACACCCGTACTTTCCGTGAACAAGGGCGCGCATCGTAGCGGCCATTCCCCTCTACGACGAAAACCAGCGCCGTTTCGAGTCTACCAAAAGCGCCGAAAAGAAAGCCTTGAAAGCCATCCAGCAAATCGCCAACGGAGAATTCGAGGACTGGAAAATTGATGCCATCAAAGCCGAGAAATGCCGCCAGTTCGACCTGGAAATGGAGTCGAACGAGGACAAGGCCATGATACTGATGAACGCCTTCTACAACGAGCAGGATTTGGGCGACATACTCAACTACAAGGACAAGATTATGGCCATCACTACTGACGACATCAAGCGGGTAGCCAAGAAATACCTGTCGGACAACTACCTGGCCCTATATATCGAAAAAGGGAAACCTGACAAAAACGCCAAGATTGAGAAGCCGGGGTACAAACCCGTAGAACCTCCGGTAGGCAAGGAATCGCTTTATGCAACGCAATTCAAGAACCTGCCCATCGGACAGATGGAAGAGAAATTCGCAGACTACGGCGAAGTGCAAATCAAGCAGCTGAACGACCGTTCCAAGATGTACTACACGCCCAACAAGGAGAACAACGTATTCCAGCTGATTGTACAATACGGAGCCGGTGAACGCGAATTCCCGAAACTGGGCTATGCCGCCCAACTGATGAACAACGCAGGTATCATGGGAGCCTACGAACCGCAAGAGCTGAAAGAAGAACTCAGCAAGCTGAACGCAACCTGCCACGTGACAGCCGATGAAGACAACCTCTACATCATCATGGAGGGCTACGAAGCCACCCTGCCGCAAGCCTGCCAGCTACTTTCACGCCAGATTCTGATGCCGAATTGGACGAAAAGCAACTGGCACGTCTGAAGGTTCGGCAATGGGTATGCGCCAGCAGCGTAAAGACAACGTCAGCATCCTGAACGAAGCGCTGCGCCAGTACATGCTCTACGGAGAGAAATCAGACTACATCAAGGAGCTGACCGACAAGGAGATTTACGAATTGCAGATTTCAGAACTGACGGGCGACATCAACCGTGCCTCCAACTACGAGGCAAAGGTATTCTTTACCGGAACACTCCCCTTCGACCAAGTATACGACATCCTGAGCAAGAACCTCCCGTTGGTAGCCAACGAACGCCCGTCCAACTCCCCGCAGGCAAAGGAGATGATGCCGGTAACCGAAAACACCGTCTACTTCCTGCCTAACAACGATGCAGAACAAGCCCAAATCCACCTCTACATCCCGATGCAGAAGGCTGACAAGAAGGACGACGTGCTGCGTAGCGCATTCAACCAGTACTTCGGTCTCGACTTCACCGGCATCGTTCTGAACGAAATACGCGAAAAAACGCTCCATGGCCTATACAGCTACGCATTCGTCGGGCACGCAAGGACATAGCTGGAAAAGCAAGCTACCTGCGCGGCTACATCGGTACCCAGAACGACAAGGCAAACGATGCATTGGACGTACTGATGAGTCTCGTCAATGACATGCCGAAGAATCCGGAACGTATCGGCAACATCAAGAGCTACCTCCGCCAAGCCATGCTGACCAGCCACCCCAGCTTCCGCAACAAAGCTATGGAACTGGTAGACTTGGGCTACAGAGCTACACGGACGACCCAGCCAAAGAAAACCTGCCGAAAGTAGATGCACTGACCTTTGACGACATCGTGAAGTTCTACGAAGAGAACATCAAAGGCAAACCTTACTGCATCTCCATCATGGGCAACCCGAAGGACATCGACCTGAAGCGGCTGGAGAAATTCGGCAAGGTAGTGAAACTGAACGAACGCAAGCTCTTCAACACGAAGGATGCATTGTTCTAACCTAGTCTTATCTCTTTAGCAATCCTATCCTCGCTCCCTTTAATAAGGGGAACGAGACATATGAAAAATTCCCCGACATTTCGGTTTGAAAATGCCGGGGAATCTTATTTTAAAACATCTGGGAAGTGCTTCTCCGGAATGTCCGAGTTTCACCGGAAAATCCCTGAGGTTTTCAGACTGCAAACAACGGACTACATTTCCTGCTCCTCTTCATTACCCGAAAGGATAGGAAGGCAAATCCTATACTTTACTGCCAGTATACGGGTAACGAACACCGTCACACCACCCACAATCTGGCACACGAAAGACTCCATCCCCAAAAGGTGGCACATCCAGTAGAAGGTTCCTCCCACCACACAAGCCATCGCATAAATCTCCTTCCGGAATATCAGCGGAATTTCGTTGATGAATACGTCACGTATCACACCTCCCGCAGCCCCGGTAATGCTGCCCATGATGATGGCCACCCAGAAGGGATAGCCCAGCGCGATGCTCTTGCCCACACCAACGACCGTGAACAGTGCCAGGCCGATACTGTCGAATATGAAGAATGTATTGTGCAGATGGATGAGATGCTTACCGAAGAGGATGACCCACAACAAGGCCAGTCCGGTACAAATCAAATAAATAGGGTCCGTCATCCAACCCGGGGTGACGTCCAGCAGCAGGTCGCGTATCGTACCGCCTCCGATGGCCGTCACAAAACCCACCACATACGCTCCAAACCAGTCGAACCGCTTGGCCGAGGCCAGACGTATGCCACTAATGGCAAAGGCAAATGTGCCAATGAAATCGAGTATCTGAACAAATGTTGGCATTATCACTTTGAGAATTAAAAATTAAACAAGTGCTTCGAGTATCCAAAATTAAATCCGAGTATCCAAAACCGAAAAAGATAATACATATTTCAACAGACACTCTGAAAATAATAGGCAAAGTAACAAATAATTTCCCTAAGAAAGCGTATTTTTGTATCGACATTTTTTTACCAATTACGCCAATGAAAATAACAATCGTATCGGGCGCACGCCCCAACTTCATGAAAATAGCCCCCATCTGCCGCGCCATCGACGCCGCCAGAGAGGCAGGAAAGAACATCTCCTACCGCATCGTCTACACCGGTCCGCAGGATGACACCAGCCTGGATGCCTCGCTCTTCTCCGACCTCTCTATGAGGAAACCGGATGCCTGCCTCGGCGTCACCGGACATGACCACTCGCAGGTGGCAGCCTCCATCATGCTTGCCTTCGAGCGCGAGTTGGACGGGCACCCAGCACAAGTCGTACTGGTGGTAGATGACATGACCGCCACCATGAGTTGCTCCATCGTCGCCAAGAAGCGCGGGCTGAAGGTGGCGCACGTCATAGCAGGCACGCGCTCCTTCGACATGAACATGCCCCGCGAAGTGAACCGAACCATCGTGGACGCCATCTCCGACTATCTCTTCACTGCCGGCATGGTGGCCAACCGCAATCTCAACCAAGAGGGTATGATACCCGACTATATCCACTACGTGGGCAACATACTGATTGACACCATCCGCTTCAACCGCCACCGCCTGGTGCAGCCCATGTGGTTCTCCAGCCTCGGCCTGCGGAAAGGAAACTACTTGCTACTAACCCTCAACCGCCGTGACCTGCTGGCAAAGAAGGCCGTGCTGCACTCCCTGCTCCAAACCGTCATCGAAAAAGCCGACGGCATGCCTATCGTCGCCCCTCTGCACCCCTACG
>ENA-OQDF01001059-OQDF01001059.1-human-gut-metagenome-genome-assembly--contig:-NODE-1059-length-11367-cov-1.692616_pt1 | contig 11367 bp, 21 predicted proteins | sample MGYA00242769_ERZ504597 | MGnify/ENA primary metagenome ERZ504597 (study PRJEB26092, sample SAMD00036305) | human gut metagenome | host: Homo sapiens | study: EMG produced TPA metagenomics assembly of...
GCAACACCTTTTTGTTTTAAAATATGTTCCTAATGCAAAAGATAGCCAAAATTCAAAAGAAGTTCAGCAAGAAGTGAATTATAAAAGAATAATTTTTTATTCAATCTTGTCTTTTATGTCTGTTAATTTTGCAACTTTCTTTGTAATTAAAGGCTCTTCTTTAATTACAATTAATCATTATGGAAGTGTTAGAGATGGCTCTACTGTTATTATGTTGATTTCTATTGGATCACTTCTTTCAGGCGCTATGTATGGCACTATTTATAATAGATTAAAAGATCATTCCCTTATTTTATTCTATATTATTTGTGCAGTATCATTTATTTTAGCAGGATGTATTCATAATTTATGGATTGTTTATATATCAGCATTCTTGCTTGGTTATGGTTATATGGCTTTTGTTCCCTTTTTACAGGAAAAAGTAGCAATCTATGGTAGTGTTGGAACAACAGCACTTTTAATATTACAAGTTTAGGATCTTTTATTACACCTTATTATGGTGTGCTTTTAAATCATTTTACCTCTTCGTTAAATAGTCAATTTATTATTACTGGGATTTTATATATTATTCTTATTCTTATTTTTGGTATCTCGAAAGAGTAATAAAAAATAAAAGGGGGTGTTGTAACGAGTAAGTAGATTTTTAACAACTTTCGAAAGGCTACAGCCTTTCTTTTTATTTTCTTAAAGAAATATCAAAATCATCGTATTCACTTTTTTCAATGTGAACTTGTTTTTTGATGTACTTAAAAAGAACTACCGCCTTTTTAATTCATTTTATTTTCTTTTGGCTATGATATTTCCTTATATTATGACCTATTGCCACCAGATATATCTCCAATTTTACACCATTTTCTCCTCGACGATACAATCTGTCATATTTTTGGTTAGCTTTTCCAGTCTCCAAATGTTCCTTCTGTTTCATTGTTTCTTTGAAACATCAGCTTTAATTCTTCACCGCTTTTCACATTTCTTCTTGCTTCTTTTTGATATTCTTCCATCTGGAAAATATGTGTTATTTCTCTTCCAAATTTTGATTTTGTATATTTTCCTCTCAGTGAGCATCTTTCACAATAATGATTTATAAATGTTATATTGATACGTTCATATTCACTTCTTGTATCTTTTACTACTTCTCTACATCGAATTCCTCTCCCACTGGATAGATAATTCTTTCTCCTTGTGTCCTTTTCATTTGTTTTTTTAATCTATTTTTTTAAGAATTATACCATCCTTGAATATTTTTTCTTTTATTAAATAATGTTTCCAAATAAATATGTTTCATCTTTTCACCTCACTCCTATGATATCTTTTTTTATTTTGAAGAAAAGATATCATAAGAAGTTTAAAAAGGTATTTATAAAATAATCATTATCATAATTAGGAAATGTAAATTTTATTTACAAAAATAATAATTTTAAGATGTGTTTTCTAAAATGGCATTTTAATTGAATGATGAAATATTGTAAGGAGAAGAGTTCTTTTTTAAACTATAAGTGGATTAAGGAAAGAGGAGAGAAAAATGTTATCAAATTCAAAATTAGGTTTTGGTTTAATGAGATTACCAAAAGATAAAAATGGAACAATTATTCAAGAAAAAGTAAATACTATGGTAGATGCTTTTATGAAATCAGGCTTTACTTATTTTGATACAGCTTATGCTTATGCTGGTAGTGAAAAAGCTATGAAAAAAGCTTTAGTTGAACGCTATCCAAGAGAAGCATATACGATAGCTGATAAGCTACCTGCATGGAAATTAAAAGATGAAAATGATGTTCAAAGAATCTTTGAAGAATCATTGTCGTTAAGTGGTGTTGATTATTTTGATTTTTATTTATTACACAGTATAGAAAAGAAACACTATCTTACCTATGAAAAATATCATTGTTTTGATTTTATTAAAGAAATGAAAAAGCAAGGCAAAATTAAAAATATTGGTTTTTCTTTTCATGATACACCTGAATTTTTAGATCAAGTACTAACAGAACATCCAGAAGTAGACTTTGTTCAATTACAACTCAATTATTTAGACTGGAATAATGGGGTTATTCAATCTAAAAAAATTTAGAGATTGCTAGAAAACATCATAAACCAGTTGTGGTCATGGAACCAATTAAAGGTGGAACACTTGCAAGTTTTAGTGAGGATATTGAACAAATCTATAAAAATTATGATTCTTCAAAATCAATTGCCTCATGGGCCTTAAGATTTATAGCATCTAAGGAAGGTGTAATGACGATTTATCAGGAATGTCAACGCTTGAACAAATGAATGATAATTTAGCAACAATGTCAAACTTTGTGCCCTTAAATAATGAAGAATATAAACTTGTAGATCAAGTAACAAAAACAGTTTTATCTAAACCAACTATTCCATGTACAGGATGTCGTTATTGTACACCAGGATGTCCTTTAAATATACAAATTCCAGATCTATTTACAGCTTATAACAGTCAAATACTTATGGTGAAAGTTCACGTTATCAAACATGGTATCAAGATCATACAAGTGATGATCATGCAAAGGCGAATCAATGTCTTAAATGCGGTCAATGTGAAGGTATTTGTCCACAACATCTTAAAATTATTTCTTTATTAAAAGAAGTATCAAATGTTTTGATAAATAAGGAATGAAAATGAAATTTGAAAATAAAGTTATTGTATTAACTGGTGGTGTAAAAGGAATTGGAAGGTGTATTAAAGAGACGTTTTGAAAAAACAAGGGGGCGCATGTTTGTATAATTGATGTTTTAGATAATGACTATTTTTGTAGGGAGTATAGGGAATAAAGAGGATCTAATATGTTTTACAAATAAGGTTATCAAAGACTATGGACATGTAGATTATATTATTAATAATGCTAAGCCTATATTTAAAGGAATTGATAGTTGTAGCTATGAAGAATTCAATGAAGCATTACAAGTAGGAGTTACAGGTCCTTTTATGTTAGTAAAATTATTAAAAGATTATTTAAATGAAGACGCATGCGTCATTAATATCTCGTCAACGAGAGATCGTATGTCACAACCACAAAGTGAAAGCTATAGTGCAGCTAAAGGTGGTCTTTCAGCACTAACTCATGCCTTGGCTGTTTCGCTTTCTAAAAAGGCAAGAGTTAATAGTATTTCTCCTGGATGGATCGATACAGAAAATAAAGAATATCAAGGAAGTGATGTTAATCAACATCTTGTAAAAAGAGTGGGTAAAGTTGATGATATTGCTCATTTAGTACTTTTTTTATGTAGTGAAGAAGCTGGATTTATTACAGGTGAAAATATTTGTGTTGATGGTGGAATGACAAAATTAATGATATATCACAACGATTATGGATGGAAATTAGGAGATGAAGATTATGAATAAAAATACAAGAATTAAATTAAATGATGGTTTAACAATGCCAGTAGTGGCGTTAGGTGTGTGGCAAAGTCATGAAGGTACAAAAAATGCAGTTTTGACAGCATTAAAAAATGGTTATCGCCATATCGATACAGCTGCAGTTTATCATAATGAAAAAGCTGTAGGAGAAGCAATCAAAGAAAGTGGTATACCAAGAAATGAAATTTGTTACAACAAAATTATGGAATGATGATGTTCGTAGTGGTAACACGAGAGAAGCTTTAAAGAAAAGTTTGGAAAACTTAGGATTAGATTATGTTGATCTTTATTTGATTCATTGGCCAGCTGAAGGTTATGTAGAAGCATATTTAGAAATGGAAAAATTACAAAAAGAAGGATTAACTAGAAGTATAGGAGTTTCTAACTTTAGAAAATCACATCTTCAAAATCTATTATCAAAGGTTCACATTGTTCCTAGTATTAATCAAATAGAAACTAATCCGCAAATGGTTGATGAAGAAACAATTCAATATTGTAAAGAAAATAAAATTGGTGTTGAAGCATGGTCACCACTAGGAAGTGGAGCTTGTTTAAATAATCCAAAAATTCAAGAAATTGCTAATAAATATCAAAAATCATCGGCACAAATTATTTTAAGATGGTTATTCAAAAAGGTATTGTTATATTACCTAAATCAGTTCATGAAAATAGAATTAAAAGAAAATAATAGATCTCTTTAATTTTGTACTAGAAAATGAAGATGTGGAATTAATTAATCAATTAAATCAACATAAAAGAACAGGACCTGATCCAGATAATTTTGATTTTTAGGAGACAATCATAAAAAATACGAAGGTAGTTATTTTTTGATGTATATGTTTTATTATTTATCTATGGCTTTGTTTTTTCTGGACTTATTTCAGTATATTTAATGGATAAAGATAAAGCAAGTGAAGTAAGTTTTGTTGTATCATGTTCTTATATTTTATCTATGATACCCAACCATTTATTGGTGATTTATGTGATCGATATGATAAAAAGAAGTAAATATGATTTTATTAGTTATTTCATCTATTTTTGGTTTTAGTTTTATTTTGGTTCATAATATTTATTTGATTGCTATTGTTTATAGTGTTGTTTTAGCTCTTTTAAATGGTATTAATCCAATTATTGAAAGAATGGTAACTGTATCAAAACATAAGTATGGTTTTATTCTTTGTTGTTAGTATTCTTATATGTGCTTTAGGAGTATTTGGTACAAAAGATGTAAAAACAATAGAAAAACAAGCAAAATGAGAAAAGAAGGATTACTTGGAATGATAGGAAAAAGTACAGCAACTAGATATATAAAGAAATAATTTTTATTCACAATGGAACGCAATTGTTCATAAGTAAAGTAAGTATTAATCTTTAGTATATATTTTTTACTTGGATTTTGATTATCATCAATAAGATGATTCAGAATCCTTTTTTCTTTTTCGATTTTATGATTCAAAAATTGGAGACGTTGTTTTGCCGCTTCAAGTTCTTCTTCAGCTTTTTCTTTTTGTTTTATTAAAATATCAAGACGCTCTTGAATTGCTTGATCGCCTTCTTTTTTACATAATTCATGAAAAAAGTTTGATATCTTGAATAGACATTCCAAGTTCTCTTAGATATTTAGTTCCTTTAAGCCAATCGAGTGCTTGCTCATCAAATAAACGATGATTATTTTTATCTCTTTTTACTTCTACAATACCGATATCTGTATAATAGCGGATAGTATGTTCAGTTAAATTTAATATTTGACATGCTTGTTTTAATGTATACATTGTTTTCTCCTTGACCTCGAGTTACACGAGGGTATTACAATTCTATTGTAGTAAAAAATAATAGATGTAAAGGAGAATTATATGGATTATATTACATTAAATAATGGTTTAAAAATGCCATTATTAGGCTTTGGAACAATGAATATTTTTGATGAAGAGGAGTGTACAAAAATATTAAAAGAAGCTTATGAAGAAGGTTATCGTTTGTTTGATTGTGCTCAAATATATGGAAATGAACAAATTGTAGGCAGTGCTTTAAGAAAAGCTGGAATTCCAAGAGATGAAATCTTTTTAACGACAAAAGTATGGTTTACAAACTTTGAAGGAGAAGAAGTTAGAAAGTCTTTATTAGAATCAATGAGAAAACTACAAACAGATTATTTTGATCTTGTTTTATTCATTGGCCTTATGGAAATACATATCATGCTTATCGTGAACTTGAAAAGATGTATGAAGAAGGATTCATTAAAAGTATTGGTATATCTAATTATCAAGAGAGTCAATATCTTGATTTAGTTCATTTTAATAAAATTATTCCGGTTGTTAATCAAATAAAGGTTACTTTAAGATGTCAAAGAAAACAAATGTTAGAAGTTATGAATGAAAAAGGAACAGTCTTACAAGGATATCAAGTCTTTGGTAAAGAAGAAACTTTGCCTATTTATGAAGATGATAAGTAAAAGTATAGCATTAAGTATAATAAAACAACAAGATAAATTGCGATGAAATATCTTGTACAAAATAGAATAAGTGTTATTACACGTCCGATGGAAAACAATATATGAAAGATAATTTAAAATTTATTTGACTTTCAATTAAATGAAGAAGAAATGTCATATTTATCATCATTCGACTTATTAGAGTATAATACAAAACCTTCACAGGATTATCAAAGAACAAAAGTATGTTAGAAAATATGTAAAAGTATTTTCTAATAATGAACATACAACAATAATTATTTATCTTATGATATAGTATAAATACAAACTAAAGGAGGAAATATTAATGAGTTTACCAAAAGATTTCTTATGGGGTGGAGCAACAGCTGCAAATCAATATGAAGGTGGATGGAATGAAGGAGGACGTGGTAAATCGAGTGATGATGTTATTACTAATGGAACACATACAGAACCTCGTTGTATTACTTTTGTTAATAAAGCAGGTGAAAAAGTAAAAGCACCTATGTTTGTTGGGGCTGATTATCAAGATGTTGATCATTTTGAATGTTTTGATGATTGTTTATATCCTAACCATGAAGCTACTGATTTTTATCATCATTATAAAGAAGATATTGCTTTAATGGCAGAAATGGGATTTAAATGTTTTAGATTATCTATTGCTTGGTCTAGAATTTTCGCTAATGGAGGTATGGAAGGTGAACAACCATTAGAAGAAGGATTAAATTTTATGATGATGTTTTTGATGAATGTTTAAAATATGGTATTGAACCGTTAGTTACATTATCACACTATGAAACACCACTTGCTTTAACTGAAGCTTGGAATTCATGGGCTGATAGAAGAACAATTGATTGTTATGTAAGATATTGTGAAGTTGTTTTTAATAGATATAAGAATAAAGTTAAATATTGGCTTACATTTAATGAAATTAACTGTATTGAAATGTCACCATGGATGGAAGGTGGTGTGCTTACAAAAGATAAACAAACAATGATCAATATGGCACACTATCAATTGTCGCAAGTGCTAAAGTTGTTAAATTAGGACATCAAATCAATCCTGATTTTAAAATTGGATGTATGTTAGCTTATACTTAACTTATCCAATGACATGTCATCCAGAAGATACATTAGCTGCATGGAAAAATACTCATAATAATATTTTCTATACAGATGTACAATGTAGAGGATACTATCCAAGTTATAGATTAAAAGAATTTGAAAGAGAAGGAATTATTCTTCCAATTGAAGATGGTGATTTAGAAATCATTAAAGAAGGAACAGTTGATTTCTTATCATTCTCTTATTATATGTCACAAGTTGCAGCATATAATCCTGAACAATATCAAGGAGCAGGTGGAGGAAACTTATCACTTGGATTAAAGAATCCTTATTTAAGTGCTTCTGATTGGGGATGGCAAATTGATCCAACAGGACTTAGAAATGCATTAAATAGATTATATGATCGTTATCAAATGCCATTATTTGTTGTGGAAAATGGTTTAGGAGCATTTGATAAAATTGAAGAAGATGGTTCAATCCATGACACTTATCGAATTAATTATTTAAGAGATCATATTAAAGCTATGGATGCAGCTGTAAATGAAGATGGTGTAGACTTAATGGGATACACTATGTGGGGATGTGTTGATTTAGTTTCAGCTTCTACAGGTGAAACAGCAAAACGTTATGGATTTGTCCATGTTGATAAATACGATGATGGTACTGGAGATTTATCAAGAAGAAGAAAAGATTCATTCTATTGGTATAAAAAAGTAATAGAATCAAATGGAGAAGATTTAGATTAAAAATAACCCGTGGGTCATAAGACTTACGGGTTTTTAATAATCATAATATTGATCTATTTTATCAATAAGTTCTTTATATTTTTTCTTATTTTCTTTAAGCATCACAACATAATAAGTGACATGGGCTTCTTCTTCATTAATGGGAATAATTACACGATCAGACATCTTTCCTTCCCTTTTAATAGATAAATTAGAAGTATAAGAAGGAAGTGTAGAAGCTTTCACGATTTCATTAAAAGTAAGACGTTCTTCTTGTAATAAATATTTAGTTTTTGGTGTTTTTTCCATATGAAGATCATGCCAAAAACCAATATTAGAGTAAAGAAGCATTGTTTGACCATCTAAATCATGAAACTTAATTTCTTTTTTATGGGTAAGAGGATGATTTAATGGTAATGATAATAAAAGATCTTCTTCAACATAAGGAATACAAACACATTGAGAATCATCAATATATTTAGGAGTAATCACAAGATGATACTCTTTTTCTTTTAATTTTGTAATTAAATCTTTTTGATTAATGACAGCTGTTTGAATTGTTATTTGAGGATAAAGTTCCTTAATTAAAGGTTCAATATCCCACATGGGTGCAGGAGAACAAGTTGCAATAGAAATACGATGAAATGATTGATCATAATCTTGTACATCATTTATCATTGTTTGAATACTTTTAATGATTTTTTGAGCATGCTTAACAGCTAATTCACCATTTTTATTAAGAACAATTTTATTTTTATAATGATCAAAGAGTTCTACTCCTAAATCACTTTCTAATCTTTGCATAGAGCGTGAAAGTGCAGGCTGTGAAATTAATAATTCTTTGGCTGCTTTAGAAATTGTTTTATTTTCAGCGATATAAATAAGTTGTTCAAGTTGATTAAGTTCTATCATATAATGACCTCCTACTATGCGTTTAAATTATAGCACATTTCTTTATTGGTATTGTACTTTTAAGTAATAAAAAAATAAAATATGTGTGTAAAAAGGAGAAACTAAAAATGAAAACATGGTTAATTACAGGATGTTCAAGTGGTATTGGAAAAGGAATTGCGAAAGCTGTTTTAGAAAGTGGGGATCAAGCAATTGTTACAGCAAGAAATAAAGATAAAGTGATGGATATTGTAGAAGCTTATCCAGAAACTGCTTTAGCTATATCTTTAGATGTATGTAGTCAAGATAATATTAAAAATGCTGTAAAAGAAGCATACGATAAATTTGGAACAATTGATGTATTAGTTAATAATGCAGGATATGGTTATCGTAGTGCAGTAGAAGAAGGAGAAATTGAAGCGGTTCAAACTTTATATCAAACAAATTTATTTGGACCTATTGAATTAATCAAAGCAGTTCTTCCTAAAATGAGAGAACAAAAATCAGGCTATATTCTAAATGTAACTTCGATTGCAGCAGCAAGATCCGCTGTAGGTTCAGGATATTATGCTTCAAGTAAAGCAGCCTTAGAATTACTTACAAATGGTTTAATGAAAGAACTTGCTCCATTAGGTATTAAAGCAATGGTTGTTCAACCAGGAGCTTTTAGAACAAGATTCTATGATGGTGAATCTTTACAAGGAACAAAAGCTCAAATTGGTGATTATGAAGCAGTCGTAGGTAAATCAAGACCAGGTAACTTTGAAAACAAACATCAACAAGCAGGTGATCCAGATAAAGCTGGTAAAGTCATTGTAGATGTTGTGCATAATGATGATTTACCAGAAATTTTAACTTAGGTAAAGCAGCCGTAACAGCAGTTAAATCAACTTAGAAGCAAAAATTGCAGAATTAGATAAATGGCTGAAGTATCAGCTTCATGCGATTATGAGGAAGGAAAGTAGAAAGATGAAAAGAGTAAGACTTGGAAAAACAGATATGTATGTTAATGCGATTGGACTAGGATGTATGGGATTAACTCATGCGAGTGGTGTACCAACACCAAAAGATGAAGCTGTAGAAATTTTAAGAAAAGCACATGACATGGGATATGATTTCTATGATACAGCTGAATGTTATACAGGAGTTAATCCTGATGGAAGTACAGCTTATAACGAAGAAGTTGTTGGTGAAGCTGTTAAACCATTTAGAAAAGATATTATCTTATGTACTAAATTGGTGTTAAACATATGGGTGATCACCTTGAATTTGATAGTTCACCAGAAACAATTAGAAAATCCTTAGAAGGATCATTAAAGAAATTACAAACAGATTATGTTGACATTTATTATCAACATCGTATTGATCCTAAGTAGAACCAGAAGTTGTTGCTGATGTGATGAAAGAATTAATTGAAGAAGGAAAAATTAAAGCATGGGGTATTTCTGAAACAAATGAAGAATACTTAAGACGTGCTCATGCTGTATGTCCTGTAACTGTTATTGAAAACAGATATTCAATGATGGCTAGATGCATGAAAATTTAATGCCTGTATGTAAAGAATTAGGAATCACTTATGTTGCTTTCTCTCCTCTTGCTAATGGGGCACTTACAGGAGCTTATCAATCTAAAAAAGATTTTGGTAGTGGAGAACAAGATTTTAGACCAGATATGCCACAATATAGTGATGAGGGTATTAAAAAGACAAATGAATTATTAGAAATTGTTTCACAAATTGGTGAAATACATCATGCGACAAATGCTCAAGTGTCACTTGCTTGGATGATTAATAAATATGATTTTATTATTCCAATTCCAGGATCTAGAAAAATTGAAAGACTTCAAATCTAACTTTGAAGCAGGTAATGTTGAATTAAGTCAAGAAGAAGTTAACACAATTGATGATAAATTAAATACAATGGAATTTAAAGTATTTGGAGGTCATTAATGATTCAATTAGATAAAAGGGAAGCTTTTCCCTTTTCTTCTAATCCTTTTGGATTGGTTTATAAAAATGCTATAACTGAAAATAAAGAAAATGAAGTTCAAATATATCCAATTACTTATCAATTAAATGGCATAAAAATTGCTTCTAATATCTATACACCAAAAACTATAGTAAAGATAAACGATATCCTGCTATTGTTATCGCTGTTCCTAATGGAGCAGTCAAAGAACAAACTGCGGGCTTATATGCACAAAGATTGGCAGAAAAAGGATATATAACAATTGTAAGTGATCCTATTTTTTGGTGAAATTGAAGGGACACCAAGACAACAAGATATTCCTTATTATCGCATAGAAGATATTAGAGGGATGATTGATGCTATCTTCTCATTTCCTGGTGTTGATTCACAACGTATCTATGGTTTAGGTATTTGCGGTGGTGGAGGCTATCTGCTTTCATGTGGACAAATGGATAAACGTTTAAAGAAAATAGCTACTGTCTCTATGTTTAATACGGGAGCGGTTAGGCGTGAAGGCTTTCAAAACAGTCAAGTTGATACCGTGTTAAAAAGACTTCATGAGGTTGCTTCTATTCGAGAAAAAGAATTAAATGAAGATACTTTGATTTATAATGCGAATATGACAGAGATGAAACCAGAAGTAGGGCATCAATTACCAATTGAAATGTATCGAGAAGGTTATGAATATTATGTAGAAACACATTTTCATCCTAATAGTCATTCATGTTTTTTACAAAGAAACTTGATGGATTTGATGGTTTATGATCCAGTTCAATTTATGTATCTTCTTGATCAACCATTATTAATGATGGTTGGAGATCATGCTGATACAAATTATATGAGTGAACAGCTTTTGAACTAGCGATTACGACAAAAGAAAAAGAACTTTATTATCTTA
>ENA-OQDF01001062-OQDF01001062.1-human-gut-metagenome-genome-assembly--contig:-NODE-1062-length-11360-cov-2.579720_pt1 | contig 11360 bp, 15 predicted proteins | sample MGYA00242769_ERZ504597 | MGnify/ENA primary metagenome ERZ504597 (study PRJEB26092, sample SAMD00036305) | human gut metagenome | host: Homo sapiens | study: EMG produced TPA metagenomics assembly of...
CTGTTGACGAGTATGCGTGACTGATAAAAACGGTCTGGCAAAGTTTGAAATGTCCTTATCAGCGGCGATACCACGTATGTGGTTGAGGAAGTGGATACCGCAGTCCGCTATGTCGTTCCTGCTTCCCAGACAGCTCCGATTGAATGGAACAAGGTCACAAAACGCAGCTTCGATAATGTATTGAAGAAATTCCAAGTGACTGTGACAAAGACCGATGCAGAAACAGGTTCTCCGCAGGGCGACGCTTCTCTTGCGGGTGCGGTTTACGGCATTTATAAGGGTGAGGAACTGATTGACACCTACACGACTGATGAAAACAGTCAGTTTACGACCAAGTATTATATCTGTGACAATGATTGGACTGTCCGTGAAATCAGCCCGTCCGAGGGGTATCTTCTGGATACCGCAATCCACAAGGTAGGTGCAGAACCAGAGCTATACACGGTAGAGCTGAACAGTACCGCAAACGATGTGAATGAACAGGTCATCAAAGGCAATATCGCAATCATCAAGCATACGGATAACGGGGAAACCCAGATTGAAACACCCGAAGAAGGTGCGGTATTTGAAGTGTTCCTCAAATCCGCAGACAGCTATGAAAATGCAAAGGAAACCGAGCGTGATGTGCTGACCTGTGACGAGAACGGCTTTGCCCAGACAAAGGATATGCCGTATGGCATTTATACCGTCCGTCAGACCTCTGGTTGGGAGGGGCGTGAACTGATGAAAGACTTGATGTGTTTATCAGCAAGGACGGTCAGACCTACCGCTACCTTATCAACAACGCTAACTTTGAGAGCTATATCAAAATCGTAAAGAAAGATGCAGAAACAGGCAATACAATCCCGTATGCAGGTGCAGGCTTCCAGATTTACGACCCGAATGGAAATCTTGTGACTATGACTTTCACTTATCCCGAAGTGACGACCATTGACACCTTCTATACTACGGCAGACGGCGACCTTATCACACCGCAGACATTGGAATACGGCAAAGGCTATTCCCTTGTGGAAGTACAAGCCCCGTATGGGTATGTCTTAAATTCCGAGCCTGTTTATTTTGATGTGGTGCAGGAAAATTCCGAGGAAGAAAGCGGCATTACCGTTATTGAGGTAGTACGTTCCAATATGGCACAGAAAGGCACAATTACCGTAGAAAAGTCTGGCGAGGTATTCAGCTCCGTTGCAGGCGATAAGGGATTGTATCAGCCGATTTTCTCTGTCAGCGGTCTTGAGGGTGCAGTCTATGAAATTACCGCAGCGAGGATATTGTCACTCTGGACGGAACGGTCAGAGCAAACAAGGGCGAGGTTGTGGACACCGTTACAACAGGAAAGGACGGTACAGCAAAATCCAAAGAACTGTATCTTGGAAAATATGCGGTTAAGGAAATCACAGCTCCGTATGGAATGGTGCTGAATGAGGAAGTCCGTTCTGTTGAGCTTGTGTATGCAGGACAGAATGTTGATGTAACGGAAACGGCTACTTCTTTCTATAATGAAAGACAGCGTGTTGAAATCGACCTCATCAAGAGCCTTGCCATTGATGAAGCCTACGGCATTGGCAAGAATGGAGAAATCTTTGATGTGACCTTTGGCTTGTATGCGGCGGAGGAACTCACAGCCGCAGATGGAAAGACCATTCCTGCGGACGGTCTGATTGAGGTCATTTCCCTTGATGAAAGCGGTCACGGGAAAGCTATCAGCGACCTGCCGATGGGCAGCTATTATGTGCAGGAAATCTCGACCAACTCCGCATATATTGTCAGCGATGCAAAATACCCTGTTATTTTTGAATACGCAGGACAGGATACCGAAACTGTCTGTATCACAGCCAATGAGGGCGAAGCTATCACAAATGACATTATTTACGGCTCTGTAAGCGGTAAGAAATCTAATGAGGACGGAAAGGCTCTGGGCGGTGCAGTTATCGGTATCTTTAAGACAGGAACTACCGAGTTTACAAAGGAAAATGCGATTGCCGTTACCACATCAAAAGATGATGGTAGTTTTTCTTTTGCCAAAGTGCCGTATGGAACTTGGATAATCCGTGAAATCGAAAGCCCGAAGGGATATGTACTCTCCAAGGAAGAAATCGCTGTGACTATCGGCAAGGTGGACGAAGTTGTGGAAATTGAACTTGTCAACTACTTCATTAAGGGCAATATCGCTTTGACAAAGGTTGATGAGGATTATCCCGACAACAAGCTGTCTGGTGCGGTATTTGAGGTTTACTCCGATACTAATGGCGATGGGAAACTGGATAAAGACGATACGCTGCTTGGCGAAATGAAAGAACTTGACGGCGGCGTACCAGATGAGTGAACTACGCTACGGCAAATATCTGGTAAAGGAAACCAAAGCTCCGACAGGCTTTGTGCTTGATGAAGATGTTTATGCCGTATCCATCGAGGAGAACGGAAAGACCTACACAGTGGAAAACAAGGCGGGTGTTGGCTTTATCAATGCAGCACAGAAAGGCTCTCTTAAAATCGTAAAGACTTCCTCTGACGGCAAGGTGGAGGGCTTCTCTTTCCGTGTGACAGGCGTGGACTATGACCAGACCTTTAAGACAGATAAGAACGGGGAAATCGTGATTGAGGGCTTGCGGATTGGCGACTATACCGTATCCGAAGTAAGCGACAAGGCTTCCGCAGGATATATCCTTCCTGCCGATAAACAGGCAACGGTAAGGTGAACGCTACGGCTATCGTGCAGATGCAACAATTGGAGTTTAGGGATAACTCCGAAAACAGGCGATGACTTCAATCTGGCTTATGGGTAAGCCTTGCAGCGTTGTCTGTTGTCGGTGCGGGCGTTCTCGGATTTGTCGGTTATAAGAACAGAAAGAAGAAAAAGGAGGACTAATTGATGGACGCTAAAACCATTATCGCAATCGTGCTTGTCGTGTTCATTGTGGGTGCGGCGGTATGGCTGAATATCCGTAACAGAAAGAATAAGTAAGTTGTTTGGGCGGCTGAAAGATGCCGCCCTTTCCTTTATGGAGGTAAAGATGAGAAACCTAAAAACCATTGAAAAGAAAGTCAGGGCTGTTCTGGAAAAGAATGAAGATGCCAGAAATGACGATATGGTGCTGTATCTTGCACTTTGTAATGCTTGTTTGAAGGATGCAGGAGCAATGCCGCTTGCGGAGATAATGACGCAGCACAAATATCTCGGTCTGCCGAGCTTTGAGAGCGTCAGCAGGACACGCCGCAAGCTGCAGGCACGGTATCCAGAGCTTGCAGGGAGCCGCCCTGTTCAAAAAACGAGAGCCACGGGCGAGAAAGCCTATCGGCGTTATGCCAAAGAATAGAGAGGTGCTTATGGACGAAGAAAAACGCTCCAATCAGAACTATGAAATCATTGAGAGCTGTACTATCGGGAGTACAGAGCTTGTCATCGGTCACAATCCCAACTCACCCAACCCTTATGTGTGTTGGTACTGCAAGGGCGGCTCAAATTATTTCTGGGGTTATTACACGAATGAGCTTGATGATGCACGGCAAAAGCTGAATGAACGATACCAGTCAGAGTGCCGTATGCCCTATAATCAGCCTGCCCAGAAGCAGAAAAACGGTGATGACCGTGAGCGATAAAATAAAATATGACTGCACGACCTGTCCTTATCCCCGATATAAGGATGGGTCAGTTATTTTCTGCGATGTCTGTATTCGCAAGATTTTAGACGAGCAGAAAGAGAAAAAGGAAAGAAAGGAGCAGCCGAATGAGTAATGAAATAAAGACAAGACCTTTAACCCCGACAGAACAGAAATACACCTATGCCAAAGTATGCAGCTTGAGGGGCAGACAGGCACTATCGGGCATCTGCGTGGTGACTTTGCCACGACGGGCTATGGCTTTTACACCACTTGGTTTGATACCAGACCACAATGGAAATCTGACGAATTTAAGGCAGACCTTGATACGGTCATCAATGCTTTACGGGAGGATAAAGGGCTTTTGCACAACCGCTATGATATGAGTGCGTTTGCAAGGCATTTTCCCGAAAGTGCGATAAAGGGCAACTATTGTACTGAGTACGGTTTCCGTGTGGATACGGAGAAACACGCTTTTCTGCTTCGATGCAATCCTACCAAAGGCGACTATAATTTTATTGCTATTGCTATGTGAAGGAATGGCTTGATAAGCATATCCAGAAAGCAGAACAAGGTATCCGATTTATTGACCCTCAATATAAAGAACTGTTCCGTATCCCAGACGGTGGAAAGGTCATTGTCACGACTTCTTGGGGAGAGAAAAGGGAGTATCCCTGCCGCTTCATTGATGAATACCACACCGAAGTCGGCAGCAATCTGTACCACATCTGCGAGTTTGCCGAGCGTATGCAGAAAAACGGGGCGACCTATGAGCCGAAATCTGCGGAACAAACGCCGCAGAAAACACCGAAGCACAAGGATTTAGAACGATAAGGAGGATTTAGAATATGGCTGTTAATCAGAAAGCCGTCAAGGTCTTGAATAAGGTCTTGGAAGCAGGCTTTACCGATGAAAAAGCGATTGCCGCTATGACTATGGACGATATTCTTTCTATGCAGGGCATTACGGTTGCGGATATTACCCTCATCAATGACCTGCAAAAGAGCATTAAATCGAACAAGGTCATTTCTTTTCTTGGCGGTGGTGCGGAGTGAGTAAACAGGAATATTTGAAACAGAAACGATAAGGAGGTGTAGGTTGAATGGCTGCGAAGTATCAGTTAATCACAGAGCTGTATCGGCGTGTAGGCGTTGCGGTTGCAAAAACCCCGCAGGCGTGGCAGGGATTTCTGTCCTCTGCCTGCCGCAACTATAAATGCCGTTTTGACGAACAGCTTTTAATATACGCCCAACGCCCCGATGCTGTCGCCGTTGCGAAGCTCGAAACTTGGAACAGGCAGTTCAAGCGTTGGGTCAATAAGGACAGCAAGGGTATTGCCGTATTTGACCCGAAAGGTCGCAGGAATACGCTGAAATACTATTTTGATGTGTCCGACACCCACGAGGGCTATTATGGCAGCCGCCCTGTTCCGATATGGCAGATGGATGAGCGATACGAGCAGGCTGTTATGGAAAGGCTCTCGGACAGGTTTGGAGATGTGGAAAGCACTGATCTTGCTTCTGCCTTAATGGAAACGGCAAAGAACGCCGTGGAGGACAATCTGCAAGACTATTTTTCTCAGTTAAAGGACTGCACGAAAGACAGCTTTTTGGAAGAACTTGACGAATTTAATATAGAAGTCATTTACAGGCGGCTGGCAGCAAACAGCGTTGCTTTTATGCTGATCACGCTGCGGTCTGGATACGAATGAGTTTTTTGACCGAGAGGATTTTGCGGATATTGTAAATTTCAATACCCCTGCAACGATAAACGCCATCGGCGTTGCCACGAGCGATATTGCGGAAATGGCGTTACGGGAAATCTCACAGTCTATCCGAAATGTGCAAATGGCGGAAAAAGACCAGAATCGCACCTTTGCACAAAGAACGCAGGCTCAGTATGATAAAGGCAGACAACAACCCGAAAGGAGCGAATACAATGAGCGAAATCACTTACAGCAGACAGGGGGATTATCTTATTCCCGACCTAACATTACCGACAGAGCCAGAGCTTCCGCTTGGCAGGTACGCTTTGATGTACAGGGATTATCTGGAGAAGCACAAGCGAGTGACCTATCTCAATCTGCTGACATCGGGCAGGCTGAACGGGCATCTGCACGAGGTAGAGCAGACAGCACTCCAGAGGTTGGAGCTTCTGACGAAGCAGCTCTCAGCCGAGCAGGGCGTGACAGAGGAACTGAAAGAGAAAGCACCGATGCAGTGGGTCGGACTGATGAACAACATCCGCAGCCAAGCGGAGGAAGTGATACTGACCGAACTGATTTACAAGTAAGCGTTGCCAAAGAGGATGAGGTCAGGTCAATCTTCCAACCGTAGATGAACAAATCGAAATGATAGCAAAAGCAGAGGACGAAAAAGCCTCTGCTTTTGCTATTTCCAAAAAAGATATTGACTCCGTACTTCAAAAAGGCAGTGGCGTTGCGGACGGAAAATACCGCATCTACCGACAATTCCAAAAGGGCGAGGATAGACAGAAAAATATTGAGTTCCTTAAAAATGAGTATGGAACGGGCGGCGGTACGCACATCTTCCCCGATGGTTTCAGCGGTCACTCTTGGCATGACAGCAAAGGTCTTGCCATTGAGCGAAACGGCACTTATACCAATCACGACCTTGTGTTGAAATGGTCACAGGTTGAAAAACGTCTGCGTGAGCTGATTAAGGATAACCGCTATCTCAATCCGAAAGAAAAAGACCATTATGCCGATTATCTGGAGAGCGTGTCAGCTCCCCAATATGAGATTGACACCCAGAGGAAAATAGCAAGGCAGCGTTTTATCGACGCCCACCGTGACCTGCCGCCTGCCGATAAACGGGATACCCTTGCTTTGCGGCTATCTGACTTTATCCGTGACTTGGACAGGTACGAAAAGACCTGTTATCTGTTGTGGAACGAAGCGACCTTGCAGATGTTACCGCCGAGCAAATGGAACAGCATCTGTCCGACCCCTCAACTGTTCAACAGCTCATAGACTTCTTGCACAGGTACAATGGAAAACGACCTCAGTTTTCAGCCGCAGTAATGGGTGGAAGTTTACCGAGGAATTAAGGGAGCTGCACCCACTCCGCTACCTCTACAATGAGGGCGATGTGGTGTATATCGGTGCGGATAAATATGAGATTGCAACACTTACCGAGGAAAAGGTCTATCTGCAAAATGCAGAGTTCCCTATCTTGGGGCAGGAATACAGCCGAGCCGACTTTGAAGAAAAGCTAACGGAAAATCCTGCTAATGACCATCTGAAGGTGGTTGTAACCGAGAAACAGAGAACAGAAACACCGTCCGAGAAAAAGCAGGACGGAATACAGTTTTCTATCGGTTTTTCTGAACACCCTGCCTTTTATGACAGACAGCTTGTTGACCGCTATACGGATTTGAGCTTTGCTCTGGGGAATAAGCTGCTTGGTATTTTGGACGAGAAACAGCACCGTGAGCGTGAGGGAGATAAAAAAAATCGGGTGGTATCACAAGACAGATTTTGTTATCAAGGCTGTTATCGGCGGCGAGGAATTTAACTATGAAGGGCGGTTTGATATTGGCGATGGTGAGGGCGATTTAATTGCCCACATTAAGAATTTCTACGATTATGCCTTATCTCCAAAGGGCGAACAGCTATATGGAGATGACCGAGAAAGCCTGCTCCGTGGCAGAGATGAGTTTATCCCATTCTTGGAACAGCACACCGAGCTGACCCAAGAGGACGAAAAGCTCCTTGATGAGATTATGGCTACCGAAAGTGATTGGTACAGGACAGCCGAGGAAGCCGAAGAAAAACCACAGGCGAATGCGATAAAGTGAATGGCTCAGAAGCTCCTGTCATTGAAATGGAGCAATCCACAGATGACCTCATAGGCAGGGAAATCATCATAGATAACCGTAAATATCTCATTGAGAGCATCGGGAAAATCAGCGGTGATGTGTCCCTGCGTGACATCACATTCCAGAACAATGTGGGCTTTCCGATAAACCGAGTGGAGAAAATCGGCTATATCCAAAAGCTATTGGAACAGGAAAAAACCGAATTACCACCCGAAGAAAAAACGGAAACTCTTGCCACAGACCGTCATAATTTCCGTATTAACGATGACGCCATCGGTGTCGGCGGAGCAAAAGAAAAGTTCCGAAACAATATGGCGGCAATCAACCTGCTGCACGAGCTTGAAATCGAAAACCGCCTTGCCACACCCGAAGAACAGGAAGTCCTATCTCGGTATGTCGGTTGGGGCGGTCTTTCTATGGCATTTGATGAACACAATGCGGCGTGGGCGGAGGAATTTAAGGAGCTATATGCCAGCCTATCCCCAGAGGAATACCGTGCCGCTATGGAGTCAACGCTGACCGCTTTTTATACGCCGCCTGTTGTTATCAAGGCGATGTATGACGCACTTGACCGCCTGGGCTTTTCACAGGGCAATATCTTGGAGCCGTCCTGCGGTACAGGCAATTTCTTTGGTCTGCTTCCCGAAAGTATGCAAAACAGCAAGCTCCACGGCGTGGAAATCGACTCTCTCACAGGCAGGATTGCAAAGCAGCTCTACCAAAAAGCGAACATTGCCATTGAGGGCTTTGAGAAAACAAATCTCCCAGACGACCATTTTGATGTAGTCCTCGGTAATGTGCCTTTTGGGGAGATAAGGGTCAATGACAGCCGATACAACGCCCAGAAATTTCTCATACACGACTACTTTTTCGCAAAGGCTCTGGATAAAGTCCGTGCCGGTGGCGTTGTGATGTTCATTACCTCAAAGGGTACGATGGATAAAGCAAGTCCAGAGGTACGCAAGTATATTGCCCAGAGAGCCGAGCTTTTAGGTGCTATCCGTCTGCCAGACAACACCTTTAAGGCAAACGCAGCACGGAGGTCACGAGCGATATTCTTATCCTGCAAAAGCGTGACCGAGTGATGGATATAGAGCCAGACTGGGTACACCTTGATACGGACGAAAACGGTGTTACGATGAACAGATATTTTGTCGAACACCCCGAAATGGTGTTGGGCGAGATAAAGATGGAAAACACACGCTTTGGTACTTTCGAGCCTGCCTGTAAAGCCCGTAAGGATATACCACTTTCCGAGCTTCTGTCCAATGCAGTTCAGAGGATAAACGGCGAAATCCCAGAGCTTGATAATAGGTTGATGAAATCTCCGATGAGCAGGAGCTTTCCGTTCCTGCTGACCCGAATGTGCGTAACTTCTCTTTTACTCTGGTGGGCGGCAGGGTCTACTTCCGAGAGAATGACCGTATGCAACCTGCTTCTGTGTCGATGACCGCAGAAAACCGTATTAAGGGACTTATCCAAATTCGTGACTGTGTGCGTAAGCTCATAGAGTATCAGACCGATGATTACCCAGAGGAAATGATACGCACCGAGCAGGAAAACCTCAACCGTCTGTATGATGTTTATACCGCAAAATACGGTCTAATCAACAGCCGAGGAAACTATCTTGCTTTTGCTTCAGATGAGAGCTACTTCCTTCTATGTTCTCTGGAGGTGCTTGATGATGAGGGCAACTTCAAACGGAAGGCAGATATGTTCACAAAGCGGACTATCAAACCCCACCGAGAAGTAACTTCGGTTGAAACTGCAAGCGAAGCCCTTGCCCTCTCTATCGGAGAGAAAGCCCGTGTTGATTTGCCTTATATGGAGCAGCTCACAGGCAAAACGCAGGCTGAGCTTGTACAGGATTTACAAGGTATTATCTTCAAAGTACCGAACTGTGAGCCTGTTTCCTATGTAGCCGCAGACGAGTATCTGTCAGGAAATGTCCGAAACAAGCTGACGGTTGCGGAGCTTGCTGCGAAGAATGACCCAGAGCTTGCAGTTAATGTGGAAGCCTTGGAAAAGGTCATTCCCAAAGACCTCTCGGCGGCGGAAATCTCTGTCCGTCTGGGTGCAACTTGGATACCGCAGGAAGATATACAGCGGTTTGTGATGGAGCTTTTAACTCCGTCAAGTTATGCCGCAGGCAGATTAAAGGTACGATACACCCCGATAAACGGAGACTGGTTCATAGAGAATAAAAGCTCCGATATGGGGAATGTAAAGGCGGACAGCACCTATGGTACGAAAAGAGCTTCCGCCTATCGCATTATTGAGGACACCTTAAATCTGCGTGACACCCGTATCTTTGATTATGTGTATGACGAACACGGCAATAAAAAAGCGGTGTTCAATGCAAAGGAAACTACGGCGGCACAGGCGAAGCAGGAAGTCATCAAGCAGGCATTTCAGGATTGGATATGGAAAGACCCAGAACGGCGAAACCGTCTTGTCCGTTATTACAACGACACTTTTAACTCTGTGCGACCCCGTGAATATGACGGAAGCCATATCACTTTCGGAGGTATCAGTCCAGAAATCACACTCAAGACCCCATCAAGTCAATGCCATCGCCCATATCCTTTATGGCGGCAATACACTCCTTGCCCATAAGGTGGGAGCAGGCAAAACCTTTGAAATGGTAGCCGCCGCACAGGAAAGCAAACGGCTCGGCTTATGCCAGAAATCCATGTTTGTTGTGCCAAATCATCTTGTCGGTCAGTGGGCTTCCGAGTATCTGCGGCTCTATCCGAGTGCAAATATACTTGTGACAACAAAGCAGGATTTGAAACAGGAAACCGCAAGAAGTTCTGCGGCAGGATTGCCACAGGCGACTATGACGCAGTCATTATCGGCATTCGCAGTTTGAAAAAATCCCAATGAGCATAGAACGCCAGAGGGAGCAGTTGGAAAAGCAGCTTGATGATATTGAGCGTGGCATTGACGATGTGCAGGCTTCCAAAGGCGAGCAGTTCACGGTCAAACAGCTAATGAAAACCCGAAAAGCAATCAAGACGAAGCTCGAAAAACTCAACGACACCAAGCGTAAGGATACGGTTATCGACTTTGAACAGCTCGGCGTTGACAGGCTTTTCATTGATGAGAGCCATTTTTATAAGAATTTGTACCTCTACACCAAGATGCGAAATGTAGGCGGTATCGCCCAGACCGAAGCCCAGAAATCAAGCGACCTCTTTATGAAATGCCGCTATCTGGACGAAATCACGGGCAACCGTGGCACGGTTTTCGCAACGGGTACGCCTGTCAGCAATTCAATGGTTGAGCTGTACTCCGTTCAGAGGTACTTGCAGTATGACACCCTTGCACAGAATGGTTTGCAGCATTTTGACAGTTGGGCTTCTACCTTTGGAGAAACGGTTACAGCTCTGGAATTAGCACCCGAAGGCACAAATTACCGAGCCAAGACGAGGTTTGCCAAGTTCTATAACCTGCCAGAGCTGATGCAGATGTTCCGTGAGGTGGCGGATATTCAGACCGCCGATATGCTAAAGCTCCCCGTGCCAAAGGTCAATTACCACAATATTAAGACCAAGCCGAGCGAGATACAGACCGAGATGGTAGCTTCCCTTGCGAAGCGGGCTGAGAAAGTCAGGGCAAGGCTTGTCGAGCCGAACATCGACAATATGCTCAAGATAACCAATGACGGGCGGAAACTGGCTCTTGACCAGAGGATGATTGACCCGATGCTGCCAGATGACCCAGACAGTAAAGTCAATGCCTGCGTGGATAATGTGTACCGTATCTGGGAGGAACACGCCGATACCAAAGCGACACAGCTTGTGTTCTGCGACCTGTCCACCCCGAAAAATGACGGTACTTTCAATGTCTACGACGATATGAGGGAGAAGCTGATAGCCCGTGGTATCCCTGCGGAGCCAGGTACGCTTTATTCACGAAGC
>ENA-OQDF01001063-OQDF01001063.1-human-gut-metagenome-genome-assembly--contig:-NODE-1063-length-11358-cov-1.176120_pt1 | contig 11358 bp, 16 predicted proteins | sample MGYA00242769_ERZ504597 | MGnify/ENA primary metagenome ERZ504597 (study PRJEB26092, sample SAMD00036305) | human gut metagenome | host: Homo sapiens | study: EMG produced TPA metagenomics assembly of...
ATTTACTGGTGGATTTGACCGTATGGAATATAAAGGTACACATCATGTAGCCGTTTTCAAATGAAATTTTGACGAATGGCATACCAATCCTATTGGGCAAGCTGAAATAGGCAATATTTTAGATGAAGCTATCGCTAAATTAAGTTCTAATTCAGCGCATTTGTCCATGAGTTTTAAATATTTTATCGAAAAAACTGCTCCAGTTAGTGGTAAAAAATCTTTATTGGATTTAGATTGCAAAGTAAGTGCTGTAAAAACAGCTAGTAAAAATTCTATGCCATTTACACTAGCTATAAAAATACCAGTAACATCTCTTTGCCCATGCAGTAAAGAAATCTCAGCATATGGGGCACATAATCAACGCAGTATTATTTCTGTAAAAATAAATTATGATGGCAAAAAAACAGCTATAAATATTAAAGATATTGTAAGCTTGATAGAAGCACAAGCTTCTTGTCCATTATATCCATTATTAAAACGTGAAGATGAAAATATGTAACAGAAAAAGCATATGAAAATCCGAAGTTTGTAGAAGACATTTTACGTGATTGTGTTTTAGCACTTAGAACATTAGATGATATTCATTACTTCTCTGTGGAATGTGAAAACTTTGAGTCCATTCATAATCATAATGCTTATGCCAGTCATGTAGAATATTTAAAATAAAAATCAAAGCCTAGATTATAGTTTTATAGTCTAGGCTATTTTTTTTATAAAAGACATTTAGCAATGTTTATAATTTATGTAATCATGGTATTTTTGTCTTTTAAAGTATATAATTTTCTCATAATTAATAATAAAACAAAAATTATGAGGTGAGTTTATGTTAAAGAATATATTGAAAGTAAATAAACCGGATTTTATTGAGTTGACTACGGAAACAAAAACTGTAACTGCTAAATGGGAAAATGATAATTATAATTTAGATGATATAAATGTTAAGCTAAATCAGGATAATGAACATTTAGCTATTTTTCTTACTGCTCAAACTTCAAAAGTGAAATGGATAAAATTGAGATGGAATAATTTGAGTTGGGATAAAAATGTTCGTTTTTAGGTGATGCATGGGAACGTGGATATGGTGATATGGAATGGAAAGGGATGAACCCTAATCGTTTTATGCCGTGGTATTTCTGTGCTAAAAGTGAAGCAAAATCTATTTGTTATGGGGTAAAGTAAGACCTTCAGCAATGTGTTTTGGCAAGTGGATTCTTTAGGTATGACTTTATTTTAGATGTTCGCTGTGGTGGTAGCGGTGTAAATCTAAAAGGTAGAGTGATTAAGCTTGCTGATGTTATAGCTTGTGAAATGCGTGATTGCACTAGTTTTGAAGCTATGCAAGAATTTTGCGGTCAGATGTGTGAAGACCCAATATTGCCTAAATATCCTGTTTATGGTAGTAATAACTGGTATTATGCTTATGGCAAAAGTTCAGAAAGTGAAATTTAGCTGATTGTGATTATATTTAAATTTAACAAAAGATATAGAAAATAAACCGTATATGGTTATTGATGATTGTTGGCAAGAACATCACCGTTTAAATGAATATAATGGTGGCCCATGGACAAAGGGAAATGAAAATTCCCTGATATGAAAGCCTTAGCTGAGAAATTAGTGCAAAAAGGCGTGCGTCCAGGTATTTGGGTGAGATTATTATTAAATGAAGATGAAAATATAAAAAATGAGTGGAGATTATCACACAATAATTGTATCGACCCAACTAATCCAGAAGCACTTAATTATATTAAAGAAGATATCAAGAGAATTTGTAATTGGGGATATACTTTAATCAAACATGATTTTTCTACTTTTGATTTATTTGGCAAATGGGGCTTTCAAATGAGTCCACTTGTAACAGATGATGGTTGGCATTTTTATGATGATAGTTTGACAAGTGCTGAAGTAGTGAAATTATTATATAAAGCTATTTTAGATGCAAGTGTGGAAGCTTCAAACGGAGAAGCTTTAATACTTGGCTGTAATACTATAGGTCATTTAGGTGCAGGTTATATGCATATTAATCGTACTGGTGATGATACAAGTGGTGTTATTTGGGAAAGAACTAGATTTATGGGGGTGAATACATTAGCTTTCCGTTTACCTCAGCATGGCAAATTCTATGAAATTGATGCTGATTGTGTAGGTATTGATGGCGGTATTTCATGGTCAATGAATAAACAATGGGCAGATGTATTAGCGCAAAGTGGAACACCTTTATTTATTTCTGTTAGACCAAATATTTTAGATGAAACAGAAAAACAAGAATTACATGAGATTTTGAAGTGGCATCTAAGCAAGAACATCATGTAATTCCTGTTGATTGGGAAGAAACTACTTGCCAGAGCATTGGCAGGATAAAGACCATGATATAGATTGCAAATATCAATGGTTTGAAGAAACTGGTTTGAAATTTAATCCAAATTCAATACGTTATCAAACTTTCTTAGCTATGGTTGAATGATTTAATATTTTACTAAATCGTTTGGTTGGAGATAGTGTTGACGATATTCTCGTGGAGAGATATTCGTAACTTGTTTAAATGCACGTGAAAAAGCAAAAGCATTTTTATAGCCACATGATAAGCTACGCTATAAATAGGAATTTTCGTTTTGCTTAAAAGTTCACGTGCATTTGCTATTTTAGCATTAGTTAAAAATTGTTGTGGTGAAGTATTTAATTCTTGTTTAAATAATGCATATAAATGACTTCTGCTGATATTGAGATATCTAGCGATATCATTTACACTTAGATTAGTAAAAGTATTTTTTTCGATATATTCAATTGCTTTGGTTACATAAAAACTATTATTTAATTCGACCTTGTTATAAACACTTTGTAAAGCCTCATGAAGTTTGGCAAAAATGAGATATAATTTACTTTGTAGATAACATTCATTTGCAGGTGTGAGTTGATGATAAGAGAGCATTTCTTTGATTATTTCATAGATGGTTTGATTGCAAGATAGATTGATAATGGGATTATCTGTATTTAAATTTGACTGTTTAAGTAAGTGGGGCACATAATCGCCATTGAAGCAAATCCATGTATAAGTCCATGGGTTTGTAGGTTCTGCTTTATATAAAGTTACTGTTCCAGGTTCTGTGAGAAAACATTGATTTTCATTTAATTTATAATGTTTATTATTTAAATAATAATGACCTTGACCTTTCAAGATAAAATGAAGCATATAATAATTGCGAACAGCTGGTCCATAAGAATGTGTAGCACCACATTTTTCCCAGCCACAGGATACTAAATATAAATCTTTAGAACTAGTTTTATATTCCATAATTGCAACATCAGCCATAAGTACACCTCATTTTTAAAATATATTTATATTATTTATCCTAAAGTTAACGAGAGATGATGTCAATTAAAAGAATTGGGAAAATATTTTATTTAATTGGCTTTAATTATAATGAAAATAAGTGTAAGATTAATAATATGATTAATTTTTGTAAATAAAATATATAAGGGAGGACAATAATGTGATTGATTTGCATGTACATTCTACAATGTCTGATGGAACGTATACTCCTAGTCAATTGATAAAATTGGCTAAAGATAAAGGGTTAAAGGCTATAGCTTGACTGACCATGATACTATATATGGTAATAAAGAAGCCTATGAGGCTGCTAAAAAATATGATATGGAATTTATTCATGGTATGGAACTTAGCTTGAATTATAATAATCATCAAATCCACGTAGTAGCTTTAGGTTTTGATGAAGAAAGTAAGGCTTTTAAAGATTTTTATCATGAATTAAGACAGAAAAAACAATCTTCTATAGTATCTGTTATTGATTATTTACAAAAACAAGGATTAGATATTTCAGTAGAAAAGTAGAGCCTTTTATAGCTGGCGGTGCATTAGATAAATATGCTATTTTGCGCTATTTAGTATCTGATAAATCAAAAGCCGGCGATATTCAGTATTTATGGGATAGATACATTGACCCTGCTTTTAATAATTTGAATTTGAAGATAACAGAAAATCCAAAGGCAGAAGATGCAATCCAAGCTATGAAAAAGCTGGGGCTGTTACATCTTTAGCTCATTTTCATAAAAAGATAGGTTTTAAAAATTATACAAGAGAAGAACAAGAAGCAAATATAAAGTATTTACATGAAATTGGTTTAGATGGTATGGAAGCATATTATCCAAATTATAGTGAAGATGATGAAAAATTTGCTCATTATTTGATTGAAAAATATGGTTTAGTGCCAACTGGTGGTACTGATTTTCATGGTGCTAATCGACCATCTGTAGATTTAGGTAGTGGTGCAAATAATAATTTAGATGTACCATATGAATTTTATCAAATATTTGTAAGTTAATAAAGCGTTAGTTTTAATAAATATTTAAAATATAATTATTTGTGGATAATAATTAATATTAATAGTTGACAAAGAGAAGTATTAATTATATTATATAAATATAATATGAAATGAATTTAGTATATAAAAACTAAGACAAATAAAATATATTGGAGGCTATTAATTATGAAAAAATGGGTTTGTACTGTATGCGGTTGGGTTTATGATGAAGAACTTGGAGATCAAGATTATGATTTAGCTCCTGGTGTAGCTTTTGAAGATTTACCAGAAGATTTTGTATGCCCATTATGCGGTGTTGGTAAAGACCAATTTGAAGAAGAAGCTTAATTAAATTTTATAAAATTAAGACATTAACGCAGTATTGCCAATTTTTTAGTTGGTATACTGCGTTATTTAGTTTATCTAGTGAGGTGTAATTTTGTTTAAAAGAAAATATCATCATAATGCTTCATCAGAAGATTGTAATAAACTTTGTTGTACCAAAATAGAAAATTTTTCAGCTCATGCTGGAGATACAGAAATATTTACAGATGTGAATATGCATATTCATTGTGGACAATTAACAGCTTTAATCGGGCCAAATGGAGCAGGAAAATCTACATTATTAAAATGTATTTTAGGGCAAGTACCTCATAGTGGGAAATTACATTATGTAGATGCTAAAGGAAAACATAACAGGAAATCCTATTATAGGTTATGTACCACAGTATTTGCGTTTTGACCGTACTTCGCCTACTAGTGTAATGGATTTTTTTGCAGCATGTTTATCAAAATATCCTGTATGGCTCTGTAGTATGAAAAAATTAAGACCAAAAGTTTTGGAAAGTTTGCGTAGGGTAAAAGCTGAACATTTGATTGATAGAAGATTAGGAGCTTTATCTGGCGGTGAAATGCAACGTGTATTATTATCTCTAGCTTTAAATCCAATGCCTGATTTATTATTGTTAGATGAGCCAGTATCTGGGGTAGACCACAATGGTTTGAAATTATTCTATGAGATTGTATCCGAGCTTAGAGAAAAAGAAGATATGCAAATTTGTTTTGATATCACATGATTTACCACTTGTAGCTCAATATGCTGACCAAGTTGTTTTGTTGAATAAAAAGTGATTTGTAAAGGAACACCACAAGAAGTATTCAATCGTAAAGAAACAAAAGCATTATTTGGTAATATTGTAGCTCCATTAGAAGAGGAGGCAGAATAATGTTAGATATTATTTATAATGGTTTAGATGTGATTTTGCCTTTTGCTTGGATAAATCATGTATTTATGAAAAATGCTTTTTTGGCAGTGTTGATGATTACATCCACTTTTGGGAATTTTAAGCACTATGGTTGTCAGCAATCGCATGGCATTTTTTCTGATTCATTAGGTCATGGAGCATTTACAGGTGTTGCTGTAGGTGTATTATTAGGCAGTGGTGAGCCACTTGTTTCGTTGATTATATTTTCGATAATTTTTGCGGCTCTAATCACATATATTAAACATCGCAGTAGTGCTTCAACAGATACAATTATTGGTGTCTTTTCTTCGGCAGGTATAGCAATAGGTCTTATCTTGATGTCGCATGGCGGCAATTTTAGTAATTATACTTCATATTTTATTGGTGATATTTTAAGCATTACAGCTGATGAGCTTGTATATTTATTCATAACTTTTATTGTCGTTGTGATTGCATGGTGTTTCTTATTTAATCAGATTTTGATAATTAGTATAAATGATGGTTTTGCTGCTAGTAGAGGTATTAAGACTTTATATATTGAAATGATTTTTGCATCTATTGTAGCTGTAGTTGTTTCTATAAGTATTCAATGGGTAGGATTATTAATTATAAATTCATTGTTGATTTTGCCAGCGGCAGCGGCTAGAAATATAGCAGTTAATGCTAGACAATATCATGCTTTATCTATTTGCTTTGCTATTTGTGCAGGGCTTTTAGGTCTTGTGATTTCTTATTATGCTGATATTGCAACTGGGGCAACCATTGCTATTTTTGCGGCAATTATATTTTTTATTACATTATTTTTACGCCCATATTTTCAAAATTAATATATTTAGTTTGTAATTTTACTAGATTTAATATTTTTATTGTGATATACTTAGGTTTACAAGTTTACTTTAATGTATAAAAATGAGGTTTTTATGAAAATAACTAAAAAAATAAAAGATGAAATGTTGGAGATTTTAGAAACGACGTATAAAGATGCTAAGCCAGCTTTAATTTTTAATAACCCTTTTGAATTGTTGATTGCAGTTATATTGTCAGCACAATGTACGGATAAACGCGTGAATATAACTACAGCTCGTTTATTTGCTAAGGCAAATACTCCAGAAAAGATTTTGGAAATGGGTGTTACTGCTTTAGAAGAAGAAATACGTGATTGTGGATTATTTAGAAATAAGGCAAAGAATATAATAGCTACTTGTCATAAATTATGTAGTGATTATAATGGTGAAGTGCCTGAGCAATTCGAAGAATTATTGAAGTTGCCAGGTGTAGGAAGAAAAACGGCAAATGTTGTTTCAAGCATTGCGTTTAATCGTCCTGCTATAGCTGTGGATACACATGTATTTAGAGTATCCAATCGTTTGAAATTAGCTGTAGGTAATACACCTGATGAGGTAGAAAAAGGATTGCAAAAGGCAATACCGATGGAAAAATGGTCAGATGCACATCATTGGCTTATTTGGCATGGTCGTAAACTTTGTAGAGCAAGAAATCCTCTATGTGGTGATTGTCCACTTAAAGATATTTGCCCTTCTGCATTATTGCAAGCTTGATATAATTATATTGAGGAGATGTTTTAATGATTTATCGCAAGGCTACATTTAACGATGTTGAAGAAATATATAATTTAGTAAAATTTATATGCTCAAGAAGGAGTAATGTTAGCACGTTCTCGAAATACTTTATATGAAACTTTGAGAGATATGTATGTTGCTGAAGAAGATGGTGAAATACTAGGTGTAGGAGGTCTGCATATAGTTTGGGATGAATTGGCAGAAGTTCGCACTTTAGCAGTAGCTAAAAAAGCTTTACGTCGTCATATTGGTGCAAATATCGTGGAACATCTCATTGAAGAAGGAAAAGCTTTAGGTATAAGAAAAGTTTTCACATTGACATATCAAGATAAATTTTTTGGCAGTTTAGGATTTAAAGTGGTAACGAAAGATGATTTGCCACAAAAGTTTGGAAGGATTGTATAGATTGTCCCAAATTCCCAAATTGCGACGAAATCGCCATGGAAATGTATATTTGATAGATTAAATAAAAGCTGGCTATTGAGTCAGCTTTATTTTTTGTCTTTATAAAAATCAAGGTTTAAGCTAAAATTAGAATTATAAATTATGGATATTTGAATTGATACATAATATAAGTTTAAGATATAAATTTTTCGGTGATTTTTATATAGGAGATGATTTTTTGCAAGCAGGAGAAACAACTTTAAATAAATTATTAAATACATCTCGTCAGTTTATAGTACCTATTTTTCAAAGAAATTATAGTTGGCAAAAAAGCCAATATGAACAATTATGGTTTGATATTTTACGTGCTAGTAAATTTAAAGAAAAAACAAAATCATTTTATTGGCTCTATTGTATATATTGATATGGGGACACCAGCAGGACGTCCTCAACAATTATTATTGATTGATGGTCAACAACGTTTGACGACAATTTCTATTTTATTATGTGCGATAAAAGATTATGTGCAGAAATTCAATTTAGAAACTAAACTCATTAATTTAGCAAAGATAAAAATCAATTTTTATATAATAGTGATGAAATAGATGAAGATAGATATAAATTATTATTGAATGTACAAGATAAAGAAACGTATATAAAATTAATAGATAATACAATATTTACAGTGAATAAGCCTGCTACAAATATCATTAAATGTTATGAGTTTTTTTATGAACGTATAGAAGATTTTATAAAACAACATGGGCAGATTGATGAAATTTATGCAGGGATTTTTAAATTGAGTTTAGTGTCAATATCTTTGGATAAAGATAGCGACAATCCTCAAATGATTTTTGAAAGTATGAATTCCACAGGTAAAGATTTATCGCAGACGGATTTATTGCGCAATTATTTATTGATGGATTTGACTCCAGAAAAGCAAACTAGATTGTATAAAACATATTGGAAACCTATGGAAGAATTATTTGGCGAAGATATTTATAAAAATGATGTAAATAAATTTGATTATTTTATCCGTGATTTTTTAACTTTAAAGAGTGATACAGGTCATATTTGTAAGATAAATAATGTATATGAGAATTTTAAGCGTTATTATTTAGATAATAATTGTGAGAAATTCGCAGTTTTGAAGGATTTATTTACTTTATGCCAAATATTATGCTTGCATTGATTTATTGCAAGAAAAAGATGATGAGCTTAAACTATATTGGCAAGAATTTAAGAAACTAGATAGTCATGTAGTATATCCATTTTTATTGAATTTGTATGATGATTATAGTTGTCAGATATTGATTAAAGAAGATTTTAAAAGATTTTGCAAGTAGTGATAAGTTATTTATGGCGTAGAGCTATTTGTGAAATACCGACAAATTCACTTAGCAAAACTTTTGCTACTTTATATCAAGCTGTGGATAAAGATGATTATGTAAATAGTGTTATCAAGGCTTTTGTATTTAAATCAAGTTATAAACGATTTCCGTCTGATTATGAAGTTCGAGAAAAATTGCAAACGAAGGATATATATCATTTCCGCTTGCGTAAATATCTATTAGAAGCCTTAGAAAATTATTATCATAAAGAGCCGATTGATTTAAATACAGCAAATTACACTATAGAACATATTATGCCTCAAAATATAGAACATAATTTGTTATGGCAACAAATGTTAGGCGAAGATTGGCAAGAAGTGCATAGTCTGTATTTGCATACTTTGGGCAATTTGACGATAACGGGATATAATGCAGAAATGAGCAATAAATCTTTTGGGGAAAAAGTAAATGGTGAAAGTGGATTTAAGCATAGTCATTTAAAATTAAATGAAAGCATTGCTCAATCTGATGTATGGAATAAAAAAGCTATTCAACGAAGAACAAATATATTGACGGATTATAATTTTAAAAATATGGAAATATCCAGAAGTTTTGAAGTATTGTTAAGATAAATATTGATTTAAATAAATTAATGAGGTGATTTTATGAAATATTGTCCATACTGTAATCAAATGGTTTCTCCAGTGAAAAGACCATCATGGTTTTTATTTATATTTTTATCAGTAATTACTGGTGGCAGTTGGATTTTTATCTATGCTATATATTATTTTTGTTTAAAAAAGAACAATGCCCTATTTGTGGTGGAAAAGATTTAAGGAAGAGATAGAATATATAAGCCCTAGAAACTTTTATTTATTAGATTTTGGGGCTTATTATTTTTAGAAGGTGAAATGATGCATGACATATGGAACCCATGGCATGGTTGCCTTAAATATAGTGAGGGCTGTAAAAATTGTTATATGTATTATTTAGATAAGATAAGAGGTAATAGTGGAGCGTATATCTATGAAGTAAAGGCAAATTTTTATTATCCATTAGCTAAAAATAGACAAGGTGAATATAAGATAAAAAGTGGTGAACAAATAAGGGTTTGTATGACATCAGATTTTCTTAAAAAGAAGCTGATGAGTGGAGAGAAGAAGCATGGAGAATAATAAAAGCTAGAAGTGATGTTATATTTATATTGATAACAAAAAGAGCAGAAAGAATAAGAGCATGTTTACCTAAAAATTGGGGCGATGGTTGGGAAAATGTGGTTTTTGCATTGTAACTTGTGAAAATCAAAAGCGTGCAGATGAGAGAATACCAATATTATTGAATTTGCCATTTAAACATAAAGGGATAATAGTTGCTCCATTTTTGGAAAATGTAAGTATAGAAAAATATTTAAAAGATGGAGAAATTGAACAGGTAATTTGTGGCGGAGAAAATTATAATGGAGCTAGAGTTTGTAATTTCGATTGGGTGAAAAACTTGCGCCAAGAATGTGTAAAAGCAAATATTACATTTTGTTTTATGGAAACAGGAACAGTTTTTATGAAAGATAAAAAATATATAATTTACCCTCAAAGGAATTACAAAGTAAGATGGCTTTTAAATCTAAAATGAATTATCAAGGCAAAGAAATAGTTTTTAAATTAATATTGAACCAATTTGGAAGATTATTTAGAAACTGCAGAAAATATAGAATACGTTGGTGAGAATTTGGAAACAGCAACGGAAATAACAAGCATGACAGAATTAATGCTAGTGAAAATAATGGTGGCAGTTTGGAAAAGCAAAATATGAAAGATAAAGATTGGAAAGTTTGCATTAGACACTAAAATTATCTATAGTCCCGTTACAGGCGTGGCAAAAGATTTAGGTGATGTAATGATGAGGCTTTTGCAAGCAGAATGATGGGGAGACGGGAGTAGCAGTTACACCAACAGATAGTGTTATTAAGGCTCCAGCAGATGGTGAGATTTCTTTTGTCTTCGATACAAAACATGCAATAGGTTTTACAACAGATGATGGGGTGAGCCTGATTATCCATGTGGGAATTGATACTGTAAAGCTACAGGGGAAAGGTTTTGAAATCCTAAAACAACAGGGTGAGAAGGTGAAAAAAGGCGAGCCAATAATGAAAATTGATATTGACTATTTGAAGAAAAATGCACCATCTCTTGATACACCGGTTATGTGTACAGAATTAAAAGACAATGAGAAAATCCGAGTAATAAAAGTAGGAGAAGTCAAAGCCGGAGAAGAACTTTTCGCGATTGATATTTATAAGTAGAGGGTAAGGTTTGGAAATTTAAAAAGTTAAAAATAGAATAGCCGTAGATACAAAATAAAAGTAGATATCAACATGAAAAAATTAAGATGCAGAAAAACATCTTAAGTTCAAATACAAAAACATAACTGCCGATGCCGGATATGAAAGCGAGGAAAATTACATTCCGGAAGAAAACAATCAGACGGCTTTCATAAAACCTGCCAA
>ENA-OQDF01001064-OQDF01001064.1-human-gut-metagenome-genome-assembly--contig:-NODE-1064-length-11355-cov-1.842180_pt1 | contig 11355 bp, 16 predicted proteins | sample MGYA00242769_ERZ504597 | MGnify/ENA primary metagenome ERZ504597 (study PRJEB26092, sample SAMD00036305) | human gut metagenome | host: Homo sapiens | study: EMG produced TPA metagenomics assembly of...
TTCTCCCGCTTCACCTCTTCTTTTTTTCTCTTCCTTATTCTTGGAAGGAGTGTAGTACAGGTCGTCATCTATACTTGTGCCACCAGTGTCCATGGGAGGCACAAGGCAAAAAGCGATAAAAAAACAATCTTTTTCATATTAGTTTGGTTTATGGATTTTACGTTTATCTATTTCTTCACGTCACAAAGATAACGCCGGATTTTATCCCATACAGCAGATTTTCCCCAAAGATTTATAGGGAATTCCCTAAATACCCTATCATTCAATAAATCAAAGGCCCTGCCGGATAAAAAAGAGCACGTTCGTTTTATTCTACCCCCGGTTTGCATTATCTTTGCAAAAAGATAAACAAATATACGCAGAAACAGGTTTGCTTCTAAGAATCATATTCTGTATTTAACAAACAATCATATTCCGATGAAATATTTAGAATTTACATTCCGCACCGTTCCGTGTACAGAAATAGTCAACGATGTGCTTTCCGGCGTCTTGGGCGAAGCCGGCTTTGAAAGTTTTGTCGAGCAGACCGACGGCATCACCGCTTACATACAGAAAGAACTTTATAGCGAAACCGCCCTCAAAGAGGCACTTGCCGACTTTCCCCTGCCCGACACACAAATAGAATACAGTTATGTGGAAGCCGAAGATAAAGACTGGAACGAAGAATGGGAAAAGAACTTCTTCCAGCCCATCGTCATCGGAGACCGCTGTGTCATCCACAGCACTTTCCACAATGATGTTCCCCAGGCTGAATATGACATCGTCATCAATCCGCAGATGGCATTCGGCACGGGACACCACGAGACCACCAGCCTCATCATCGGCGAACTGCTGGACAGTGACCTGCAAGGCAAATCACTGCTCGATATGGGTTGCGGAACTTCCATCCTTGCGATACTGGCACGCATGCGTGGAGCCTCTCCTTGTACAGCTATCGACATAGATGAATGGTGCGTGCGCAACTCCCTCGAAAATATAGAATTGAATGGAGTGGATAACATTGCCGTATCCCAAGGTGATGCCTCCTCTCTGGAAAGCAAAGGTCCGTTTGATATGGTTATCGCCAACATCAACCGCAATATCCTCCTGGCAGATATGAAGCACTACATAGCCCGCATGAATCCCGGTGCGGAGCTGTTGATGAGCGGTTTCTACATAGATGACATTCCCGTCATCCGCGAAGAAGCCGAACGCAACGGGCTGCACTTTGTCCACCACCGTGAGAAGAACCGATGGGCAGCGGTGAAATTCCAGAAATAATAAAGGTCTATACTAAGAAGCTAAAGGTCAATATCAGGAAGCTAAAGTTGACCTTTAGCGTTCTATACAAGGAGTTTTCAACGTAAGCTCCAAAAGTTCCTCCATCGTACCATTAAAGACGTTCAAATCCACCTCTTCTTCGATACCGGGCACAGTGCCTACATCGGTGTGCTGCCAAAAGTGCCACTTGCCCTCATAGCGCACGGAATCTACATAATAATGGGCTATCCAATAAGGATAAGCATTGAAAATGGAATCGCTGAGATAGCGTTTCTTGAATTTATAGGAAGTATAAAGAATAGGCTTTACGCCGTAATGCGCCTCTACCCTATCCAGCCAAGTCTTGACTGCCGTTTTAAGTTCCTGCGGTGACTGCTTGCCGGTAGTCTCCACATCAAGTACGGGAGGCAGGTCTCCCTTTGCCAGCTGCACGGTACGGATAAAGAAATCGGCTTGCTTGTGGGCATCGGTCTTAGGGATAAAATAATGATAGGCACCACGGATAAAACCGTATTTACGCGCTTGGCCGAAGTTCTGCGTAAACGTATCGTCACCATGATCGCCGCCTTCGGTAGCTTTCAGAAAAATAAAGTGAATGGGAAATTTGGCTTCTCTATTATGTGTCAGGAGTTCCCAATCTATCTTTCCCTGATAGTGGGATATGTCTATGCCATGCACCTCATAGTTGCAAGGCATACATACACCGTAACCTTTCTGGCCATAACAAGGCTTCCAGCGATAAGCATAAGGACGAATGAAAAACCAGTAAAAGCCGGTAGAAAAAACAAGAATGATACAGACCGCCAAAAGATTGCGCAACCATACGGGCATGGTACGCGGCTGCGTTTTCTTCTTGCTCCGCGAAGAGGAAGAACGACGGGCGGCAGTAGTTTTACGCCGGGTATTTGTGGAGGTCTTGGTTGCCATGAGTAAAGGAAAAGAAAGGGCGGAATGAACCGCCCCTCCGTTTTATTGTCAACTTGTTGATGCGTCAACTTATTTAGCCTGCTCCAGCTGCAAAGTCTTCGTAGCCTGGTCGCAAACTTCTGTCGGACCGAAGTACTGGATAGGACCCGGATAAACATAGTCTGTTTCCATAGCCCAACGGTCGCGCTGAGCAGCGAATGCCTTGAACGGAGCACCGTCCAGCTTCACCAGAGCCTTCTGGATAACCGGCTTCATTTCACCGTGGCGACGTTCCATGTTCATCATCATAGTGATGGGCACACCGCCTGCAATCCATTCTTCGGCAGGAGCAGTCGTGTTGCGTACAGAAGACATGTAACCGGTCTTTCCGTTAGCAATCAATGCAGATGCTGCATAACCCAAAGAGTAGCAGTAATCAGCGTCGAAGTTAGACGGAGCAGCGCAACGTCCTTCGTAACCGAAGAAGTGGTGCTGTGCAGCAAACTTGCCTACGAACTTGCCTCTTCTTTCCACTGAGCCAGCTTAGTGCCAACCATTTCGGACAGCAACTTTTCTGTTTCAATCAGAGATACCTGTACGTTTCCGTGCGGGTCGCGGTCCAGAGACAACTGGCGAGCCACGCCTTCGGGCAAGCTTGCGTAGATGGCCGCATTCTCCGGAGAAGTTTACGGATGATATAATCGCGTTGGTGAGATTTCTTAATTTGAGCAAACTCTTCTGAATTGGCAGCAAGGAAGTCGTTCAACTCAGCAATCAGACGCTTCATGGCCGGGATGAATTCCACCAATCCTTCGGGGATAAGAACCGTACCGAAATTGTTACCCTGGGCTGCACGTTCGGCAACGACCTTGGCAATGTTGGTCACAATATCGTCCAAAGACATATCCTTCGCTTCAACCTCTTCAGAGATGATACACATATTGGGCTGTACCTGCAATGCACATTCCAAAGCGATATGAGAAGCAGAACGTCCCATCAGCTTGATGAAGTGCCAGTATTTACGGGCAGAGTTACAGTCACGTTGGATGTTGCCGATTACTTCAGAGTAAGTCTTGCAAGCCGTATCGAAACCGAAAGAAGTTTCAATCATATCATTCTTCAAGTCACCGTCGATGGTCTTGGGGCAACCTATTACCTGCACGCCATAATTCTTGGCAGCATAATATTCAGCCAGTACGCAAGCATTGGTGTTGGAGTCATCGCCACCGATGATAACCAATGCCTTGATGCCGAGTTCCTTCAGGATTTCATAACCTTTCTCAAACTGTTCTTCCTTTTCCAGCTTTGTACGGCCCGAACCTATGATGTCAAAACCACCCGTATTGCGGTATTCATCAATGATGTCAGCAGTCAGTTCCATATAATTATGGTCAACCAAGCCGCCAGGACCCAGAATAAAGCCATACAATTTGCTGTCTTTGTTCAGTTTCTTGATACCGTCGAAAATACCGGAAATCACATTGTGGCCACCGGGAGCCTGTCCACCGGAAAGGATAACACCCACGTTCATTGCGGGGAAGTCAACCGCCTCATCGGTAGTTTCAAACTTAATCAAAGGCATTCCGTACGTGTTGGGGAACAATTTCTTGATTTCTTCCTGGTCAGCAACAGACTGAGTAGCTGCGCCTTCTGCAGCCTTAACAGTTCCTTTCAGCGCTTTCGGAAGTTTGGCTGATAGGCAGCCCTTGCAATTTGCAATGCACTTTTAGTCATTTCTCTTAATTATTTAAAGGTGTTAGTAAGTTCCGTTTAAAAGCGTCGCAAATTTCGCTTTTTTTCGTAAGATATGCAAACGAGAGACCGAAATAATGTATAAAATGACATTTATCGTTTTTTATCCTAAAATAAAAAGGAGAAGAAAGCAATTAACTGATTTATTGTGTTATCTTTGCCGCAAAGTTTGAGTTACGAGTCGTTATCGCATTGTTCTTCTTTTAATATACAACTATTATTAGGTGGTCTCTTCCATAATTATTCTCCATACTCCAATTTAATAATTACAATTAATTAAAATTTCAAATGAACATTTACATTTCAGGTTTAAATTTCAGCACAACAGACGCTGACTTAAACGATTTATTTTCAGAGTACGGAGAAGTTTCTTCTGCAAGAATCATTACAGACAGAGAAACAAGAAGATCCAGAGGTTTCGGTTTCGTAGAAATGCCGGACGATGCAGCAGGCCAAAAAGCCATTGACGAATTGAACGGCGCTGAATTTGACCACAAACAAATCTCGGTAAACGTGGCACGCCCCCGCGAAGAAAGACCTTCCAATGGCGGCAATCGCGACAGAAGAGGCGGTTACAACTCTAGAAGATATTAATATTCTTAACTACTGACAAAAGCAGGAGGTGTTGTAGCAATGCCCCCTGCTTTTTATAACTCAATAAATAAAAATACATGGCCAAATCCATCTCCGCAGACAAGCGTGAAAATGAGAAGAAAAGACTCGCCCGACGCTGAAAAACAGAAAAAGAAAGAAGAAAAAAAGCTATCCAACAAAGCGAGCAGCTTGAAGATATGATTGCCTATGTTGACGAAAACGGCATGATAACCTCTACTCCTCCGGCAGAAAACACTCCCAAAGAAGAAATAAAGCTGGAAGAAATCGTCATATCAACTCCCAAAAAAGACAAGGAAGAACCGGTCATCCGCAGAGGGCGTATCGAATTTTTCAATGAATCGAAAGGCTTCGGCTTCATCAAGGACTTATCCGGGGTCGAAAAATACTTTTTCCACATTAATAATGTACTTACAGATATAGCAGAAGACAATATTGTGACGTTCGACCTTGAACGTGGCCTTAAAGGCATGAATGCCGTAAACGTAGCTCTTGAAGTAGAAAAGGCAAAGAAAAGAAAGAAGACAAGGAGACTCTAAATACAGAATCCCAGATGAAATAAGCCAATTATAGAAAAGGGCGTGTATGTACCGAAATATTTGATGGTATATACACGCCCTTACTGTTTTCTTTAATCACACGTCATTCGGTTTGCCAGCCGCCCCCCAATGCCTTATAGACATTTACCATGGCAATAAGTTCGTCGCGGATGGCATTGCTCACCCCTATTTGGGCATCGAAATAACCACGCTGGGCGTCGAGCACATCCATATAATTGATGACGCCGTTGATGTATTGCAACTGTGCCAAATCCACATACCCCTTGGCAGAGCGTTCAAGTTTGGCACGCAGTTGGTAGACCTCCTTTATCTTATTGAAATCCACAATGGCATTCTTCGCTTCCTTAAAAGCATTCAGCACAGTCTTTTCATAACTATGCACTTCGGCTTCAAAAGAAGCCTTCTGCGCTTTCAGTGCAGCACGATTCTTTCCCCAACCGAAAAGCGGTGCCAAGACTGCCCCATTCAATAAGGAATAGGGGGATTCCAGAAAATTGGACAACACATCACTTCCAATCCAAATTGTCCGGTCAGGGCCAGACGGGGGAACATATTGGTATAAGCAACTTTCACTCTGGCATGTTCAGCTTCAACTGCTGCTCTGCCGCACGGACATCGGGGCGACGTTCCAACAAATCCGAAGGCAGACCTACCGGTAAGGACTCCGGCACATCCAATTCCTGCAGAAAATTGACACGCTTGATACGGGTAGGAAATTCCCCCACAAGGAAAGAGATATCATTTTCTTTCAGAGAGATACGGCGCTCCAAATCCGGAACAAGCGTAGCCGTACGGGCTAACTCCACTTGAGCCTGCTGATAAGAGGTCTCCGAGGTCAGCCCGCCTTCAAAACGAATACGGGCCAAGCGCACTCCCTCTTCGCGCGCCTTTTGTGTCTGGCGTACAATCTCCAGTTCCGTATCAAGGGCTACCAGCTCATAATACGCCTGCGCCACTTCCGCAACGATAGTCATGCGCAACGCACGCTGCGCCTCCACACTTGCAGATATTCGGCCACAGCAGCCACCTTCTTCCATCTCAAGTTTCCCCAAAGGTCCAGTTCCCAAGAGAGCAATGCCTTGGTTCGTAAGAATTGCTACATCACGGCTATGACCACCGTAATTCTCCACCTCACGCTCAGCCTCCACTTTTCCGGTGAGCTGCGGCAGAAGGTTGGCAACACTGATACGTTTTTGAGCAGCCATCTCCTTGACACGGGAAGCTGCGATCAGCATGTCTTTGTTATATTCCAGAGCACGATCTATCAACCACGCAGCGTGCTGTCCGTATAAACCGCCTGCCACTGTTCATCGGCTATGCTCATGCTATCCTCGCTGCTGTGCCAGGCTATCTGGCATGCCATCTCCGGACGCACATAGCCTCTTGCCCACCTTGCATGAGGTAAGGGCAAACATACTCAGCAACAAAATAATATATATGTTCTTTCTTTTCATAAATGTTGTCTTTAAAATCAGTCTTTCTTAATCTTATGCTGCACTTTTGCTTTTGTCTTGTATACCAGGACAAAGAAGAACGGTACAAGCACAATACCGAATACAATGGCAAATATCATTCCGAAGAAAACACCCGTACCGATGGCCTGACGCTTGCCGAGCCAGGTCCGCTTGCCAATACCATAGGAAGCATTCCCAATACAAAAGCGAGGGAAGTCATCAGAATAGGGCGGAAACGGAGTTGGGCAGCATGGATGGCAGACTGTATCAATCTCCTCCTTCGTCGACCTGCACCTTGGCAAACTCCACAAATCAAAATGGCATTCTTTGCCGCAAGTCCCACCAGCATCACCAAGCCAATCTGAAAATAAATATCATTCTCCAATCCGCATATCACAACGCCAGATAGGCACCCAAAGCGGCAACCGGCAGTGAAAGCAATACAGCGATAGCACCGTCCAACTTTCATATTGCGCAGCCAAAAAGAGGAATGCGAAAAGGAATACCAGCGTAAGCACAAGGCCCGTCTGTCCTCCCGCTTTCTTTTCCTGATAGGAAAGGCCACTCCACTCCAGACCAATATTGTCTGGCAAGTGGTCACGCGCAATCTGCTCCATAATCTCCATTGCCTGACCGGAACTGTAACCTTGTGCCGCAGAACCGCGGATGACGGCAGTAGTAAACATATTGAAACGCTTGATACTGCCCGGACCGGTGGTATAAGAGGCATTTCCCAAGGAAGTAAGCGGCACCATCGCTCCGTCCTTTGCCTTTACAAAGAACAAGTTGATATTATCCTTATGCTCACGATAAGGAGCCTCAGCCTGAATATACACCTTATATATACGGTTGAACATATTGAAGTCATTCACATATACAGAACCGGTATAAGCTTCATGGTAGAGAATACATCCGCCAGGGGCACACCCAGCATTTCACCTTATCACGGTCCACATCAAAATAAAGCTGCGGTATTTCAGACTGCAAGGATGATGAAAGCCCCGTCAGCTCCTTATGTTTCTGGGCATAATACATCAGTGTATCTGCTGCCTGCACCAGGTTGTCAAACGTTGCTTCTCCACGCGCCTCAAGCTGCATTTCGAAACCTCCCGAAGTACCCAATCCCGGAATGACCGGAGGCGTGGAAAGATAAACCCTGCATTCGGGATATTCCTTCAAATCCTTCTCCACATTCTCCATTATCTTATCGATGGAAATTCCCTTACGTTCTTCCCACGGTTTCAGGATAACCGTCAGCTCACTGCGCGCCTGGTTACTACCCACACGGGGACTGCTACCTGTCACGTTCTGCACATAGGCCACATAGGGATTCTTCTCCAAGTATTGCACAGCACGATCCGTCACCACACGGGTTCGCTCCAAAGTAGCACCTTCCGGCAACTCCAACTCTATCTTAAAATAGCCCTGGTCTTCTACCGGCAGGAAGCTGGTAGGCACCAACCGGTGGATAATGAAAATAGCAACCAGTACCAGCCGAACGCACTCATTAAGCGGCGGGGATTCTTGATGACCCGATTAATGACAGCCACATATTTGTGATTGCCCAAGTTCAGCCATTCATTGATTTTGCGGAAAACTATGTTCTTTTTCTTTCCATTGTCGGGTTTCAATATGAGCGAGCACATGACGGGACTAAGTGTCAGGGCCACTACCGTAGAAAGCAACACAGAAACGGCGATAGTAATGGTAAACTGACGGTATAACTGTCCGGTGATTCCACTCAAGAAACTTACCGGTACAAATACGGCACAGAGCACCAATGATGTAGCAATCAAGGCACTTGCCAATCCATTCATCGCCTTTTGGTAGCTTCATACGGGCTCAATTTCTCCGTCTCCATAAGATGCTCTACGTTCTCCACCACCACAATGGCATCATCCACCACAATACCGATAGCGAGAATCAACCAACAAAGTCAGTATGTTCAGAGAGAAACCGAAAATAAGCATGAAACCGAAGGTACCAATCAGGGAAATAGGTACCGCAACAATCGGTATCACCGTCGCACGCCAACTTTGCAAGGAAAGAAATACGACCAGTACCACCAGAATCAGCGCTTCGAACAACGTCTTGTATACCTCGTGAATGGATTCGGAAATATAAGTCGTCATGTCGAAGGGAATCTCATAACTCATCCCCTCAGGGAAATTTGCACTGATTTCCTCCATAGCAGCCTTCACGCTTTTTGCAACTTCCATTGCATTGGCCCCGGGAAGCATATAAATACCGAGAACAGCAGCATTCTCACCGTTGATTCCACTCTCCGTACTATATGAAGATGCTTCCAATGAAACACGAGCCACATCGCGCAGACGAATAATGGAACCGTTGGCATTGGCACGGACCACAATATCCTCAAACTGCTTTACCGAACTTAAGCGTCCCTGGGTAGTGATAGGGATAGTAATGTCGAGCCCATTCACCGGCTGTTGTCCCAAAACACCCGCAGCAGACTCACGGTTCTGTCCTTCAGGGCATTCTGCAAATCCTGCACCGTCAGTCCGAAGTTGGCAAGTTTGTCGGGCAACGCCCATATCTGCATGGCATAGTAGCGACTGCCAATGTTGGAAACACGTCCAACACCGGGGATACGGCGCAACAAGTCGAGTACATTGATAGTAGCAAAGTTACTCAAATAAATTTCGTCGAACTTCGGGTCACTGGAAGTCAGACAGATGGTCATCAACTGGCTGGGAGCCTGCTTTTCCACAGAAATACCGTTTTGAATCACTTCGGCCGGCAAACGGCTCTCCGCCAGTTTCACACGATTCTGTATTTCTACGGCAGCCAAATCCGGATCGGCAGACACGTCGAAAGTGACCGTAGCCGAAAATCCTCCAGAATTGGAACTGTTGGACTCCATATATAGCATACCGGGAGTACCGTTTATCTCCTGCTCGATAGGGGTTGCCACCGCCTGCGAAACAGTCAATGCACTAGCTCCCGGATAGGAAGCACTGATTTTCACTACTGGAGGCGTTATCTGTGGATATTGGTCTACCGGCAGCATGGTCAGGCCAATGATACCGACAATTACAATCACAATCGATATCACCGCCGAGAATACCGGGCGGTCTATAAAGAAACTTACTTTCATAACATCATTACTTTGAAGGGTTGTTGTCCTTTGATTTATTCTCAGTCGGAGTAGTCTGCTTCGTTTCGGAAACAACCTGCTTGTTCAGAGAATCACTCGTCTGTTCTTCCTCCTTTTTAGGAACGGCAACCTGGGCACGTACTTTCATACCCGGAGTCAGCTTGTGGAAACCTTCCGTCACAATTTGTTCTCCGGCAGCCAGACCACGTTCAACCACCCAATTGTTGCCAAATTCAGGTCCCAACTCAATGAAACGCTTTTCAACCGTAGAGTCCCGGCGCATCACAAAAATATATGCACCACCTTTCTCAATGGTAACTGCCTTTGAGGAACGGCGACAGCACCCTCACGTACATCCAGCAACAGCTTCACCTTTGTAAACTGCCCCGGCAACAACACTCTGTCAGGATTCGGCATTTCTGCACGTACGGAGAATGTTCCGTCTGCGGGTCCACCTGAGGTTCGGCAAAGTCCACATACCCCTTATAAGGATAAATAGTATTATCCGCCAAAGTAATCGTAATGTTCGGCTGCCAGGAACGCGTCGAGTCCTGACGCCTATATCGATATTCCGTTCCTTGCTTTTCAGGTAATCCAATGCCGTCATACTGAAGTCTACCAGAACTGTATCGCTTTTCACAATCGTAGCCAGCAAGGACTTGCCTCCCGGTCCGACCAATGTTCCCAAATCCACATTTCTTTCACTGATATGTCCCGATAGCGGAGAACGGACCAATGTATACCCCAATTCCAATTCAGCTTGATCCAAATCGGCCTGGCTCATCGCTACCGAGGCCTCTGCAGTCTCATAAGCAGCCTGGGCATTGTCTAAATCCAGCTGGCTGGCAGCGTTCTGCGCATAAAGGGGGCGGATACGCTCCAAATCACGTTTTGCCTTCAATGCCTGCGCTTCATCCTTCTTTAACTGTGCACGGACTTTGTCAGCCTTTGCCCTATACTGGTCCTGGTTTATTACAAAAAGCACCTGGTTCTTGGTGACATATGTTCCTTCTGCAAAAAGCATATTCTCCAAATACCCTTCCACACGCGCACGTACCTCTACAAACTGCTGGGCACGAATACGTCCCACGTACTCACCATATATCTCTACATCTCCTTTTTCTGCAGATTCTACGATTACGGTAGGAGCTTCCGGTTCAACCTTCTTAGGCCAAGTCAGAATAAAATAACCAGCCAACAATACCGTCATGCAGGCAACCATCATCAGTAGCCTCTTCTTCTTCAGCTTTAATTCTTTTTTCGTAAAAAACTGTTTCATGCTTGTTTGTCTATTAAATTTAACCCTATTTCCTTCTATCAAGCAAATTCGATGCCAATCCACCACTATCTTATCCGTTACATCTAATAAGCTATATATCAGACAGAAGATAAGATAGTAATTCTTTATTCATGGGGCATCTTCCATTTTACCTTGTGGAATACATCCACAGTTTGTAGAATTATTCCACAAAAGTAATAAATTAAAAACACATAAAAACCCTTTTTTCCTCTACACTAACAAAGAAAAACATTATCTTTACCGAAAATAACTCAGATTATTCATTTTAAACGTAAAGATTATGGCAAGTAGAAAAGAACTAAAAAAGAATATAAACTATATTGCGGGTGAATTATTCACAGAGTGTCTTGTAAATAGCTTATATGTACCTGGAACAGACAAACAAAAAAGCCG
>ENA-OQDF01001066-OQDF01001066.1-human-gut-metagenome-genome-assembly--contig:-NODE-1066-length-11345-cov-2.244963_pt1 | contig 11345 bp, 12 predicted proteins | sample MGYA00242769_ERZ504597 | MGnify/ENA primary metagenome ERZ504597 (study PRJEB26092, sample SAMD00036305) | human gut metagenome | host: Homo sapiens | study: EMG produced TPA metagenomics assembly of...
GTCTTTTGTTATGTTATAGGAAATTACTCCGTAATATTCCTATAACATAACAAACTCCGGGCAGGATCGCACTGCGGCGGAGAGGAATTATGTCGCTGAAGCGACCCGCCGCAGGCGGAGAATCCTGCAAGCAGGATTCTTTCTTGTATATGCAGGTATGTAGAAATTGATTTTGTGCATAATGTACAAAAAAATAAAATATAAAATAAAAATATTGATTTAAAATAAATGAAAGAGTATATTTATAGAAAACACTTAATTCATCATTCATAAAATCTATAAGTAAGGAGGAAAGACTTTGGATAAACTGAATAATATCGTATTACTGATTCAGCATTATCTGGCAGATTATATTTTGATCATTCTGCTGTTAGGAGGAGGTGTTATATTTACGATTCGGCTCGGATTTATCCAGATACGGGGATTTAAGGCCGGGTGGAAAAGAACGTTTGGCGGACTGTTTTCGAAAAAAGGAACGGCGGGAAAAGACGGTATGTCATCATTTCAGGCACTTGCAACGGCTATTGCAGCACAGGTAGGAACGGGGAATATTGCAGGAGCGGCAACAGCATTGGCAATAGGCGGACCGGGAGCGATTTTCTGGATGTGGATTGCGGCATTTCTTGGAATGGCGACCATTTTCGGAGAAGCTATTATGGCTCAGAAATATAAGCATGTAGGAAAAGACGGGCATGTAACAGGCGGACCGGTTTATTATATCCAGGCGGCTTTCAAAGGTACTTTTGGAAAAATCCTGGCAGCTGTCTTTTCTGTTCTGATCATTTTTGCACTGGGATTTATGGGAAATGCGGTACAGTCCAACTCGATAGCGTCAGCATTTCATACTGCATTTGGTATACCACAGATAGTGGTGGGGATCATTATAGCGGTTATCGCATTGTTTGTATTTGTCGGAGGAATTTCCAGAATTGCAAAAGTTACAGAGACGATTGTTCCAATCATGGCATGTTTTTATATTATCGGATCACTGATTGTAATCTTTGCAAACTTTAAAGAAATCCCATATGCATTTTATTCTATCGTTGTAGGTGCTTTTAAACCGTCTGCAGTCAGTGGCGGAGCAGTGGGAGCAACGGTAAAGCTTGCACTCACAAAAGGTGTGGCAAGAGGACTGTTCTCGAATGAAGCAGGTATGGGATCGACGCCTCACGCACATGCGGTAGCGAAAGTAGAACATCCGGTAGAGCAGGGATTTGTAGCAATGATCGGTGTATTCATTGATACCTTTGTAATTCTGAATCTGACGGCACTGGTGATTATTACAACACAGTCGATTCCGACAGGGCTTACAGGTACAGCGCTCAGCCAGTATGCATTTTCGAGTGTATTCGGAAAATTCGGTAATGTATTTATTGCAATCTGTATGTTCTTTTTCGCATTTTCGACGATTATCGGATGGTATTTCTTTGGGCAGGCCAATGTGAAATATTTATTTGGAAAAAATGCAGTAAAGCCGTATGCGGTTCTGGTTTCGCTCTGTGTATTGTTAGGTTCACTTGCACAGGTTGATTTGGTATGGAATATGGCAGACTGTTTCAATTCATTGATGGTAATTCCTAATATTCTTGCATTGTTCTTCCTGAGCAGCCAGATGAAAGAATTGCATGACGATTACTATCATAATTTCTTAAAAAATAAAAAAGTAAAATAAAGAAAAAGACTTGTGTAATAATGAATAAGTGAAAACGAAAAACGGAAGGGAAAATAGAAAAATATAACAAAAGCAGATTACATAATTGTTCAAAACAACTAAAAAAGATAAAAAAAGATAAAGTATTGCAATATAAGTAACAATGATGTAATATAGAGGAAGAAAATAAATGATATAAAAATTTTCTATAACTGAAAAGAAGAGTGGGATGATATTTCTCAAGAGAGAGCTGCCAGGGCAGCCGCCGAAGAGGCAAACCGGTATCGAAAAAATAGGGAAAAACCGGACGAAACTTTCAGGCAAAAGGACGGAGAAAGGGACTACATTCTGAATCTTGTACTGTAAGAGGAATTAGATTTAACAGGACGAAAGACAGAAAAGGACGTTTGAACGCAGTAATTGGCGTGGGACGTCCTTTTTATTTTCTAAGGCTGGTTGAAATAACATAAGAGAGGATGGACATGAATGAGTAAGTATATGGTGATCACAAATAATCCGCTTGTACGATCCAGGCTGGATGATACACATGAGGTAATCTATCTGGAACTCTCTTATGAAGAACTTCTGAAGGTAGTAAGGGACAGAATTTACGAAGGTCACAGATTATTGACACATCCATTATCAGGAAGTGTAAAACCAAAGGAAACACCGTACAAATCTGTGCTGATATCTGAGAGAAAGGAGAAGGTGGATGGGGAATCTGTCAGATTGATTGAAAATGCGATTCTGGTATGTCAGAAATTTCAAGATAAAAGTAAGTATTACAAAGAAGAAGTTTATAAGGATTTTCAATTGGTTGACTGGACTTTATTAGAGAGCGGACTGGCGTCTGCGGATGTCTGGTAGAAGACAGTGATAAAAGAGGTTGTAAAACGGGCAGCGTTTTATAAAAGAAGATGAAAAGAGGAGGAAAAGATCGTGAGATTAGAAATGGGGAATATTTACATTAAGGATATCCAGTTTGCGGATACATCAAAGATTGAAGATGGAATCCTGTATGTAGATAAAGGAGCTGTAAAAGCGGTAGCATTGGAAGATGAGCATATCAAAACAGTCACTTTTGATATTGCGAAACCAGGAGAATCAGTAAGAATCACACCGGTAAAAGATGTGATCGAACCAAGAGTAAAAGTTGAGGGAAAAGGCGGGGTATTCCCGGGAATTATTTCAAAAGTTGATACCGTTGGTTCCGGAAAGACATATGCATTAAAAGGAATGGCTGTTGTAACAGCAGGAAGAATCGTCGGTTTCCAGGAAGGTATCATTGACATGACAGGACCTGGAGCAGATTACACACCATTTTCAAAGACATTGAATCTGGTTATGGTATGTGAACCTGTAGAAGGTATCAAGCAGCATGAGTATGAAAAAGCAGTCCGGTTTGCCGGATTCCGGGTAGCAGCTTACATTGGGGAATTAGCGCGTGAGCTTACACCGGATGAGACAAAAGTATATGAGACATGCGGTATCAAAGAAGGAATCACACAGTATCCGGATCTTCCGAGAGTTGCATATGTCCAGATGCTTCAAAGTCAGGGACTCTTACATGACACTTATGTATACGGAGTGGATGCAAAGAAGACACTTCCTACAATCTTAAGTCCTACAGAGATCATGGACGGAGCAATCGTTTCCGGTAACTGTGTATCTGCATGTGATAAGAATCCTACATATGTACATGAGAATAATCCGGTTGTTCATGATCTGTTTGAAGAACATGGAAAGACACTGAACTTTGTATGTCAGATCATTACAAATGAAAATGTATACCTTGCAGATAAAGAAAGATCTTCTGACTGGACAGCAAAACTGTGTAAGATGTTAGATCTGGATGGCGTTATCGTATCACAGGAAGGATTTGGTAATCCGGATACAGACCTTATTATGAACTGTAAGAAGATCGAAGCAGAAGGCATCAAGACTGTAATTATTACAGATGAGTATGCCGGACGTGATGGAAAATCACAGTCTCTTGCGGACGCAGATGTGGCAGCAGATGCGGTTGTAACAGGTGGTAATGCAAATGAAGTTGTTATCCTGCCAAAACTTGATAAAGTAATTGGAACTTTAGATTATGTGACAAAGATCGCCGGAGCAAGTGAAGATACACTTCGCGAAGATGGATCTCTTGAAGTAGAACTTCAGGTCATCACAGGTGCAACAAATGAGACAGGTTTCAATAAGCTGAGTGCAAGATAGAAGAGGGAGGATAAGAATATGTCTAAGATAAAAGTAGTTCATTATATCAACCAGTTCTTTGCACAGATTGGTGGAGAGGAAAAAGCAGACTATCCTGCAGAAATTCGTGTTGGGGAAGTTGTAGGACCTGGTCTGGCACTGACACAGAATTTTAAAGATGAAGCAGAGATTATTGCAACAGTTATTTGCGGAGATTCTTACTTCAATGAGAACCTTGAAAAAGCAAAAGCAGATATTCTTGCAATGGTAAAAGAGCAGGCACCGGATGTATTTATTGCAGGACCGGCATTCAATGCAGGACGTTATGGTGTGGCTTGCGGTACAATTGCGGCAGCTGTTCAGGAGGAACTTGGAATTCCTGCAGTTACAGGTATGTATGTAGAAAACCCTGGAGCAGATATGTTCAAGAATGATGTCTACATGATCTCAACAAAGAACAGTGCGGCAGGTATGAGGGATGCAGTGAAGAAACTTGCTCCGTTGGCAGTGAAACTGGCAAAAGGAGAAAAAATCGGTTCATCTGCAGAAGAAGGATATATCCCAAATGGTGTACGTGTAAACTTCTTCGAAAAAGAAAGAGGATCCAACGTGCCGTTAAGATGCTGATCAAGAAATTGAATGACAAGCCATATGTAACAGAATATCCGATGCCGAATTTGACAGAGTAGAACCAAATCCGGCAGTGAAGGATCTTGCACATGCGAAGATTGCCCTGGTTACTTCCGGTGGTATCGTTCCAAAGGGAAACCCGGACCACATAGAAAGTTCAAGTGCTTCTCACTATGGAGAGTATGATATTACAGGAGTTACAGATCTTACAGAAGAGACATATGAGACTGCACATGGCGGATATGATCCGGTATATGCGAATGAAGATCCGGACCGTGTACTTCCGGTAGATGTTCTTCGCGATATGGAAAAAGAAGGTGTGATCGGATCGCTTCATCATCTGTTCTATACAACTGTAGGAAATGGAACATCTGTAGCATCCGCAAAAGCATTTGCAGCAGAATATTCACAGAAATTAAAAGCCGACGGAGTAGATGCAGTAATCCTTACCTCTACCTGAGGTACCTGTACTCGTTGCGGTGCAACGATGGTAAAAGAAATCGAAAGAGCAGGAATTCCTGTTGTACATATCTGTACAGTTACTCCGATTTCTATGACAGTTGGTGCAAACAGAATCGTACCGGCGATCGCTATTCCACATCCACTCGGTAATCCGGCACTGGATCAGGAAGAAGAAAAGAAATTACGCCGTGGAATCGTAGAAAAAGCTCTGGAAGCTTTGACTACGGAAGTTGACGGACAGAAAGTTTTTGAATAATACATGTGAATATAGAAGGAGATATAACGTAAAATGAGTGAGATTTATGACGTTATCATTCTGGGTGCAGGTCCTGCCGGTCTGGCGGCGGGGCTGTATGCAGGAAGAAGCCGGCTCAATGTTCTGATCATCGAAAAAGGTCAGGATGGAGGTCAGATCGCAATTACTGACGAGATTGAAAATTATCCGGGTCAGATTGTAGAAGGGGAATCCGGACCATCCCTGATCGCAAGAATGACGGAGCAGGCAGAAAAATTCGGGGCAAAAAGGGTATCCGATATGATCAAAGAAGTAGAACTTGAAGGAGAGGTCAAGGTTCTTAAGAGCGAAAAGAATGAATATCGCGGAAAAAATGTGATCATTGCAACGGGCGCACATGCAAGACCGATCGGATGCAAAGGAGAAGGACAGTTCAGGGGAAAAGGTGTTTCTTATTGTGCAACATGTGATGCGAACTTTTTTGAAGATTTTGAAGTATACGTAGTCGGCGGTGGGGATTCCGCGGTAGAAGAGGCTATGTATCTGACAAAATTCGCAAGAAAAGTTACGATCATTCACAGAAGAGATGAACTGCGGGCTGCAAAATCAATTCAGGAAAAAGCATTTAAGAATCCGAAGCTTTTCTTTATGTGGGACAGTGTCGTAGAAGAACTGGAAGGTGACGACATCCTTCAGGCAATGTATGTGAAGAATGTTAAGACCGGAGAAGTAACAAAAGTCGAAGCAGATCCGGAAGACGGAATGTTCGGGCTGTTCGGATTTATCGGAACGGTTCCGAATACGAAGATCTTTGAAGGAATCATTGATATGGATGAAAGAGGGTACATTAAGACGGATGCTGATATGCATACCAATATTCCGGGTGTATATGCAGCAGGAGATGTACGTGTAAAGAGCCTGCGTCAGGTGGTAACAGCAGCAGCAGATGGTGCGATCGCAGCTGTTCAGGTCGAACGCAGCATGTCAGATTATTTTAGGAGAAACTCCGGAATTTAACCGGGTCATTATAATAAAAAAAGGAGGAAAAATGACATGATAGATGTAGATAAGACTACGTTTGAAGAAGAAGTATTAAAAGCAGAAGGTTATGTATTTGTTGACTTCTATGGAGATGGATGTGTTCCTTGTCAGGCACTGATGCCGAAGGTACATGAATTTGCAGATACTTATGGGGACAAGCTCAAATTCACATCGTTAAATACAACAAAAGCACGCCGTCTTGCAATTGCCCAGAAGTTCTTGGACTTCCTGTATGGCAATCTATAAAGACGGGGAAAAAGTAGAAGAGCTGGTAAAAGATGACTGTACAGCTGAAGCAATTGAAGCAATGATTAAGAAATATATCTGATTCCCGAGAGGTAATTTCTAAATCATAGATGAATAACCTTGATAAGGTTTAAATAAAAAAGAAAGGAGATTGTAATTATGGCTATTTTAGAAGGGAAAAAGCAATAATTATCGGAGACCGTGATGGAATTCCGGGACCGGCTATCGCAGAATGTGTAAAAACTGCAGGTGCTGAGATCGTATTCTCATCTACGGAATGTTTCGTCTGAACGAGCGCAGGCGCAATGGATCTGGAAAACCAGAAGAGAGTAAAAGAATTCGCTGAAGAATATGGTGCAGAGAACTTGGTAGTAGTTCTTTGGTGCAGCAGAAGGAGAGGCTGCAGGTCTTGCAGCTGAGACTGTAACTTTAGGCGATCCTACTTTCGCAGGTCCATTGACAGGGGTCCAGCTTGGACTCACGGTATATCACGTATGCGAACCAGAGATGAAAGAAGAGTTTGACGAAGCGGTTTATGATGAGCAGGTAAGCATGATGGAAATGGTATTAGATGTTGATGATATCATTTCTGAGATGCAGGCTATCAGAGATCAGTTATAGTCCGAAGTTTCTCATACGAATGAAAAGGACAGGTCCGTTGTGTTCCTACAGGGACTGTCCTTTTTCTAAATTTCAGGGTATTTATTTTGAGGTAAATGGAAAGGTGGATAACCAATGAACAGTGTAATTAAAGGGGCAAGTTATGTATTAGTACATACACCAGATATGGTTTTATACAACGGAACAACACAGACAACAGAAAGAGTTGTGAATCCGGATTCGGAATATTTAAAAGCAGTACCGGAGCATCTCCGTTCTTATGAAGAGACAGTGTCTTACTGGCCGAATCAGACTTATATCGGTAATGCACATCCGGATGAACTTGCCGAAATAGAATTCCCGTATTATGACAAGAAAAAAGAAGGGGCAGAACGTTACGGAAAATATGGAGAGATCATGCCGGAAGAAGAATTCTTACTTCTGGTACAGGCATGTGATATGTTCGAAGTAGTGAGACTGGACAAAGTATTTGTTGAAAAATATAAAGAAGCATTTGCCAAAGATCCGGTAATCTCTGATGACATAGTTGAAAAAATCCATGAAGGGGTGGAACTTTCTGAGATCGAAACGCTGATCAGCGAAGATCATGCGGAACCATTATATTTTGAGCATCAGTTAAGTGGGCTGTGTAAAACCGGCACATGACATTGATGTGAACCTGTCTTCTCATGTTATGCATGAAAATCTTATGAGCAAGGCTTCCAGTGTACTTGCCCTTCTCTATGCTGTGAAGAATGCAGGAATTGAGAAATCAGATGTTGAATATGTAATTGACTGTGCGGAAGAAGCTTGTGGAGATATGAACCAGAGAGGCGGTGGTAACTTGCGAAGGCGGCAGCAGAGGTGGCAGGTCTTGTCAATGCAACCGGATCAGATGCCAGAGGATTCTGTGCAGCACCGACACATGCACTGATCGAGGCAGCCGCACTGGTAAAAGCAGGCGCGTATAAGACGGTTGTCGTTACAGCAGGAGGCTGTACTGCAAAACTTGGTATGAACGGAAAAGATCATGTAAAGAAAGGCCTTCCGATCCTGGAAGACTGCCTGGGAGGATTCGCAGTTGTTGTATCTGAGAATGACGGAGTGAACCCGGAGATTGATCTTGGAATGCTTGGACGCCACAGTGTGGGAACCGGTTCTGCACCACAGAACGTAATCGGAAGTCTGGTAGCGGATCCGCTTGACCGTGCAGGAATGAAAATTACGGATATCGATAAATTCTCACCGGAGATGCAGAATCCGGATATCACAAAACCGGCAGGAGCAGGAGATGTACCGCTTGCCAATTATAAGATGATCGGTGCACTGGCTGTTAAGAGAGGCGAGCTGGACAGAAAAGAACTTGCAAACTTTACAAAAGAACATGGCCTGACCGGATGGGCACCGACACAGGGTCACATTCCTTCCGGTGTCCCATATGTAGGATTTGCAAGAGAAGACATTCTGGATGGAAAGATTAAGAATGCAATGATCATCGGAAAAGGAAGCCTGTTCCTTGGACGTATGACGAACCTTTTCGATGGGGTATCATTCGTTATTCATGGCAATACAGCAGCTGTACAGGAAGAAGCTGCCGGTGTATCTGAGGAAGAAGTAAAGGGACTGATCGCAAAGGCGATGAAAGAATTTGCAGCAACCCTGATGGCTGAATAGGGGGTGTGCAGGATGGCAGATAAGATTGAAAAAATCATTGCAGACACATTTCTGCAGATGGCAGAAGGTCTGGAGACCGGAAACTTTGGAAAGAAACCGAGGATTGCACTGACCGGAATGGGTAGCGAACATGGAGAAGAGAATGCCATGGAAGCCGCAAAGATGGCAGCAAAAGATGGAATTGACGTATATTATATCGGAACACTGGAAGCAGATGGCGTTACTACCGTGAAGGTAGCAGATGATGAAGAAGGTCATAAGAAGATGGAAGAATTACTTGCATCGCATGAAGTAGACGGTGCAGTAACGATGCATTTCCCATTCCCGATTGGTGTATCGACGGTTGGACGTGTTGTGACTCCGGCGAAGGGAAGAGAGATGTTCATTGCCAATACAACCGGAACTTCCAGTTCAGACCGTATAGAAGGAATGATCAAAAATACAATCTATGGAATCATAGCTGCAAAGGCGTGTGGTAAGGAGCATCCGACAGTGGGAATCCTGAATGTGGATGGCGCACGCCAGACGGAGATTGCATTAAAAGAACTTGAGAAAAACGGATACGACATTACGTTTGCCGAATCAGCAAGAGCTGACGGGGGTTGTGTAATGCGTGGAAATGATGTACTGCAGGGAACACCGGACATTATGGTATGTGATTCGCTGACCGGAAATATCATGGTGAAGATGTTATCTTCTTACACAACAGGAGGCAGCTTTGAAGCATCCGGATATGGTTATGGCCCTGGTGTCGGGGAAGGTTATGAACAGCTGGTTATGATTGTATCCAGGGCATCAGGAGCACCGGTGATCGCAGGCGCAATCCGTTATGCGGCGGAGCTGGTAAAAGTAAGTATTTGAGATCGCAAAGAAGAATTTGTAGCAGCAGACAAAGCCGGTTTAAAAGATATCCTGGCGGCAAGAAAACAGATGTCGAAACCGGCATCGGAAGCCATAGAAGTAAAGCTCCGCCAAAAGAGATCGTGACATCCCAGATTGCGGGAATAGAAGTTATGGATCTGGAAGATGCGGTGAAAGTACTGTGGAAGCAGAACATCTATGCAGAGAGCGGAATGGGCTGTACAGGACCGATTATCCGTGTGTCTGATGCGAATCTTGCAAAGGCAGAAGAGGAGCTTAAAAAGGCAGGATATATCAATTAAAGGATAACGGAAACCAATGGTTTGAGTGAAAAAATAAGAATAAATACGGGAGTGGAAGAATCAATAGAAAGATTCTTCCACTCCCGGTATTTTTTAATATGGAATAGAAGCTGCCAGTGGCAGCTTCTATGTATTATTTCCGACCGCGAAGTCTCTTTTCACGGATATCAGCAATGGCTGTATAAAGTACATCGGATGAAGAATTGAGGCCTGTCTCACAGGAATCCTGGATAACTCCGATGATGAATCCGACACCGACTGCCTGCATGGCAACGTCATTCGGTACACCGAAGAGACTGCAGGCCATAGGGATCAGAAGTAAAGATCCACCGGCAACTCCAGAAGCACCTGCGGCACTTAAAGCTGCAAGGACACAGAGGATGATCGATGTAAGGAAATCTACATGGATATCCAGTGTATGAGCGGTAGACAATGCCATAACAGAGATTGTGATCGCAGCCCCTGCCATGTTGATCGTAGCTCCGAGCGGAATGGAGATAGAGTAGGTATCCTCGTCCAGACCGAGTTTTTACAAAGTTCCATATTAACCGGAATATTGGCAGCAGAACTTCTGGTGAAGAATGCTGTAATAAAGCTTTCTTTCAGACAGGTAAATACCAGTGGAAATGGATTCTGTTTTGTGAAAATAAATACAATGACCGGGTTGATAATGAAGATAACAACAGCCATACTTCCAACCAGGACGAGGATTAATTTTCCATAAGAAAGTAATGCATCCAGTCCCTGTTCTGAGATCGTAGAGAAGATCAGACCCATGATACCGAACGGAGCACAGTTGATGATCCACTGCACTGCGGTCGCCGTTGCATCGGAAATGTTCTCCAGTGCATCTTTTGTTCCCTTGTTCGCATGTTTTAATGCAATTCCAAAAATAACTGCCCAGAAAAGAATACCGATATAATTAGCATTGACAATGGAATCAACCGGATTCTTAACGAGATTGTTCAAAAGGTTGGTGAGCACTTCTGCAATTCCGCTCGGCGGAGTGATATCGGTAGCAGAAACAGAGTCTGTAAAGGTCAGTGTTACCGGGAATAACCGGCAGGCAATAACGGCTACAAAGGCAGATACAAGGTTACCAACCATGTACAAAATGATGATAAATTTTAAATTGGTCTTCTGACCAGACTTCATGTGACAGAGTGCACTCATAACCAGGAAGAATACCAGAAGCGGAGCAATTCCTTTCAGTGCTCCGACGAACATGGTTCCAAGAATCGAGATTACGGATGCCTGAGGAACAACCAGACCAAGAACCAGACCAATGATCAATCCACAGATGATCCGTTTGATCAGGCTGATGCTGTTCCATTTTTTGATTAAATCTTTCATTGTTTTTTTGGCAGGATTTTTTTGAATCCCGCACCCCTCTCTTTTGTTTTTTGCTTTTCGCAAGTATGAGTATGATTATACAGGAAAAGAG
>ENA-OQDF01001067-OQDF01001067.1-human-gut-metagenome-genome-assembly--contig:-NODE-1067-length-11338-cov-1.810632_pt1 | contig 11338 bp, 20 predicted proteins | sample MGYA00242769_ERZ504597 | MGnify/ENA primary metagenome ERZ504597 (study PRJEB26092, sample SAMD00036305) | human gut metagenome | host: Homo sapiens | study: EMG produced TPA metagenomics assembly of...
TATATACTTCTCTTTCTTCTTTTCTTTGTATTTGTGCCCTCTGTGTGCCTGATTTTTGTAAAGTTCGGATTGTGGTAGATTGTTGTTCATGGGCTGTGCCCCAAGTTGTGCCCTTAGTTGTGCCCATTCGTGTCTTAATTCATTGATTTCCTTTTCAATACCTGTGTCCTTACTTGTGCCCTTGGTTGTGCCCATTGGATTATATTCTTCATATTTACATAAGGTTATAAGGTTCATTCCTTGATTGCACTCAACAGTTATCATACCTTTCTTTCTAAGATGCACAAGAAAGGAACGCACCTTCTTTTCAGACCATTTCCAACGCTGTGACAGAAATCTTATGGATGCAGGATATTGACCTCTTGAATAAGAGATTTCTCGACCTCCGATACTCTCCTTTCGGGGCGTTGCCTCAAATCGTGCAGACTGAATTAAGTCTAACCACGCTTCGCAACTGCTAAAAGTACGGGCTTCATTCCACATTTCATTCGAGAAAAACCTGCGGCTTAGCCTCAAAAATCCTTCGTCCATAGTTTTAGAATCTCACGTTGGTTAATTGTCTGCCATTAGAATAGACCGCCCATTTACCGTTACCACTGTCGTGTAAGCGCAGGTTTGCTACCTCACCGAAGCGGTTGATGTTACCACAGAGGTCAACTATCCATCCACATTCTTTGGAAGGATGCGGGCGGATGGCACGACCGACTATCTGATACCACATGGCAAGTGACATTGTAGGACGTGCCATAACAACGGTGTCAAGTTCCGGATAGTCAAAGCCAGTCGTAAGTACACCCACATTGGCTACTACCGAAATCTCACCAGCTTTGAATGCTTCAAGTATCCTTTCGCGCTCACCTTTTGGGGTGTCACCCGAAACGATTGCGGCTCCGGGTATAGACCAGGTAAGCCGCTCCGCTTCTTTCAGAAAACGGGTAAAGACTAAAATACCTTTCCGTTTTCCTCCGGCTTTGGGATTCATCAGTCTTTGGACAATATGAACGAGATAGCCGTAAAAGTCTATCCGTTCATATTCTCTTTGAACTGACCTATCTGTATAGTCGCACCAGTAGTATTTACTTCAAGTTAAGTTCGTTCCATCCCAAAGGATTCATTGGATAGTAATTCAACTTCGCCAAATAGCCCATATCCAATAGGGTTGATACCTGTACATGATAAATGACCTCTGAAAAGACATGAGGCTTTGTCCGGGTGATAAATTTCAGCATAGAACCAAAGTCACGGCTGGAACTTAAACGATACGGTGTAGCTGTCAGTCCAAGAACCTTACACTTCACCGCATCAAAAAAATCTTTGTACATACCTCTTTAGGGTTAACAAGGTGGCATTCGTCCACGATGATGTTCTTGAAGTGGGTGAACAGTTCGGGATGATTCTTCACACTGCCGATGGTGGCGAATGTTATCCGGCTTATTTCTTTTGAGTTAAAGGATGCAGAATAGATGCTGCAATCAAGAATACCGTATGAACAGAGTTTCTTGAAATTCTGTTCGAGTATTTCCTTCGAGGGCTGGAACACCAAGGTATGACCGTCAAGCCTTGCGGCTATATCCGCTATGATAAGGCTCTTTCCGCTTCCGGTCGGTAACACCATAATGGCATTTGTTTTCTTCGCCTTGTTATTGAAGAAAGAAACGGCAGCATCAGAGGCTTTCTGTTGGTAATCACGTAGTTTGTACATATCTATCTTCTGATTAATGATAAAAGGGGAAACCTCACTAAGTTTGGAAAGAAATGTCCGGATTATATAAGCCTGTTCCTTACTTAATCCAACCGGAGAGAATGAACCATCATCATTCTTGACCATCATAACAAATGTTCCTGCTTCCAAATCATTCATAACCCTTTCTCCTTTCGTAACTTCTTATTAAGTGCTTTGTAATACTTGATTAGCTGTTCGTACTCAAAATCAGTCATTTTGGAAGTGCTGGCAACTTGACTTCAGCAAATCAAACTTCTGTTGACCGATTTTAGCAATTAGATTCACCCGATACCTTCCAAATGGTCGGCTTTGAACCTGTTGCAGTGCCGGCATTCGGCATGGCAATTATTCTCATCAAACCGTGTTGCCAAATGTGTACGACTGAAATAGTGCCCGCAGTCTGCTTGTGTAAACGGCTTTATCTGTCCGCACGAGATACATCTAAAATACCCGTTTGGCATTGCATCACGAAGCCGGATAAAAAGGGAAAACTCCTTGTCGAGCTTAGCTTTCAAATCCGGCTTCTTCTTTACTGTTATCCCTGCTTTATCAAACAAGGGTAAAGGCTTGTTTTGCTTTGATTTCTTTTTGTATCTAAACAACATGAAATTATATTTTTATATCTTTGTCCTAAACCAATAAATTAGATTATGGAACTTGATGAAATTCTAAGAAAGTTATATTCTCGAAACAAAATAGAAATACTATCTGTTATAAACACAGCGTGTCATATTTCTATTGAAAACTATGACAGGCTCGCTCACTGTGTTCACACAGGATTTTGTTGTAATACACATAAGGGTAAACTAATAGGATTTATTTATTGTATAACCAATAAAGAATTATATTTCCAAGGTAACAGTAAGCGATTGCTTGGGACGTATATGAGGCCTAACAAATCTGCGTTATTCAATGATTGGTTAGTAGCGCAAGCCTCTGAAAGATCTAACTTATATCGCCATTGTATATCATATAGTATAAATGAAGGAACAATGAATGTTGTTGATCCCAATAATATAATAAGGACAAATGATGGAAAATACATTGTTTATGCAGGAAAAAATGAATGGGATAAATTTACCATTATCAAAGGCAAATCAATATAGAGTTCCCTATATTGGATTTACCAATACCAACGTTCTATTGTGGCGGGGAATATAGATTTAAACTCAAGTAGATAAGCGAGATTCCCAACTGATCTCTTTGCCCAACACTTACCCGTGTTTGCCTGCTCTATCTATAAAGATATGGCAGGCAGGTTAACAAAGTTATTCCATATAAGCCATTGAAAACTCTTTCGGAATAAACCGCCCGACCGGAATAGGTTTGGCTGATTCAATAGCCGTGTGAATTTCTCTCTTTTTGAACTCATGTCCCTTTTCTTTGGCTTGTTTCTCACATTCTTCCTCTTTGTTTTTGAGATAGTGGGTAATAAGCATCATCGCTCTGTCAACGTTGAAGGTGTTCACGACAAAGGTTTGGACTCTTTCGTCTTCATTCTCCCCTTCCGTGAATGTGATTTTCGTCTCAATCTGATAGAATTTCTTTTCATTGGGCTTGGAATCTCCCTCTTCTTCATCTTCTTCCGTTACAGAATCGTTTAAAAGGAATGTATCTTTTAATTCTTCGAGGGTGGCATCATCTACCTTGCGTTCTTTCAAATTGTCAGTAAGAATCACGCAAGAATCGAACTCCTTGACCATTGTCAAGGTGAATCCGAACATATAGTTTAGTTCGATGTAATCTTTCAAGATACTACAAGAATTCTCCAATCCGGTGGCATACAGCAGAAACTTATGTTTCTTGTCCCCTATTTGTGCCTGTGCAAGATAGGGATATAAGAATTTGTTTTCATTCTCGAACGCCAAGCGGTTCTGGTTGCTGACTTCCACTTCCTTAATTCCGTCAGCTTCCATACTGAAACGAACTTCGCCAAAGTGTCTTGGTCTATCAGCGTGCCACGGTCGAAAAGAATTTCATTCCGTTCGATGGTTACTGTTTCACCTGTATCTTCATCAATGAAAGATTCCTCCCATGTTTTGAGGACACGTTTTGCAAGGTACATGTTGAGCATCTTCTTCGGGTCAGATGTCACATACCGGATTTCTGTTTTTCTTGTTTCTATCATAACTAAATAAATTCTTGATTTCTTTGTATTTCCTGCTGGGCGTATATCAGCATTTGATGTTCATTTGCAGCCGGCAGATAGATACCTGCCACTGATGCACTCCAATTACGGAAACGGTCAATACTCAGGGTCATTTCACCTGTTGTCAGTTCGGCAGAACTGCGCAAATAGGTTACTTCATTGCCTTTCTTGTTGACCGTCTTACGTTCAAACAAATCACGGTTGCAAGTCCTCTTATAAAAATCAATTTTGCTTCGTCGAGACTGCAACCGTACTCACTACCGAAATACCCTAAAAGAAGATGCAAGTAGCTGTTTTGGGCAAGCGTGCGGTTAGGTAGTTTCTTTTTCACTTCCACCACCGCACGTTCACTAAACAGCTTGTTTACATACTCCTTGAACTTGGGTATTTCATAATGATTTGATAAATTAAATATCATTTTTCTTTTTCCAAATATAGCCACCAGCCGTTTTCCTTTTGCCGAGCGTACAAGCATTGATACTTGATGCAGCAACTTGTGTTTCAAGAGAAGCCACTTTTGCACTTTCAAATTCAGCTATATAATTCATTTGTAATCCAAATTGCACAACTGGAATTGAATGAGTTATAGACATCTTTCTTTTAGAAAAACTTGAATGCTTTTTATTATACATTGGATGTTTTTCCCCTTTTCGGCTCATTGACATTCGTTTTTTAGTTTCTGCATTGATAACTTTACCTTTAGCAGATTTACTAAAACGGCTTTTAGTAATAGGATTATTATTGTTTTCCGTGCGAGTTACCCACCTTAAATTACAAACATTATTATCCGTTCTAATTCCATTAATGTGGTCTACCTCTGGTTTATTAAATGGATTGGGGATAAAAGTTTCTGCAACAATTCGATGTAACAGTCTTTTATCTTTTCTCAAAGTAACATAAACATATCCGTTCTTTACTCCAACATTTGGAGTAAGCACCTTATTAGGATTCCGAACTTTACCTGTATTAGAAACTTGATAATATCCATTATAACCTTTTACTGTTTTCCAAATCTCTTCCATATCATTCTTCAAGTCGAACAGCATACGCTAAAAAGGTAAATCGTCCTTTACATTGCCATTAGCATCAACCGGAGGCGGAAAGTTCTGCGGCTGTTGCTGATAGGTCGACTGTGGCGCTGGCTGTTGTACCGATGTTGTTTGTGGGGATTGCGATACACCGCCACGCGCATCTATTTTGTAGCACCGGATAGATGCCATACGTTTGAATTCTCCGTCTTGATTCGTCCAAGAACGCCCTTGTAAGACAAATGATACAGTAACAACATCACCCTGATTAAAGCGGTCAAGTTCTGTACACTTGTCACCCGAAAACTCTAAGGGAATAATGTTCTCATACTCGCTACGCTCTCCCGTATAAGGGTCGTAAGTGGTAGCATCTAAAATAAACTCCCGTTTTATAAATGAGGAACCACCGCTTTTGGATGGTATTTGAACGGTTTGTCCAATTTCGATTATCCGTCCCGTGATTTGGTTTGCCATTAGTTTTCTCCTCCAAATATTTTACGATCGGTAATTAATTCCCTGTTTTCCTCCAGGAACCGGATAAATTCCTCACAATGGTTAGTGAGGATAGGTATATCACGTTCGGGGTTGAAAACGTATGTTTCTGTATAGGTATCTACCACATAACCGCCTTTGTTGAACTCTACGATGTTGTACTCGAAAGTCCTCACATCTGAGCCGTTCTGCATTAAAGCGTATGGATATACTAAATGCTGGTGGTGATCTTTGAACTTTCCCACGGTATAACTACCGGTTGTTTTGATGTCGTGGACGCTGGCCGGCATCAGCTCGTCAATTACCCCATAAACCAAATATTGCCGTATGCGGTTGGAAGAATCGCTTCTACTCTTTGTTGGGTTAATGCTCCTTTGAAGTAACCGGCGAACTCTCGGCAAAGTGAGATTGGGAAAGTAAAAACACGATTATTATAGGTAGCTTTCAAACCTATAACCTCGTTGGTCTGAACCTCATCGTAATACAAAGGTTTACCTGTTTCATCACAAGCTCCTTCGCGTATTACCTTATATACCTTTTCAACCTGCACAGTTTCGGATTTCCGATTTTCAACCATACAGTCAATAACCTCATTAAAGGCTGTTCCCTTGTCTGCCGCTTCGCTGTCGAATGGCCTGCGGTTAATCCGGTCTATCAGTTCTTGAAGCTGCTTCTGCCGAAACTCTTCTTCCGTACATGGCGGATTCTCACTCCACCCATAATAACGCTCATATATGACATCGCTATTAAGGTAATTGAAGTAAGAATCCAATAATGTTGCATATATACGATAGTTAGGCTGCATCTGAGTAGATTTTAGTTTCCTTATTGAATACCAGTCCCAAAGCTTTTACCTTTGCAGCAAACAAACTTCTCGCCATCATCAAAGAACTACCAACGTGTTCAAACTCATTGATATGTGAAGCGAACTCATTAGCGGAGTTGGCATCGGTGATAAATTCAATGCTTTCTTTTATTTCTTCTATCACCTTGTCATACTTTTCCTGCGCTTCCTTCTTGGCAGCAAGCATACCCAAATACGAATTGATTATCTTGGCGGTGATAAAGTCGTTCTTTGCGGTTGGATTACCATTCTTGTCAAGGATGGTAGGAACTTCCATCACTGAAGGAAGATTGCATGTATTCTTACCGTCATTTCTTGAAGTTGGGTCAAAAGTGATGGTACGTCTTGGACGCCTCTTTCGCTTTTCATTTCAAGATAACCGAGCAAATCCAGTTCAGTAACGATAGAGTTGTAGGATTTTTCACGCAAGGCAGGGATAAACACCGTATCATCACCTTCTTTTCTTGTGTCGCGATGGGCAACGAAAATGATGTGCTTGTTAAGCCCCGAAAGTGTTCGTGTCATCCATGAAAACTCCGCATTGATACCGCTCCAATCCCTGATAGACGGTTGGCGGCTGCCACATTTATAAGTAATGATGAAATCCATCATCTTACCAATGGTATCAACTACAATGGTCTGATAAGCAGACAAATCCTCCTGCAAGACCTGTTGAACATCACTCCAAGAAGTGACCTGTACTGTGTCTATGTTTTCCAAATGTGCCATATTCATACGCTTAACGCCATTATCGAAATCCAATAATAACGGTTTCGGTGCACTCAATGCCACTGTTGATTTTCCCATACCAGCCTGGCCGTAAATCATCATTTTCACTGTGGTAGGGATTACTAATTCATTTGATTTTTTTATAAGACTCATAATCGTAAAATTTAAAGGGTTAATTATTCTCTTTCTGTAGAATAGCATCTACATCACTTTTTCGGTACAATCTCTTACCTCCTATTTCCAACCTGCACAAATATCCAATTTTATGCCATCTCCATAAGGTTGACTTATCGGTATGTAGAATCTGACTTGCCTCTTTAATGGTCAAGTAGTCCTCTTCCGGTCTGATGAAAGAGTCTCTAATACTTCTCACAGTCTTTTTTACAAGATGTTCTGCGAACTCTTTCAAATCAGTGGACTTTATTGTCAAAGTAACATTGGCACCACTATTTAAAATATCCTCCATGTTCATTCTCTTACCCTTTCTATATGTTCAATTCTAAATCTTCGTAACCTCCTCATATCACCTTGTTCGTGGTAAAGTGACAAAGAAAATATACACAGTAAGCAACATGTGACGGACACACGGACTATAGGCGAAAAATCCATCGTGAGCCTCACACCGGCTATCCGTTCATAAAGCATTGTTGCAAGTTCTCTCCCATTCCGTACATGCAATATTTCAAAAGCCTTTTGCAATTGGTTATTAATCGTGCTAACCGCCCGGCATTTAAAATTGGCGATTTCCTTTTTCTCATACCCTTGTGCATACATCCGTGCTGTAATCTCGCATTCAGGGGTGAGTTCTGTGAATACCCGTTCCATAATCGTGTGAGTTAGATGACTATGACTCCCTTTTTACAACGACAATACCTTTTTTCGGATAAGACTTTGAAGCCCATTTTTTACCCTCAAGAAGATGCTTGGCATTTAGAAGTGATACGTTGTTGCGGATTGTCTCAAGTGAAGATATAGGCAGCTCTATCGTGGCTCCTCTCTTCATGTTTCTCATTTTCTCTTTACTTTCTACTTTTTCCATAAATGTTATATTAGAATGATTGGTGGGCGTTGACGGACTCGAACCGCCAGTCTCCTCCAATGAGGTGTGTTAACCATTACACCGAACGCCCCAATAAGAAAGGTGCGCTATCTTCACAGACGGCACACCCGATACACATAATAAACACGACAAAAAACACATTGAAGTTATATTACTTCTTTGAGTTTTCTTTAATGAAGTCGTAAATAGGTTTGAGCACCTTTTTAGCCTCTTTTACAGTGGGTGATAAATTACCACGTGCATAGATATGGAAGTCGAATACTCTTTCTTTAGAAATATCCCATCTACCTTGATAAGCATAGAATTGAACAGCATCAACATGAGGGGATATTTCAATAAATATTTGGCTTTCGTCTCTTTTCGAGAAGTTCATGCTGTCTATGATAGCTTTTTGAACCAGTCCCATTACACTGTAATTTTTCTTTTTCATAATTGTGTAATTTAATTATTTGAGTTCTTTGAAAGTTATTGTAACGAGTAAGCAACACGCAATAAGAATGATACTCATTATTGTTACTGAAAAGATTTTTATTGGACTGTATGTCGTGATAGCCCCATAAAACATGCCAATAGCACATATAGCTATTAGTATGGATAAAGAGAATTGAATTATTTTCATAACTTCTTTTAATTTTAAGTTTATGCCGCCCGTATAAGGATAAAGCGAAACGGTGCGCACTTCGCTTTGCCCGTGGCTTTTAGTACGGTAGTAGCACTAATCTTTGCTGCGGTTGTGCACCCTACCCGATTCTCGCTATCGGATGCCAGTCTTTAGCTGTCAATAGGGCTATATTGTCGATGTGCGTGTCGGTCGCCTAATCCGTCATTACTTACACCTCAAAGACTATGGTTACACATCTATTAATTGTTAAACATTGCACAGCTCGCAAGCCCCAACTTGCTTATGTGCGTTCGTTATCTTTGGTTGGCAAAAACGGCTTATGAATTACACCGTAATTGCTTTCACAGACTTATCAAAGAACCAATCAATAGTACCCTACCCGATTCTCGCTATCGGATGCCAGTCTTTAGCTATCAATAGGGCTGTCGTGCGTGATATAATCGTGTGATTAATCATCGTAAAAGAACTTCTCGCCCGGCTTTCTGAAAAGCTATAACTTGCATACAAGCAGCCTAATACTATCAATGCCTCTATCATACTGCTATTCTATCAAGTTGAAACTCTATGTAATCAATCTCTTCTTGAATAACCTCTAAGGCCTCTTCTTTGGTATCGGTATTACAGAAAGCACAAGCCTCTGTGTCAGACATCTTATCAACTCTATCAAGGTCTATACAAGCCTTATCTAAAGCCTTTTCAAGCCCGTAGGCTTCTACACTGTCACATACTCTAAACTGTCTCATATCAGGCGATTTTTAAAAGGTTAGCTTTCTTAAAGCATCTGAACTCTTGGCGTTCAGTATCATAGTAAGTTTGAACGGTGTCGTTCTTCTTTCTGTTGTCAGTACCAGCAATGGCAGGCATCAACTTTTCATTTAGTGTACCGTAGGCTTCTCTCACAGAACCGTCCACCTTTGAAAGTAGAATTCACAATCTTGCTTTTCATCTGCAATTTTCAATTTCATGTTAGCCCAAGCGCATTTTAATGCTTCTGACATCGTGAAACCGTTCTTGCGAACGAACTGCCATGCAAGGCTCATAACTTCATGTAAAAAACTCTTCGTGCTCATAATCGTGTGATTTAATATGTTTATACTATTTGTATCGTCAATCATTTAATTTATCTTTGCTACGTGATTGATTGATGATGCAAATACACCAATAAATTTGGTATAAAAAACAATGTATACCATTTTTATTGGTATAATAAACATCATTTAACTATTAGAGCATCTTATACCTTATTATAATATGAAGAAAGAAAATTGGGCTTTAGGATTGAGTATTGTGGCAATGACAATTGCTATTATAGCGACCTGCATAGCCGCATATAGGACTCCCGAGTTAGGATTTGATTACCAAGGAGTGATAGTAGGAATATTGTCATTATTGGTTACTGTATTGATAGGATGGAATATATACACATTCATCGATATAAAAGGTACAAGTCAAAAAATTGATAAGTTTAGAGCTGAATTTGAAGGAAAAATAAAGAAGTCGAGTTTAGAAACACAATTTGATGTAAAAAAGGAAATGATGAGAGTTGTTCCAATTCTCATTGCCCGACAACATGGAGATTTAATAAGCTCTTTACAGTTTATGTTTAAAGCATTTCATGAAAATAAAGACGATGGAGGCTTTGCCAAGATGTTGGCAAGAGAATATATTTTGCAGACTATTATGGCTTTGATAAATAATGAAAATAAAAACCTAATAAGCCATCTCATAAACGACATGAAGGGCACTCTTAAGGTTGAGGAGATAGAAGATTTTCTACATGAATTTCTGAGCTATAGCGAAGAAGAAAAGCATCAACGTTATGCTGGGATGCAGAATGTACTCCTTGAATTATTGAAAGCGCAATCCTAATATCCTCTTTAGGAGTACCAAATTTCATTAATAGCTCAAGTAATGTAATAACTGTTATTTTACTGATGTCATTAGGAATCAATTTTGCAAGTTCATTATTCATATCAATAAAACAAAAGCGACCAACCCCAAAGTTGCGGTTTGAGGAAGTCGCCTATATAGTCCCTTACGGGAATAGTTAAACAAATTAGTTGGAATCATCCGCAACATGATTTCGGAACAAATATACCAAATAAAATGGTAAAACCAAAAGAATTCAATCCTGAGATTGGGAAGAGAATAAGAAAAGCGATAAACTATATCGTTTTTATAGAAGATTTAGCCAATCAAGCGATGTAGCGGAATTAGTCGGCAAGGATAAAGACAATTTAATCGAAAGCCCTCAAAGGAGATACCACATATACAGGTATCTATATTGAAGCTATTTGCAGTAAATACTCTACATTCAACAAAGAATGGTTTTACACGGGAAATGGCGATATGTTGGGTAAGGGTTTCCCCATTACCAGCACTCCTACTACTGATAAAGACATTAAGATACTTGACATACGTGTATGTGCAGGGCAAGGGATAGGGTTTGATGGCGATGAAAATGAAATAATAGGATACGTCAACATACCCGAATTTGCCGGATGTTATGGGATAACAGTATATGGTGATTCTATGTACGATATGTATATGTCGGGAGACACTATATTTGTTCGTGAAATAAAAGACAAGCACAATATAGACAACGGTCAGCCGTATGTGATTATAACTAAAGAGGATAGGCTTCTTAAAATGATTCATATTGATTACGAACGGAAAAGAACAATATTATCT
>ENA-OQDF01001068-OQDF01001068.1-human-gut-metagenome-genome-assembly--contig:-NODE-1068-length-11335-cov-1.574143_pt1 | contig 11335 bp, 17 predicted proteins | sample MGYA00242769_ERZ504597 | MGnify/ENA primary metagenome ERZ504597 (study PRJEB26092, sample SAMD00036305) | human gut metagenome | host: Homo sapiens | study: EMG produced TPA metagenomics assembly of...
ATTTAAAACAACTGAACGCGATGCATTGGAATTTTGCCATATTTTGAACAAATTCCACCGCATCGCGTTCAGTTACTTATTTATTTTTTATCATATACTCGAATTCTACAGTTGGCCAACTCCAAATTAAACTTTCACTTCCCCCTTCAACCGATAACTATTCTTATAATGTTCAGAACTATTTCCTTTCACATTTGCATCATTTAAAATACATCCTGTGATCTGTGCTCCAGAACTTGAAAGGATTTCCATACCTTCAAGAATACGATCTGCTTCTGTATAATCCTGTCGGATAACAAAAACTGCACCATCCACATACTGTGCAACGATCGCTGCATCTGATAACATGGCACTTGGTGGTGTATCAATCACTACAAAATCCGCTTTTGCTTCCAGTTCTTTTATAAACTGTCTCATGTTCTCACCGCTTAGGACAGTAGAAGTATCTTGAATTGGTGATGAACCTGCCAGTACCATAACACTTGTATCTTTATATGGCTGTACCGCATCTTCAATCTTGACTTCGCCTTTTAGTACCTGTAATGTTCCAAGTTCCTGCTCTTGCATTCCAAGAACTTTTGCTGTTGATGGATTTCTTAAATCGGCATCAACAAGTATTACTTTATATCCTTTCATAGCCAAAGATATCGCGATGTTTGCTGATACTGTAGATTTTCCCTCTCCTGGCATCGCACTTGTTACAAGAAATGACTTCATGCCTGTTTCTTTTGTGCACGTTCAATTCTTCTTCGTATGGTTCTTGACGCTTCCAAAACTTCTTGGAAGTCTTGGATTGTCCAAACGATCAGTTCTTCTACCTGGGTACGTTTCTTATGGAATTTCGCATGAGGCAGAACTCCAAGACTGTCTACATGGAATAAGCGTTTGAAGTCTTCTTCTTTCTTTACTGTATTCTTTCCCAGTGCAAGAAGTACATCTAAAAATACACATAAAAAGGATTCCTATTGCAGCACCGATCTCCAGCTCATGCTTATAACTGAATGGGTTTGCAGGTGCTGTTGGAACTCCGCTTTCATCCATTCAAAGTCAGCTGGGAACTTCCGATAACAAATTCTGCAACTGACGGATAATTCTTAACAACTGATTCTAAAACTTTCTGAGCAAGTTCTGGACTACTCTCTGTAACTTTTAATGTAAATAAGTTTGTATTCTCCATAACCTCCGCTTCAATTGTTCCTGGAACTGACTGCATTCCAAGGTCCTCGGCTAATACCTGTTTAAACGCTCCGCTTTGCAAAATATATGGAAATGACTTTGCCATCTGATTCGCTGTTGCATTTTCTATATAGGTATTAGAATTCTCTGATGAAATACTAGAACTGATCGTAAATGTTGACGATGCAATATAATATGGAGAATATGTAAACCTTTTATATCCACAGAAAATTACACCACATACTATGATCGTGATCAGAAATTTAAATTTCAACTGAAATGCTACTTTTACCAGATCATCAAATAGTCCGGCAATATCGATCAGATTCTCCCTATTCTCTCTATGTTCTGCATAATCTTTACTCATCTTCTTTCTTCACCTGCCGTTCTGTCACTGAATCTTTGTTATGTTGTTCCTTCTGTTCTTCTTGCTTGCTTTGTCTACTACTTCTTCCATAGCCGTAACCATAACCATAGCCATATTTATTTCCGTAGCCATACCCGTAACCATAACTGCTTCCACTTCCATATGCATAACGATATCCATAATTTCTTGCTGTTTGTGCGATTCCATGGAATACATCATTATATACACATCCAAGCATCGTTCCTTCTCCTGAATTCAGGATGCTGATCGCCTCATTGATATCTTTTACAAGGGCTGTATGCTGGCGTACTACCAGGATTGATGCATCTGCATAATCTACAAGTTCTTCTGCATCTGCTGCCTGTGACATTGGAGGTGTGTCAATGATCACATAATCCAGTCGTTCTTTGAAGAAATCTACAATCTTATAAAACATATCTGATGCGATCATTTCTGTAGAATTCGGGTAGATCATAGTTCCTGTAACCAAAAGTAACTCTGACTTTGCCAGTGCATGAACCAAATGGTCTGACTTTTCATTTCCATTCAGCACCTCACCAATTCCTGTACTTCTTCTGGTGCAAGTCCAAAAATCTTATACTGTGATGGTTTTCTTAAATCTGCATCGATCAATAGCACTTTCTCTGATTCTTCTGCAAGTGCCAGTGCCAGATTCGCTGCCACAGTTGATTTTCCTTCATTCTCTTCTACACTGGCTACAAGAAGGGTTTTCGCCTGCTTATCTTTCATCTTACTACTGACTTTTCGCGCCAGTTTCTTCATATCTTCCACATATTGAAAACTTGTTCCTGGATTTGTCAACAATACACTACTCTTTTTCCTGTGGATTCGTGCTTTCCATGACTTGTAACTTCTCTCATGATAAAGTGTCTGAAGCAACGTTCCGTCCAGTTTTTTAGAAACTTCTTTGGGTTTTCTCACGGTATCCTTCAAAAATGAAATGATCGCAATCAACCCACATAGTGCTACTATTGTCATAACAAATGTTTTCTTCATCAATGCTGCTGGCTGAAATTCATTCACCGGACCGCTTGGGACGGTTGGATTCTGTAATACATCAAGTACAACTGTACCGATCAGCTGATTCGTGACAACGGAATAATTATTCATGATCGCTTTATTCAGACTAAATGCCATCTCTGGTGAATCTGCCTGTACCTTTAATACAAGAAGGTTTGTTTCATTGACAACTTCTGCCGAAGCAGTTCCTGGAAAATAATCCATATTCATCTCTTTGGCAACTTTTTCTGTAAAATACTGCTATTTAAGATTTCTGAAATTTTGTTGCCATCTCTGTCGTTGTACTCAGATCAGAATATACACTGTTGTTACTTCCTTTGCTGCTGACAATAAATGTGCTGGTTGATTCATATTGCTTGTGATAACTTCTTCCTACATATACATAAGCCAACAGACTCATAGATGCGGCTAACAGCAGGATCACTACAATATATTTGCTGATATCTCTGAGAATGCTGTACAGATCTATATTCATTTCATAATCATTTACCGATATATTATGTTTTTCATTACTCATATCTCATCCTGCCTCCTATTCTGTAACGATCACGATCAGTCTTACGGTACCTGTACGGCTCTTCCCACTCTTTACAGAATATGTGATCTCATAGGAACCTGCTTTGTTATAATCTACTTCGTCCTTAATGCTTACTTTCTTATTATCAACGTCCCCTTCGACATTTGATTCATAATCTCCGCCCATACATACTTTTGAAATATAAGATTGGGCATTTAATTTATGTCCTTTCTTTGTATACACGAGATATTTCTTCAAATGGATAAATGGAATCTCTGATCTCTCTGTTCCATTATATACTTGTATCGTTGCCTGAAATGATACAGTATCTCCTGCACTGTTGCTTACCTGTAGTTTTACCGGATATTCCCCTGGTGTATAAAGATCTACTACAGAATTCGTTAGAATCTTTACCTGATTTGACAAATCTCCGTCAATCTTGTCTTTGACTGTCAGATTCTTCAACAGATCCTCATTCTTTACAGATCCTCCTGACTCAAAACACAATGGCTTCTTCAGATTAAATGTCGGAGAGGTATACCCCGCATATTTTACAATGCGATTGGCTCTGCTAACATTGTTATGATTATCCACTGCTGCCAGAACGACAAGACGGCGCCCTCCGCTTAAGAAGTTTGATACACTTTCTACAACAACAGAAGATGTCACATCACCGTCGTTTGCATCAATTGCTTTTACACCTTTTAAGAAATCCTTATCTGTCGCATTCAGATCCACTGTAAGTTCTTTTTGATCAATTGTGATCACCGGTCCGATCCTGTCCCCTTTTCTGACTTGTGTAAACCAAAAAAGCAAACTCGCCGCCAGTGATATACAAAATATCACAAAACTTGCCATCTTTAATTTCTTCATCTCACTAAGTCTCCTAACTTCTGTTATTTTTGTATGATCTTCTTTCCTTCAAAAATCTTCTTAGGATTATCATATAATAATTTCTTTGAATATTCAAAAGAATAATGATCTTCCATATATTCTTTTATATCTGCCATATATGTTGTCCGTTCATATGGTTTGTGTGCATCACTTGCAATACAGGTAACCATCCTTTTTGACAATAAATGATCGGCACATATCTTCGCTCTTTCTCCGAATCTTCCAAAGATACTTCCTCTGTTTACCTGTGTAAGACACCCTTGTTCCATCCAGTAAAAGATTCCCCTTGCCGATTCTTGTACACATTGATAACGTTCTGGATGTGCAATGATCGGTGTTACTCCAAGTTCCATCACTCCATCTATCAGTTCATCCATCTCTTCCTGCTCAATTCCAAAGCCGAATTCCATAAGGAAATAGTCTGTCTCATTGAGCGGCAACAATCTTCTTCCCTGATCATATCTGGAACTTCATGTGTCATAAAAATCTCCATTCCTGATAAAACTGTTAGCGGAATAGCTTCTCTATCCAGTTCTCTTCTGAAATCCGAAAGCCGTTTCATATATTCTTCCACGCTGTATTCTGAGAAAAATCCTCCCGTATTCGCATGTGATGTTGCCGCCAGTGCATGAACCCCGCTTTGTACTGCAATTACTGCCATCTCGAGGGAATCGTCCATATCTCTTGCACCATCATCTAATCCTGGCAAAATGTGTGTATGTATATCTATCATAGTCAACCCTCATATTCGAAAAACCCCCAGTCTCTTTACGACCGGAGGTTTTTGTTTGGTGCACATTGTGATTAATTCTGTTCTTGTACATGTTTTGCTGCATATACTGCTAATGCTGCAGCTGCCAGTGATACATATACTAATGTAACCGGTGCTCCCTGATCACCAGTCTTCGGAGAGGAAGAACTTCCATTATCCCCGTCTTTGTCAAATTCATCTTCTGTAATCTTTGTTTTCTTATCAATCTTTTCCTGAGTTTCTTTTTTCTGTGAAGTTGTTGTTGGTCCATTATCATCATCGTGTTCGTCCTCAGGACTTGGTGCTGCCATTACAGATATTGCAAAAGCAAAACTCATAATCAATGTTGCTAACATTACGATTGTCTTCTTCATATTCTGTTCCCCCTTAAATAGTTCAGCTTAGCTGACCTGTTTATAAAATACCTTTAATATCATCTCAAAGAGTTTCGTCTCATCTGGATAATATTCCGCATATCCTGTCTCACCTTCTTTGATGTTACATTCGATACTCTGAATATTATCAGCTGAAAAACTGCTTCCTGAAACTTTCGTTACCAGATATGTGATCTTCGGTGCTGAAAGATTCGTTACTGAATTGTCAGACACAAGATTCAATAGATCTAGTGGTAACGTCAAGTCATTCTTCATCTCCTGCAATGCTTTCTGTGCATAAGATGTAATATACTGCTGCTGTCTCTGCATACGCTTCAAGTTTGCATCCAATGGCTCAAATTCTCTGGATCTTACATATGTCTCTGCCTGTCCACCAAGCAGTGTGACATTCGCTCCTTCCTTCAAAGCTGGATCTGCACTAGTCAGATCTCCGATCACCTGAACATTCACCCCGCCAACCGCATCATTCAAAACGCTGATCGCTGACAAGTCAATGGACATATAAGACTGGATCGGTAATCCGTATAATACTTGTGATACCGCATATGCTACATTCTCACAGCTCTTCTTCTTTCCATCCCCATATGCATAAGCCAGACAGATCTGACGAAGTTTCTTCCCGTCATATTTGCCGTTCTTATCATATGATCTGACGTAAGTCATAATATCTCTTGGAACGTTGACAAGTGTAACCTTGCCTGTTGAGGTATCAACTGCTGCTACAAATATGGTGTCAGCCTGCCCGGCTCCACGCATCTTGAGCTTGCTTTCTTTGGAATCAAGATTCTCTTTGTCTACACCCATAAATAAGATATTTGTTATATTCTCATTATACTGGTATTTGTGGCCTTTGTAAATGACCAAATCCCCCTTATTCTGGACTTTTTACGCCATCCACTGATTTCGACATGTCTACTTTACCGCCAAAAAGAGAACTTTTCCCAATTGCCCACATTCCTAAAATAACCGCTGTTGGAAGTAGTATGATGATCGCTGCCACGATCACAATTCTCTTTACGATCTGTTTCGGAGTTTTCTTTTTCTTTTGCTTTTTCTTCTCCGGCTTCTCTTCCTTTACTTCATAGCCTTGGAATTCTTCTTTTGTCTCTGAATCATATCCTTCCAGCTCTTTCTTCAGTTCGTCATTGAGTTTCTTTGCTTCATCTACTTTATTCTGCACTTCTTTCATCTGTTAACACCGCCTGTACTAGATAACGATTATGTGGCTGTCCTCCTACGCAGGTGCTCAGCGTAATAATCTTGTCGCTACTTGTAACCTTCTGCTTTGTTCTGATATGACTTCCATATCTCTGATATTCTTGACATTTCTTAAATAATTCTCAAACTTCGCTTTGTTTTTAAAATTAAATGTCTTTAATAAATGTCTGTCATCAAATTTGTAAGCTGCAAAGATCGTATATGTATATGTCTTCTTTGGTGTATATACATATACTTCTTTGTGTTTGTTAAAGAACTGTTCATCCTCAAATTTGTGAAGATTCTGGAACATGGATCCATTTCTCATGTTATGTCCGTAAAAAATAGTATTAGGGTCTGTAAAATCCTTTTTGTTTGCTTTCTCTGTATAGATACATCCTGCAAACTCTGGTTCATTCTTAAAGTTATATTTTAAATAGTGGGTATCGTCTTCCTGATTCTGTGCCACAGGATAGTCAATTCTTGTTCCTGGCACATAGATCCATGCATAAATATCACTGTTGATCTTGATCAGCTTCTTAAAATCAACCTTCTGTCCATGCTTAACCCCTGCTGGAACTTTCTCTGGTTCATCCCCGTCATTCTCCCCAGTAAATTCAGTTCTTGCAATGGCTTTGAGTGTCTCTTTCCTTGCCTGCTCTGTCTTATGGTCCTGATACTTGATCCATCCAAAACGCCCAAGACAGACTATGCAGACTAACACTGCAATTGCCAGAATGATCTTCCATGCGTTCTTCTTCATCGTCTTCCCCCTTACTTTTCATAGATTTTATCCAGTATATTATACATTTTTTTGAAAATACGGTCAACGAATCTTCCGTATTCGGACATCCTTTGTCCTAAAAGTCCATTGCCATCTTACTTGATTCTTCTTCTGATAATTCTGTGACCTGTGTTTCCATAACTCTGTAGACTCTCTGGCACATATTTAACACGCTTGGTCTGTGAGTTGTCACGATACATGTCTTGTTCGGACGCTGTTGTATGATATTTCTTAATACCTTACGTTCTGTTGTTACATCAAGTGCCGATGTCGCTTCATCCAGTAATAATACCGGTGCATCTCTTAAGACTGCTCTTGCGATCGCAATTCTCTGCGCCTGTCCTTCTGAAAATCCGCGGCCTCTCTCTCCAATCTTTGTATAGATCGTTTCATCCATCTCCTTTACAAAATCCCACGCACAGGAAATCTTCAAAGCTTCTATCATTCTTCGTCCGTCGCATCCTGCTTTACCATTCTTAGATTCTCAGCGATCGTTCCAGAAAGTATTGTATTGCCCTGTGGTACATAGGCAAATAAATGGCGAGTATCGGCATTCATTTCCACCTGTTTTCCATTGGATGCTTTTAAATATGCTTCTCCCTTTTCCGGTCGGATCAGACCTAAGATCAAACGGATCATCGTTGTCTTTCCCTCTCCAGACGGACCAACCAGCGCCACGATCTCTCCCGGTTTTGCCACAAATGCTGAATCTGTGATAACTCGGTTTCCTTCGATATAAGAGAAGTTTACATCCCGCATCTTCACTTCAAATCCATCTTCCACATAATCGTCCATCTTCTGAACTTTCTGGAATATGTACTTCTTTCTTAAGCTGTGCAAGCTCTCTGATACGGTGTGCTGAAATGGAGCTGTTTAAAAAATTTGGAATAATTGATACCAGATTGTTAAATGCGCCATTTAAACTGCTTCTCTGCTGCAAAAACAAAGTCATCGTTCCATAAGTGATATCTCTTGTCCACAATCGGAACAGGCAATATCCAAATGCCGCATATTGTACGACCATTCCAACCAGTGACATTAAGATATTCGTTTTGATCGTGAACATGTTGTATTTTAAACTGATATCTTTAAATTTCTCCTGCCATTGTCTCATCTTCTTTCCATATAGAGAAGAAATTCCAAATGATTTGATCGTATCAAAATTATAAAATGTTTCTACTTCAAACGTCATCATATCACTGCTCATTTCACGGACTTCTTTCCATATTCTCTCTGCTTTGAGATCAGAAATTTAGACATCACGAGCATAAAAGGTGCACTTGCAAATGCTAAAAAGTGACATGATCTTATCATAATGCCAAATAACCACAAATGTTGCGATAAAATCATAAACAGCAATAATGATCGTTGGCAGCCAGCTGATCGCATTTCCACTGATCGTACTGACATCGCTGTTAAATCGGTTTAATACATCTCCATTGCTGTACTGACTGATCTCCATCCAGTCCGCATCAATGATCTTATCAAAAATATCTGCCTGAATGTCATTATTAATATAGATACTTAACTTTGTTGAAATACGACCGATCACATTTCCAATGGTCAAGCTGCAAAATGCGCTTCCAAGTGTGATCACGATCATAATCCAAAGCTTGCTCATCTGATAACCTGTGATGATATCGATCATATATTTACTGGCAACACTTCCTACCAGTCCCATTGATGTGCTGAAAATACCAAGAATCGTGTAAAATGCGATCGCGCCTTTATATCGTTTGCTATATGAAAAATCCATTTCCAGTCATCAATGATCTCTGAAAATGTTCCATCTTTCCATTTTCCGATCAGAATGTCCAAAGATTCAAATGATATTTTCTGATTTGATTGATCCTGATTTTCATCATCTAACATATACGAGCACCTTCTTTCATGATTCTGTAAAATTCTTTTGTATATTCACAAATATATTCTGGTATTCCATCATAGTTTCCTGTTTCAAGCAATGCTGCAGCTGCACAGGTGTTGCAGATTGGACGGTACCTGCATGATACACATGCTTCATTGATAAGTATCTTTTTGTTTCATTTGAAATCGTTCCCATCCTTGTAAAATCCTTTATCGAATACATTTACCTGTGGCATACTTTGCATCACACATGGACGTATCATTCCCTGCCAATTAATTGTAAAAGAGCAATTACCTGCAAGACAGGAAATATGCCGTTCATAGCCATAGTTTTCTGGTATATATTGTTCTATCGTATTTATTATTGCTCTTCTATATTCTTCAAATGCAATGTCTCCCATCTGGTATTTATAAATCAATACTTTTGCCATTGCCGCATCCTTTGGATTCATACGGCTTTGTTCATCAAACGGCTTATTTCTTTCCCTGCTTGCCGGATACATGTATGTATCCAGGTTTACTGCTGCATCGTATTGTTTTGCAATATCTAAGATCTTTTTATATCTTCCTCATTTTTGATGTAATACTTCCATTAATTTTGACATCGATTTCTCTATCTCTAAGCATCCTGATTGCATTTACTGTCTTTTGAAAACCAGCTGGATAATGACATAACTTTCCATATGCCTGATCATCTGCCCCATATAATGTAATATTGATTCTGCGTGGTTTATGCTTTGCAAAGAAATCCGCCCATTCCTCATTGATCAGTGTTCCATTTGAATTTATTGTCAAAATCATTCCCATATTCTGAAGTTCTTTGTAAAGCTCTTTAAATTCTGGAAATAACAATGGTTCCCCGCCTGTTAATAATAAAAATAATGTACCTGCATCTTTCATCTGATGAGCCAGTGAAATCCATTCTTCTCTTGTTCTTAAACGGCCTTTTTGTTCCATCTCTGTCTTTGACAAACGGACATAGCACATGTCACAGTTCATATTACAAAGTGGTAATAATTCTAAACTCCCATTGATAGGATCTTGTTTTATATAGGCTTTTTGAATCAGTCTTTTCCATTGAATCCATGTTGTCTAAATCATACATTGGCTCACCTTCTTTCTTATGTGTTCTGTTTTATTATATGATGTGAGAATGGAAAAGGAAGTTTTATTTTGACTTATATTTGAGTATGGACTAGTGATCCTTTTGTGCCTATCACGCCAAAAACTTTCCTTTTATTTCAAAACGCCTTGCCCCCTTTCCATCCCCCTTATATTAAATTTAAATCAAGAAATCACTTACCCATAATTATAGATATTTTGGCATAATTCAGTGTGCTTATCCCGGTAATGGGCGAACGAATGGGCGAACTGATAAATTTGACGATTACAATGGTCATAAAAGTGGATATTGGACTGACTCACAAGGAAAACTTCATGGATTATGTGGTTATGATGCCAATTTCTTTTAGTGAAGATACAGGTTCTGGTTATGAATACATTGGAAATAAGATTCAGAGAAATCGTCCGATCTATAATATAAAGAATTATAACGCCTTCTGGTGGAATTTACTATAATGTAACATGGAATAGTTATGATGGAGATAAGCATTCTGGAACTTACAGTCATATTGGAAGACTGAATATCACCAATATTGACGACCATCATCCAAATCATTCTTAATCCGGTAAATACTAATAACACAATTTTTATAAGATTTTACAAAAACTGTCGTATAAATTGCGACAGTTTTTGCTTAATTATCCTAAAATCCGTTAATTGATAAAATTTCTTCTTGTCTTAATTCTGTATCCCCTATATAATATAATTGTAATATTTTAAATTAATAACAGATTCAAATAATTGAATAGATAACTTCAAAACAACTAAGGGGGAGTTGCCATGAAAAGAATGTATGAAAAGCTTATGGCTTATGAAGAAGCTTTTGTTGCTAATGAATATGTAGCTGCTTGTTACGGCCTTGCCTGCAGTGTTGGTTTCGGTAATAGTGGTGATAAAGGAAACAAATGGAAATATGACGAAAAAGGTTCTGTTTTTCTTGAACATGATTTCGTATCTGGAACTTGTACTGACGCAAGTGCTAACCGTGTTATCACTAATGATGGTTCTGTTGTTAAAAGTGTTAGTGAATATAATAAAGATCAAGGCTGGCTTGATGGTGGATTTGATTATTGGGATGATAGAAATAATAATGGCATTGTTGATACTAAAGACGGAATTTATTGGCATACAGAAAGTAAAAACCAATTATTGGGACAGTCATTTGTAGACAGACGTTGGAATCATTATGGTATATTAGCACCTTTAGATCTAGTCGTCTAATCA
>ENA-OQDF01001069-OQDF01001069.1-human-gut-metagenome-genome-assembly--contig:-NODE-1069-length-11330-cov-1.636794_pt1 | contig 11330 bp, 20 predicted proteins | sample MGYA00242769_ERZ504597 | MGnify/ENA primary metagenome ERZ504597 (study PRJEB26092, sample SAMD00036305) | human gut metagenome | host: Homo sapiens | study: EMG produced TPA metagenomics assembly of...
CACTTGCGTGACATCTTCCCCCGGCCGGGGGAAGTCTTTCTCATTGAGGGAGGCTCTGGCGAAAAGAAAAACTTTGCCGCACTGCCAAGGGCTCCCTCTTTGAGGGAGCTGTCGCCGCAGGCGACTGAAGGAGTTATAAAAAAGCACCCGCAGTTTTGAACGCTGCGGGTGCCTTTTGGTTCACTGATAGGTCTCGATGCTCACGCTGTTGATGGTGATATCCTCACGGGGCTTCTGGTTTTCGTCCACGGCGGTCTGGCCGATGGCATCCACCACGTCCATGCCCTCGTACACCTGCCCCAGCACGGTATCGGTGTAGTCAAGATAAGGCGCGCCGCCGGCGGTCTGATAGGCCGAAACCACCTCTGCGCGGTAGCCCGCGCTGTTCATCTGGTCCACAAGCTCCTGCGTCACCGACTGGTCTCCCGGCAGCGTCTGCATCACGTAAAAAACGCTGGCGCACTCGCCGGAAGCATCCGTGCCCATGCACAGGGCACCGGAATAATGGTGCAGGCTGTCGGTGGTCTCAGCCGGGTAGCGGCTGCCGTTCCAGATGGTGCTGCCCTGCCGTCGGCCCCCTGCCCGGCTTCCACCACAAAGCCGCTCTCCACGCGGGAGAAGGTCAGGCCGTTGTAGTAGCCTGCCTGCACAAGGCCCGCAAGTTATCATAGGCCTGCGGGGCCTTGTCCGGGAAAAGCACCGCCTTGAACACGCCTGCCGAGGTATCAAACACCGCAATGGTGTCCCCCGCCGCAGGGTGGGCAAACTGCAGCTCTGCCGATTCCACTGCCGGGCGGTCGATCTTCTGGACTGTACTGCCGCCGCTGCCTTTGCCAAAGTGCAGAAAGCTCCCGGCACTGCAGCCCGTCAGCACCAGCGCCGCTGCCAGCACAAACGCCGCCCATCTTTTTTTATGCATCATTTCCGCCCACGCTCCATACTCTATAGTAACCTGCACGACACACCGTGCACAGAAGATTCAGAGGATAGTATATCATATTCTGCCGCAGAGTGCGAGAGCAAATGCGTGAAATTTGCTGCACAATTTCTGTGCGAAAAAGCATCTTGACGAGCAGGCAAAAAACGCTACACTATATGCAGGCCAAGCGGGCGGCACACAAACAGCCCGTTTTATGACACGATACAGGAGACAATATCTATGTCTGACGAAATCAAGAACCCTAATACCAAAGAAGATCAGCCCGACCTGATGACGCTGGAGGATGAGGACGGCAACGAGATCACATTTGAGGTGATCGATGCGCTGGACCACAAGGGCGTGCATTATCTGGCTGCTGTGGAATACGCCGAGACCGAAGAGGAAGCTGAGAATGCTCAGCTGGTCATTCTGAGCGTTGGCGAGGATGATGAAGGCGAATATCTGGATGTCGTGGATGACGACGAGCTGCTGCTGGAGCTGGGCAAGCTGTTTGAAGAGCGCCTGAGCGACGAGTACGACATCGAAGAATAATTCCAGACAAATTACCCGGCAAAACTTCCTGCCCGGCTCGATTTGTTGCGGTTTATATGATCCTACTAATCATTCAACGGGAGCCTGGAGTTCCCCGGTGGATTGCAGACCTCCCCGTCATGGGGCGACCATGAAGGCTCGATGAGGAAGCGCGAACCCGGAGACAGGGCACCCACCTGTCCGTAAGGGTAGGTTTGATTGACCGCAGACGACCGGGCGGGATCTTTTTATAGCAATCCATCCACCTCTGTCCTCTGCACTTTCTGCAGAGATGCAGTGTGTGGATTTTTTATTATCTTGAAAGGATGTGCATTGCGGCATGAAGTCAGAACATCTGGTGGGTACCTCCATCCCCCGCTTTACCTTTGATACCCCCACCACACCGGGCAATGATTTTACAAGCTGTGCGAAGGGGAGCACCCTCTGGTCATGATTTTCCTGCCGGCCTTCGACCACCCTGTCACCCGGGAATACCTGACCCGCTACCTGCAGACCCTGCCCAGACTGCGCGGCGTGCGGCTGGCCTGCGTGGTGCGTTCCTCGCCCGCATGGTGGCAAAAGCCACGCAGGGGCCGAGTTTCCCTTCACCCTCATCTGCGACGCGCCGGGGTGCTGTACGGCTACCTTGGCGTAGAACAGGCCCGCGGCATCCTGAGCTGGAGCTTTGCGGCCCAGCGCATCTACAAAGCGGCCAAAGAGCAGGGCTACCGCTACAACAGCAATGCTCCGCAGCAGCTGCCGCTGACGCTGGTGGTGGGCCACATGGGTAAGATCCTGTTTACCCACTCCGGCCGCAGCCAGACCGACTTGCCGGAGGACTGCGCCGCCATCCGTGAGATCACCCGCGAGGTGGTGCGCACCATGGCCGAGGACCAGCGGCGTGCACACCCCCACTGCTCCGACGAAACGCTCACCCTGCCGGATCTGGTAGGCTGGGATGATCTTGACGGAAGCAGTAATTGAGTCAACAAGCAAAAGCACCTGCAATTGACCCTCTCAGGCGCTGACGCGCCAGCTCTCCCGAAGGGAGAGCTTTTTTACTTCTGGAGGACAGGCACAATAAAGCTCCCCCTTTCGGGGGAGCTGGCAATGCCGTAGGCATTGACTGAGAGGGTCATTCATCCGTTTCGTCCGAAAACAGTCCCGGGATGCCGCACAGGGCTGCGATGCCCACCAGCGTGAACACGATGCGCGACCAGATGGACGCGCTGCCGCCCAGCAGCCAGCCCACAAAATCGAATTGGAACAGCCCCACAAGGCCCCAGTTGATGCCGCCCACGATCAACAAAATCAGGCAGATTTATAAAAGGTCTGCACAAAAAAGACCTCCTTCCTTTGCGGGCAGTATGCCCCGTAGGAAGGAGGTCTATGCATTTTTATCGGCTCACCCGTGCGCCGCCGCGGTCAGGCTGCGCCACGTACACCTGCTTCCAGCGCCGCTTTGCGGCCTGTGCAGCAGCCCGTGCGGCCCCTTCGTCCCGGAATACGCCGAACACCGCCGCACCGCTGCCGGTCATCAGGGCGGTGACAGCGCCATGCTCCCGCAGCAGGGCCTTGATGGCCCCGGTATCCTTTGCTCCGCTGCACTCTTCCAGCGCATTGCCGGCGGCGGCGCAAAGGGCATCCAGATCTCCGGCACGGATAGCGGCTTCCTGCGCTCCGCAGTCCGGGTGGATGCTGCTGCCCACCCGGTCATAGGCCGCAAAGGCCTCCGGGGTGGAAACGCCGTAGTCCGGCATCACCACCGTGAACCAGCACTCCGGCACCGGCGGCAGCGCCTTGAGAAAATCGCCCACACCCTGCACCCGGCAGGTGCCGCCCATCAGGCAAAGGGCACATCCGCACCGATCTTGCGCCCAGCGCGCACAGCTCACTCATGGAAAGGTGCGCACCGTACAGCTCGTTCATGCCCACCAGAACAGCGGCAGCATCGGCACTGCCGCCCGCCATGCCCGCCCGCACCGGGGTATTTTTATAGATTGTGATGTCCACGCCCGCCAGAAGGCCGGTGTAGTCAAAAAAGGCCAGCGCAGCCTTGATGGCAGTGTTTTTGTTATTGGGGGCACCAGACTGCCCGGCAGACGCAGGTTCAGGTAGGGGCTGCGGCGCAGCACCACCCGCTCGTACAGGGTAATGGCCTGCATGGTCATGTCCAGATCATGGTAGCCGCCCGGCAGAAGGCCCACCACGTCCAGCGCCAGATTGAGCTTTGCGGGGGCCAGAATGGTCACGCAGTTCAGCCTTGCCATTTGTTCCTCCTCAGATGCCGTGATAGATGCCGTTTCCTGCAGGAATTCCCGGATGCGCCGGAGCGCTTCCTTCAGATGCTCCACGCTGTAGGCGTAGGAATGCGGGCGTAGCTTCGCCGGAAGCGCCAAAGGCGTCGCCGGGGATGATGGCCACATGCTTCTGTTCCAGCAGCTTCGTGCAGAAATCCTGACTGCTCATGCCCGTGCTCTTGATGCAGGGGAAGGCGTAGAACGCACCGCGCGGCTCAAAGCAGGTCAGGCCCATATCGTTAAAGGACTTCACCACAAGGCGGCGGCGCATATTGTACTCGTCGCGCATGCGGTCGATCTCGCCGTCGCACTCCTTCAGAGCAGTGATGGCGGCGTACTGGCTGGTGGTGGGGGCACTCATAATAGCACTCTGGTGGATCTTGGTCATGATCCGGATGATGGGTGCCGGGCCGCAGGCATAGCCCAGACGCCAACCGGTCATGGCGTAAGTCTTGGAGAAGCCGTTCACCACGATGGTGCGCTCGGCCATGCCGGGCAGGGTGGCAATGGAAACATGAGGCCGCAGGCCATAGTTCAGCTCTGCATAAATTTCGTCGGAGAGCACCATGATGTTGGTACCGCGCAGCACCTCAGCTACAGCTTCCAGATCCTCGCGCTCCATCACCGCACCGGTGGGGTTGTTGGGGAACGGCATGATGAGCAGCTTTGTCTTGGGGGTGATGGCTGCTTTCAGTGCATCGGCACGCAGGCGGAACTCGTCCTCCTGACGGCAGGCCACATGCACCGGCACACCGCCGGACAGGGTGGTGATGGGCTCGTAGCACACAAAGCAGGGCTCCGGGATGATGACCTCGTCCCCGGGCTGCACCAGCGTGCGGATGCACATATCAATGGCTTCGCTGCCGCCCACGGTCACCAGCACCTCCCGCAGGGGGTCGTAGTGCAGGTGCATCCGGCGCTCCAGATATCTGCAGATCTCCGCCCGCAGCCTCTTCAGGCCTGCGTTGGCGGTGTAGCGGGTGCGGCCATGCTCCAGACTCTCAATGCCGCTTCGCGCACGGCCCATGGCGTTTTAAAGTCCGGCTCGCCCACGCCCAGACTGATGCACTCGGGCATTTCGGCAGCCAGATCGAAAAATTTGCGGATGCCGGAGGGGCGCATGGCCTCAGCGGCAGGCGCGATCAATTTATCGTAGTCCATCACAGCACCGTGCACTCTCTTTCATCGATTTCTTCGTCCTGATACAGGCGGCCCTCTTTTTTATAGGTGCGCAGCACAAAATGGGTGGCGGTGGACAGCACATCGTCCAGCGGAGAAAGGCGCTTTGCCACGAACAGGGCGATCTCCTGGAAGGTCTGGCCCTTGATCACCAGCTGCAGGTCGTAGCCGCCGCTCATCAGCAGCACGCTCTCCACCTCGTCAAAGGCGGCAATGGTGGCTGCGATCTCGTCAAAGCCGCGGCTCTTCTTGGGGCTGACGTTCAGCTCGATGACGGCCTCCACACGGTTCACACCGGCCTTTTCCCAGTCCACAAGGGTCTTGTAGCCCTTGATGATGCCCTGCGCCCGGGCCAGATCGATCATGGCCGCCACCTCGGCGGGGGATTTATTCAGCATCGTGGCGATATCCTCAATGGGCAGCCGCGCATTGTCTTCCAGGATCTTCAAAAGCTGTTCCATAGTATTTTGCTCCTTCTCAGCCCGTAATCGGGAAATAAATTATCTATAAGTATAGCACAAGCCGTAAAAGATTGCACCCAATTTTTGGGATAGAATGTCTTTTTCCCCTCGTGTCTGTTCTTTTTTACAAAAAGTGTGTTCAATTTTGCCAAATCTGCTATACTGGAAAAGTAAGAGTGTGCCGGAACGCTTGCGGCACCGTTCATCAAAAGGAAAACGAGGTGGAAACGATGAAAGCATTCATTACCGTCATTGGTCACGATACCGTAGGCGTTGTTGCCAAGGTCGCTGGTCTGTGCACCGAACTGAACATCAATATCGAGGACGTGACCCAGAGCATCCTGCAGGGCATGTTCGCCATGATCATGCTGGTGGATATCAGCAACTGCAATGTGAGCCACGAAGAGCTGCACAAGCGCACCGACGCGCTGGCTGCCGAGATGGGCATGCAGATCAATGTTACCCGTCAGGAAGTTTTTGATGCCATGCACACCATCTGATGGAGGGAGTACACAGCTATGAGTATGTTTAATACCGGTGACATTCTCGAGACCATCGAGATGTTCACTCAGGACAATCTGGACGTGCGCACCGTCACCATGGGCATCAGCCTGCTGGACTGCATCGACCCGGACCCGAAGAAGGCGTGCGAGAACATCTATAACAAGATCACCACCAAGGCCGCAAACCTTGTGCCCACGGTGGAGCATATCAGTGCCGAGTACGGTATTCCCATCATCAACAAGCGCATCAGTGTCACACCCATCGCCATGCTGCTGGGTGCCTGCCCGGATGCCGACCCTGTGGAGTTTGCAAAAACTCTGGATGCCGCCGGTAAAAAGGTGGGTGTAAACTTTGTGGGCGGTTACAGTGCTCTGGTGCACAAGGGCTTTTCTGCCGGTGACCGCCGCCTGATCGAGTCCATTCCCCGCGCACTGGCCGAGACCGACATCGTGTGCAGCTCGGTGAACATCGGTGCCACCAAGGCAGGACTGAATATGGACGCCGTCAAGCTCATGGGCGAGGCCGTCAAGAAGGCCAGTGAGCTGACGGCTGATCGTCAGTGCATCGGTGCCGCAAAGCTGGTGGTGTTCTGCAACGCACCGGAGGACAACCCCTTCATGGCCGGTGCATTCCACGGCCCCGGCGAGCCGGACTGTGAGATCCATGTGGGCGTTCCGGTCCCGGCGCTGTGCGCGCCGCACTGGCCCGCCTGCCCAAGGATGCCCCCATCGACGAGGTGGCAGAGCTGGTCAAGCGCACCGCCTTCAAGATCACCCGCGTGGGCCAGCTAGTGGCCAATCTGGCTTCTCAGGCACTGGGTGTGCCCGCCGGCATCATTGATCTTTCGCTGGCACCTACCCCCGCCATCGGTGACAGTGTGGCCAACATTCTGGAAGAGATGGGCCTTGAGACCTGCGGCTGCTGCGGCACCACCGCCTGCCTCGCCCTGCTGAACGATGCCGTGAAAAAGGGCGGCGTGATGGCCTCCAACCACGTGGGCGGTCTGTCCGGTGCCTTCATCCCGGTCAGCGAGGACGCCGGCATGATCCACGCCGCGAGATCGGCTGCCTGACCATTGAAAAGCTGGAAGCCATGACCGCCGTCTGCTCGGTGGGCATCGATATGGTCATCATCCCGGGCGACACCACCCCGCCGTCATCAGCGCCTGATCGCTGACGAAGCCGCCATCGGCATGGTGAACAGCAAGACCACCGCCGTGCGCGTCATTCCCGCCATTGGCCGCAAGGCCGGCGAGGTGCTGGACTTTGGCGGTCTGCTGGGCTATGGCCCCATCATGGCCGTGAACCAGCACGACCCGTCCGTGTTCATCAACCGCGGCGGCCGCCTGCCTGCCCCCATGCAGTCGCTGAAGAACTAAAGGACCCTCTCAGTCATCTCGCATACGCTCGATGCCAGCTCCCCCGAAAGGGGGAGCTTTTTCAAACCGAAAGCAGGTGTTTCCTATGAAACCGAACATCGTTCCCAAAAATGGCGATATGCTGCCTCGTGCACGCGAGCTGCGCCGCGAAATGACGCCGCAGGAAAGAAAGCTATGGTATCAGTTTTTGCGCCGCTACCCGGTAAAAATTTATAAGCAGCGCATCATTGAATCTTTTATTGCTGATTTTTACTGTTCTCGCGCACAACTGGTCATCGAATTGGATGGAGCACAACACACCACCGAACAAGGGCTTCTGTATGACCGTGAACGGAGCAGCATCTTTTCGCAGTACGGCTTGGATGTTCTTCGTTTTTCTAATTATGAAGTGGATCTTCAGTTTGAAGCAGTCTGTGAAAAATCCATCAGACGATTCAATCTCGCCTTTGAAGCTGCACTTTCCCGGTATATGCACAAAAGCTCCCCCCTCGGGGGAGCTGGCATTGCGCAGCAATGCCTGAGAGGGTTCGTTCTTTCCTGAATAAATTCTTTTCAACAGGCCCATCCTCTGGATAACATTTCCAGAAGAAGGGTCTGTTTTTATGTTATCCAGAATGCTTACACGTTCTCAGATGGCTCTGCTCTGCCTTGGCCTGTTTCTCGCCCTTGCTCTGTGTGGCGCATGGCAGGCATTTTCATGGGGCCGCACCCAGCTGGACACCGGGGCGCTGGTGTGCGCCGACACCCTGCGCCTGCACATCCGGGCTGAGAGCGATTCCATTGCCAGCCAGAGCGCAAAGCTCCATGTGCGGGATGCCGTGCTTGCCTATCTGGACACCGCCTGCCCGGCACAGAGCAAACCGGAAGCGATCGCCTGGGCGGCGCAGCATCTATTTGAGCTGCAGCTCACGGCTCGGCACGCGCTGGCACAGCTGAACATCCGCACTCCGGTGCGGGTGCAGCTGGTGAACATGTACTTCGACACCCGGCGCTACGCTTCGGGCACTCTTCCCGCCGGGCGGTACGACGCTTTGCGCATCGATCTCGGTGCCGGAAAGGCCGCAACTGGTGGTGCGTGCTCTACCCGGGCCTGTGCCGCTCTGCCTGCGGCAGCTATGCCCGGCCCGCCGAAAACGACCTTGTGTGCGGGGAGTACATCCTCCGGCTCCGGCTGGTGGAATGGGTGCAGCAGCGCACCGCCCGCCGGGAGGATGTGGTGCTTGTGGGGTAACGCCCGGCGTTTCGCCGCATAGCATGTGGCGAAAGGAGCGTGTGATCATTATGGCGATTCCTGCTTATTATTCCCTGCTCCAGCGCGGCTCCTCCGGGCCGGACGTAGCTCTTGTGCAGACCTGGCTCAACGGTGTACGCGATGCCTGCACATGGTACGGCGAGCTGAAGGCCGATGGAAAATTCGGCATTTCCACCGAGAACGCCGTGAAGGAGTTCCAACTCAAAAACAAGATGAATGTGGACGGCAAGGTGGGCGCGAACACATGGAACGTGCTCTACACCCGCTACACGGCCAAGCACGGCCTGCATGTGCCCTACCCGGCATTGCCCTGCGCAGCGGCTCTTCCGGCGGCACGGTGCGTCTGGTGCAGCAGAAGCTCAATTCGCTGGGTGAACGGCTGACCGCCGACGGCAGGTTCGGCGCGGCAACGGCAGCGGCTGTGCAGCGGTTCCAGCGCCGCAACGGCCTTACCGCCGACGGCGCGGTCGGCGAAGAAACGTGGGAGAAGATGTTCTGATTTAAGGGAAGCGAACTCCTTCAGTCACGGCTTGCGCCGTGCCAGCTCCCTCAAAGAGGGAGTCTCTGGCAAAACCGGAAGCTTTTCCGCACTGCCAAAGGCCCCATCCCGAGGGGGCTGGCATCGCGCAGCGATGACTGGGGGAGTTTTCCTTGCCCCCACCCCCGCCCTGCTGTATAATAGAGAAAACTCTGAAAAGGCGGTGTTTCCGTTTGCGTTTTCTGCATCTTTCCGACCTGCATCTGGGCAAGCGGGTGTGCGAGTTCTCCATGCTGGACGACCAGCGGTACATTCTGGAACAGATCCTTTCCCTGCTGGACAGCACACCGTGGACGGTGTGCTGCTGGCGGGCGACCTCTACGATAAACCCGTTCCCCCTGCCGAAGCCGTGCGCCTGCTGGACTGGTTTTGACCCAGCTGGCTGAGCGGCAGCTGCCGGTGTTCGCCATCAGCGGCAACCACGACTCCGCCGACCGCATCGCCTTCGGCTCTGCTCTGCTGCAAAGCAGCCGGGTGTACGTCAGCCCGGTGTTCTCCGGTGCGCCGGTGCCCATCCCCCTCACCGACGAATACGGCACGCTGGATGTGTACCTTCTGCCCTTCCTCAAGCCCGCCATGGTGCGGCATGTCTGGCCGGACGAGCCTGTGGAGAGCTACAACGATGCCCTTGCCTGCGTGCTGCGCCACTGCCCGCCGGACCCGGCCCACCGCAGCGTGCTGGTGGCCCACCAGTTCGCAGCCGGTGCCGCCTGCTGTGAGAGCGAGGAAGTCTCGGTGGGCGGTGTGGACAGCGTGGATGCCAACCTGTTCGATGCCTTTGACTACGTGGCACTGGGCCACCTGCACAGCCCCCAGAAGGTGGGCCGCGATGCCGTGCGCTATTGCGGCACCCCGCTGAAATACTCCTTTTCGGAAGCAGGCCAGCACAAGAGCGCCACCTTTGTGGAGTTCGGTCTCAAGGGCGAAGTTTCCATCACCACCGCGCCGCTTACCCCGAAGCACGACCTGCGGGAAGTGCGCGGCAGCTACATGGAGCTGACCGACCGCCGCAATTACGAGGCACCGCCGTGGACGACTACCTGCACATTACCCTGACCGATGAGCAGGACGTGCCGGACGCGCTGGCCCGCCTGCGGGTGATCTACCCCAACCTGATGCGGCTGGACTACGATAATCTCCGCACCCGGAAGATCAGGAGATCACCGCACCGGAGCGCGCCGAGAGCATCACACCGCTGGAACACTTCTCGGCGTTCTACCAGCTGCAGAACAATCAGCCGCTGACGGCGGAGCAGGCGGCATTCTGCCAGCAGCTCATTGAGGAGATCTGGAAGGAGGGTGAGGACGCATGAGACCGCTGAAGCTCACTCTTTCGGCCTTTGGCCCTATGCCGCCGAGACGGTTCTGGAACTGGCAAGCTGGCAGGGGCGGCTTATACCTTGTCACCGGCGATACCGGCGCAGGCAAGACCACCCTGTTCGATGCCATTACATATGCGCTGTACGATCATTCCAGCGGCGGCGTACGCGAGGGCACCATGCTGCGCTGCAAGTATGCCGGCCCTAAAACACCCACCTTGTGGAGCTGGAATTGAGGTGAACGGCCAGCGCTATACCGTGCGCCGCAACCCGGAGTACCAGCGCCCCAAAACCGCGGCGAGGGCATGACCACCGAAAAAGCGGATGCCACCCTCACCTATTCCGATGGCCGTCCGCCGGTGACCAAAGCCAAGGATGTGACTGCCGCCGTGCAGGAGATCATCGGGCTGGACTACAGCCAGTTCTGCCAGATCGCCATGATCGCGCAGGGTCAGTTCACAAAGCTGCTCAACGCTTCCACCGAGGAGCGCAGCCGCATTTTCCGCAAGCTGTTCCGCACCCAGCGCTATGCCCGGCTGCAAGAGCGCCTGCAGGCCGAAAGCGCCGCCCTCAGCCAGCAGCGCACCACCCAGAATGCAAAGCTGGACAGTCTGCTCTCCGGCATCCGGTTTTCTCCCGACGACCCGGATGCCGATGCCCTTGCCGCACTGAACGCCCAGACCGAGCCGGAGACGGCCCTTGCCCTGCTGGAAGGTCTGCTGGCCCGCCAGCAGGCCGCGCAGGAGACCGTTGCTGCTGCCCTCAAGGACACCGAAGCCAAGCTGGACGAAGTACAACGTCAGCTGGGTGCTGCCCAGCAGGCCCGACAGCTGGCCGCACAGCTGGCCGCAAAGCAGGCAGAGCTTACCGCTGCCCTGCCTGTGCTGGAAGCTGCCCGTGCCGAGAGCGCCCGCCACGCAGGCGATGCCGCCCAGCTGGATGTTCTTGCC
>ENA-OQDF01001070-OQDF01001070.1-human-gut-metagenome-genome-assembly--contig:-NODE-1070-length-11322-cov-1.574810_pt1 | contig 11322 bp, 15 predicted proteins | sample MGYA00242769_ERZ504597 | MGnify/ENA primary metagenome ERZ504597 (study PRJEB26092, sample SAMD00036305) | human gut metagenome | host: Homo sapiens | study: EMG produced TPA metagenomics assembly of...
ACGAGGCTTTATCTTCCGGTCCCCCGGTGATTATCTTTACGGATCCGTTCAAATCGTGTTGCATGGCCATGGAGTCGGCTCCTTCGCCTTGCAAGTACATGATAGGAAAACCGTACGCCTGATTATTTTGGGCCATCTGGGAAAACGACATCTCATAACCATCGCACGCGTCTTGGGAGGGAGACCAGCACGCCCCATCATTATCCCGGTGATAAGCGACAGGGATGAAAGGGAAGCCATGAGAGGCTTTATCTATCAACTCATATCCATCGACTCCGAATAGTCCCAATATTTTATTTATCGTCTTTAGTTCCTTTCTCGGATCGTTTATAGCGATACATCATAGTATCATCATATTTCCAGCCATTCGATAATATGGTTGCCATGATCGTCATAATCGTGGTATGAACGGGCGAAAAGGTTCATTTTATTTGTCATGGGGTCATAATGCGGATAAAGGGTATCCCCGTTCTGATATGACAAGGTCTTGTATCCGAATTTACCGTCCCTCAAATATCCGATCATGGCGGCGTCTCCCGTGATTTTTGTTGATTTTACGGCCTCGAAGAAAGCTATCTCCATGTTTTTCTTCAACCACCCCTCTTTAAATAAAAGGAAATCCTTTATCTCTTTATCAGAGGGCTTGTCTTTGGTTAATTCGAATTGTATGTCATTGCCGCACAAATGGACTGTTTGTTTCACCGTTATTATTTGCTGGAAGGCGAAAGAGTAACGAGGGACAAGCTCTTTGTATATACGTCTGTTGGTTTTACCAGTTGGCTCCCCGTTCTCGTCAAGGATTGGCTCCTCCTCCATCCTGTAAATATCCGGATAGACCTCCGGATCATTGATGACGTGCCCGGATGGATAGTATTCCCTCATAAAATCCGATTGGGTAGTTATCGTATAATAACAGGGATCATCCTGCGAGGAAAGCTCATAGCCTTCGAGGAATGTACCATGCCTCATATATCCTTCAGGTCTTATTCTTTTCCAAGGCCTTTTCGTCTTGATATCTCTCTTATCCATATTTATAAGGTCTTATGGGATACGTATCTAAGCATCCCCTTAGGTTTGAAAATCTTTTTTTGTTGATCTCGAAATACATGCGGTAGATAAGCGACTCGAAAAAGTCGGGAGAATAACCTACCGCCTTTATCATCCCGTCTTTGTTTATAAGCTCGAACCCGCCGATATTTGAGTTGTCCTTGTGCCGTATGCACTTGCGTTCTTTCATCAGGATATCCTTTAGCGGGACTTTTTGATATTTCCCCTTTTTGCCGGAGAACTTTAAGTCAAGCAATCTAGGCTCAATGGATATCTTGCCGTCCTGTATATAGTGCGCCAGCATCTCGGCGCATTGCGACTTCACGTTTTTATATGATTTCTCGAACTGTTTCTCTGGTTTTTGAGTTCCCGTGAATTTGATGGCCCTTTTCACGTGCCCCGATATGGCTTGTCCTACTCCCCAGTAGTCATATATAACGTTTTCTTCACGGACTCCCCATTCATCCAGTTTTGCCTTGAACATGGTTTCCGTACTGGCTGAGTTTTCTCGCATGACAAACACGTCCTTGATATGCAAGTCTACCCATAACCACATAACGCAGAAGTCTCCGCCTTCAAAAGCTATATCCGCAGATACGTAGCGGATGCCTTTTTCTATTTGGGCCGGGGTGTTAAAGAAGAGGTCTATGTCTGACATCTTTATGAGATCATCTCCTGTATTTTTAAAGTTCCAGTTCCCATCAAGATCCCTTGATCTTTGTTCTTCGTCTTGCTGAACAAGGCTGGAAACGTAATTGGGATCTGACCCTATAAGCTTTATATTTTCTTCTAATTTCCCTCTGATGAATGTGACGGATTTGATATACATCGTTACTTTGTCAAACCCTAGCTCTTCAAATTCGGGCTTCCAATGCCTGTCGATTATATTTTACATTGGTCATAAACTTCTTCTGGCGTATCTCCCCAATATATAGAGTCTGGCGTATCTCCATCCATAAAGCAATATCGTATGACACCATCTCGTTCATCTATTGGTAATCCGTCTTCGCTATCCACCAATCAATAAATTTACGAACCCAACTATCAGGATCGGATTGCAAGTCCCTACCATACGATTACGAATCCCCCGGGCATTCCTATTACAAGTCATTAAAAACTTGAATTTCGCGTATTCCATTTGAGGTATTTCGTCTATAGCTATATAAGCGTACTGTTTCCCTCGGAAACGTTCTTTGAAGTCTGCCACGGTATCAGAAAAATGAGAAAAAGCGAGCGACCCACCTCTATAAAAATTCCAAGTCATATCACTTTGGGATTTATTGTATTTGCCATATTGGTTATAGAGATGATATGATTCCTTTTCCAAGTTGTCAAAGTCCTTTTTCTCTTTCCTGAAAATCAGGGCGTTAAAATAACGGTTGTTGATGTCTTTTATCCCCTCTAAAAGCATGGCATAAGTTTTTCCACCGCCGCGATTCCCACCTATGAAGTTAAGTCGGCATTGCTTCCGACAAATCTCTCTTGTGACCCTTTTTGGGGAATAATTTTCAGAGGATTTGCTTTCTTTCTGTCTGCCATACGGAATGCGTCTATATACTCATAAGAATATACAGGATCGCCAGAATCCGTTTTTATGCCTTTCTCTAATATCTCCATCACGAATAAAAAAGGCCGACAGGACATTATTTCAATGTCTTATCGGCCCTCTAGGAACTCTATTACTTGTATACCGCAAATATATAAATAAAATCTATTTATATTGTTGTTTATATAGATAATATCTATTATATTTGCGCAATAACATAAATATATATGCTTAAAATATCGACAAGGATAGATGACACGGAACCGGAAAGGCAGACCATGATGGTGGAATGCCCGTATTGTGGAAGAAAGATGGTAGACGTACAATACGCATCCGGGGTAACGCTGTTGAGAATCAAATGTACACGATGCAAGCATTATGTGAGGATAAATATGACAGAATAAGGGAGTATTAGTATTTAGGTACTTCTTACATTAAATAAAGAGCTTCTTAGAGAGCCTATTGTAGCGATTGATTTCGTTACGGTAGGCTCTTTTGTTTATAAACAATTGAAAAATGGAAAAAGAGACCCTTTTGACAGGATTTAAAAATTGCTCGGAGAACCCGGAGCAAATGGATACTTCGGAGACACCGGAGTGACAGCTAGGACGCTTGACGCTTACGTTGATGCCCTTTTGCCGACGATCGCATCGGATGATGCTGTAAACGATTCGTTCTATCAGTCTCAACTGGGCGTGATTAAAGCATGGGAGGACAGATGCGTTATGAGCAGTCCGAATTTGTCAAGAACTACAAGCCAAAAGGAGGAGAGCCGCCGGTTCCATCTCCGCAACCAAATCCTACTCCCGTAGACCACGGCAATGACGATTTGTTAAAACGGCTTGAAGCTATTGAGAAAGAACGTGAACAATTCAAGAAGACCTCTTTCGAAAAAAGTTTGCGTGAGAAAGTTATTAATAAGGCAGGCAGCCTGAATGTGTCTAACAAAGCGTTATGGGAAGATGTCGCTGGCATGATCCCCATTACGGATGGCATGGACGAATCTAAGCTTGAGGAAGAAACTAAGCGATTGTATGAATCAAAGCTTAAAGCTATAACGGAGACGGGGCTATCCCGTACAGAGGAGTTGGCGGTGGCGGCGGTTCCGATAGTTCGTCGAAAGCTTTGGATGAGTTCTTCGCCAAGAAAGCGCAAGAAGGCAAATTCCCCTCAAATTCTAAAAACAATTAAAAAATGGGAACATTAGGAAACACTTTTGGCAGAGGTCAAAAAGAATATGGTTCCGGGAAAAATATCTGGCATGAGGTGAAAGGTTCTTATCCTGTTGGAGGGAGCATTTCCAATATATCGGATTTTAAGGGCAAGGTAATCCCCGCCGGTTCCATGTGTGTGCTTGATCAATCGGCTCACACGATTAAAATAGTAAAAGCGTCCGAGATAAAGACGGCATCGCAATCAGAGGCTGAGGTAGAGCCTAAAACGATCAAAGGACTTTTGTATCACGATGTCTACGTGGAAAATGACACTACGTACGCCACGGGCAACGTGGTGTTCTCCGGGGAGATTTACGCGGATCGTCTAGCGGAGGAAGTGCCGGATGAGGTATGGGCTGTCCTCCCTATGATCGTACCTATTCATGAAGCATAAAAGGAGGTTGAAATGAGAAACATGGTATCTAATTATTACGATCTAATGACATTTGGGCTGGGGGGGGCTACTTTCCAGCAGTTTGTGGATCGTTTCTTGGAGAAATATAATTCTCCCCAGACTGACGGGTTCGCTTGGGATCCGGAGATCCAATTGGATTATACGTACGAGCAGTTGCTAGCGTCACTTAATATCGCCACGCTCCCCGTTTATGTGGACGAGGCATCTGAGGGTCTGGATAAGTCTTTCGGCGAGTTCAAGATCGGTTCTAACAAGATCCCTACCCAGAAGCATCGCTATCCCATCAGCGCAAAGATGATGCGTGAAAAGATGTTGATGGTTCAGCGCTTTGGTGACGCGGCATTGAACTCCGGCACTCAAGCTGCATTGATGGATATGTTGTTCACAAGTACGGACAACCTGCTTATGGGTAACCGAAATGCTTTGACTCATCAGCGCATGCGGGTCGTGTCTACCGGTCAGTTTACCATCGGAGTAGACAATAACCCTCGTGGTATTACCGGCTTAACTTTTGATTTTGGAGTCCCTTCTGCTAATAAGGAGACTTTATCAGGAGAAAACAGATGGTGGAAAACAAGCACTCATACTACAGCGAACGAAGGAAGCGCTTCTGATCCGTTGTTGTTCTTGAAGGACAAGGTGAAAGCGATGCGCAAAAAGGGTTTCCCCGCAGGTCATTTCGAAATTGCATCCGACTTGCTGGATGATCTTTTAACTCACAGCAAAGTATTGAAACGTATCGGTCTTGCTCTTTATCCAAGTGCGGCCGGTGCTACCAATCCTGATACGGTAGCATCACAGTATGCTCAAAACATGACGGATGAAGGAAAGTTGGACGCGATCAGACGTATTATCGGCGCTTCTATCATAGCTCGTGACAGCATTGCAGCTGTAGACAAGTTTGACAGCGATAGCAAGTCTTTGAAAACCGAGACGATCGAGAACTTCAACCCTTTGAACGTGTCTTTCGTTCCGGATGGTCAGGTGGGTACGATCAAGAGCGTTCAGCCGATGGTGTTCACCGACGATCCTACCCAGCGTATCGCTTGGTTTGACGGTGGCAGGACGTTGTTGACACAGCGTTTTGAGTCAAAGACGAAGTCCATGTATGTGGAAAGCGAGATGGCCGTTCTTTGTGTCCCAAACATGCCTCAGTATATGTGTGTTTATACGGTAACCGCCTAAAAGTATGACCTGCGATTCTCTAAATACTGAGCGGACGGCTGAACAGTATGTTCGTGGCGTCGTTAATATGGAATTAGGTGATGAGATAATTGCTAACATCCTTTTAGATCGTCATGTATCGCCGGATTCTCTGGCCTTGGACTTGAGCCTGAGAACCAAGATGCTATTGAAGGCGGATGTATATATGGCTTGCTCGGTCATGCCAAGTGTCGCTATCAGTATAGATGATGCCGATGGCAACTGGAGGCATAAAGAGGGAGCGGCCAGATATCTGAGACGGACAAAGAAGATGGTCCGCTATCGCCAATAACATATACGCTCAGTATGGAGAGATCCGCTATGCTTCAAGCGGGCCTCGTGTGCGTGCCAGAGGCATGAGAATATGGAGGAAATGTCATGAGGACCAATAATCCAAGATACCCTCATACTTGCGTGATTACCGGATAAAAGGGCGACCCAGTTCTCGGAAGGGAGAAGGTATCGCTATATGAGGGTGAATGCAGGAAAGAGAGCAATACCTCGATTCGTAATTTCTATTCCAATAATGTCCCTAAAACGGACTACCGGGTCTCGATGCCCGGATTCGTGGAAGGTATATTACCCGGGGATATGATTGACATAAAGGATCGGGTAGCTCTTTGGGCTGGTATCCTTATAACAGATGTGAATATCTCCAATTTCGGGACGGAAATATTTTTCAATATCTCTAAAAATTAAGGCATGGATAACGGCAAGGTTTTTGATGAAGGCATGAGGAAAGCGAAACGGATTATCAATGATTATTTGTATTCCGCTATCGAACGTTCGTGTTCCAAGCTGATAGACCATGCTTGAAAGAAAGAGAGTATGATGGCTTTACTGGTAATACTCAAACTTCATATGCTTGTGGTATTTACTATAATGGTGGATTGATGGGAATGGTGATTTCCGGTAATACGATGCGTAAACCTGTACGTATTAAAATTCGAAAAGGGGAACGTGTTTATTTGAGTAATCCATATGAAGGGAAAGATCGAACTGTCGTGGGGAAAGTGGATGTAAGTGGAGAATTCGGTGCTGATTCAGCGGCTGATTTTCTATCTTCTTGCAGACCGTTTATAACTAAAGGTTTTTCTATAGTTATGACTACCGGCACGGAATATTCCGAATATCTAGAAAAACGTGAGGAACTTGAATGTACTGACAGACACATCCAAATCTGGGAAGGACATTTTGTTGAAAGAATTAAAGCCCATATCCCATGAAAGTTAGCCGTTTCTACATATCTCAAATTTTGGAGGAAGTTTGCTCCTTGTTATCCGATGTCAGTATGAACGTATCTGCTAGCAATCGTAAGTCTGCGAGTCAAAAGCAGATGCAGGATTTTATCGTTGTCTCTCTTCCCGTTAATATCCCTGACAGCAATGTCATGCAAGATACGACTATCCGCTTTGACTTGGCCGCTAGGAACATACAAAACGGATTGGAGAACACATCCAAATTGCAAAAGATGCTTGACTCTGTTATTTCATATTTCCCGATAAAATCAGGGAGCGGAAGGTTCTCTGTTACCGATCCCGTTGTCGTACTAAAAGGTGATGACGGGCTTGGGTTCTCTCATTGGCTTATTAACGCTGAATTGCGAATAAATCAAACTGATTCATATAAGTATTAACAATAAAAGATAAAAGACATGGCAAAAATAACCGTTACCAATCAATTGAGTGCTCTAAGGGCCGTCTTTAACAAGATGGACGAGGTGTATTATAGCAAGACTCCTTTGACCGTGGCAAAATTGGCCTCGGCCATTACCGTCGACATGGAGCTCCCGGTATTGTCCGATGGCGTTACATTTAATACGGGAGAACCGGAGACCACGGAAATCAAGTTGACTACCGGGGCCAACTGGGTGACACGAACGGAAAAGGGCGACTCGGATATATCTCTTCAGGTGGCGAGCCTTAAGGGTATTATCAACAATTTGTTCATGGACAAAAAGACCGAAATTGTATCGACGGAACATTTGGCGGAGGATGATAACTATTCCGGTGCCGCTTATAGCATGGCCCCGAAGAAGATTTCCGGCGCTCTTATCATGATGAGCGACAACAAGGATGTTATCGTGATCCTACCGAGCATTGAGATGTATGGGAGCCTTGTCGTTGCGGATGGTGATAACCCTGCTTATTTCAATGTAACCGTAACCCCATTGGAGAACGAGGATGGTTCCGACATTTTCATTTTGGAGAAAGCGGTAGCTTAAAAATTAATGGGCTGTCTTAAACTCAAGACGGCCCTTATTCATAATCCTATTTTTATGGCAGGGAAACTAATAGAGCTTCAAGAAGGATGAGCGGGCGATGCAAGAGGTCAGGACGGCTCCAAGAGCACGATACGATGGGGACGGATAAACTTCAAGATTGGATGGATGCGCCCTTATACGTTGGAGAAGATCACCGACGTGGCTTGAACTGTAAAAACGACAATGAGGTTCCGGCCAAGACGGCGGCTTGATCCTTTTGAAATGGTTTTAATTGTCTATTGTATTGTTTTATCGTATACTATGGAGAGTTCTTTATCATTATGTACCATCGGAGGTTCTAGCGGCCATCATTACGGAAGGTAAAAAAAAAGAAGCGTCGCTCATACAGGACTATTGGATGTGTATCATATTAGCGACCGCGATGAGAGACTCGAAGATGAATATGAAGAAGGAGGAAGCCGATCGTATCCTTCTCGAACAGCGTACGGAGAAGCATGGACAATAGGTGAGAAGCACCCTAATTTAATGGCTTCTCGGTCTTTCTTTTTCGGGCTTTTTACCATTCCCATGTATGAGTACAGATGTGTCCTTTCTTGCGCTCAGATAGAGCTTCTTACTATAGACAAGCCTGTAATAAATTACGGGATGGACAAAGGAGGGAAGAGAGATAAGAGAGGTCTTGACTCTAAGCGTCCAAGCAAGAGACAAGTGATCAAAAAAACAAAAGAATGGGAAGATAAATATAAGGATGGATCAAAACCTGTAATCGATCTTTCCCGGTTTATAATAAAAAAGTAGCGCATATGGGAAACCTTGGTAAACTATGGTTTGAACTTGGATTAAAAGATAAAACCGATAAGGATATAGCGGAAATCCGTAAAGGTATTGAAAAACGTCTGAAGGACTTGAACGTAGACGTGGGGCTGGATAGAAATGCCTTGAGAAATTCTATAGAGAATGCTTTAAGAGGGCAACAGTTTAAGATTGATGTTGTCGTGGATAAGGCCAATACCACTAAGCTGATTCAAGACGCTATTGCCAAAGCGGGAATAAATACAAATGTCTCCGCTAGCGACGTACGCGCTAAACGAATCGAGGAGATAAACAAGCGCATACAGAACTCGTATGATGAAAGCCGGGAAAAGATCAAAAAACTACAAGAGCAAGTAAGGAAGTTGAGGGGTGAGTATAGTAATACGTCCTCTTCCGCTAGTAAGTACGCAGGATCTCTTGGAGGAATAACCAAGAATATGCGTACGCAATTCAATCTAGCTACTCAACTCCGCAATCAGTTGGCGAATATATATTCCGTATATGCGGCAGAAAGATTCTTGACTCAAATAATCGAGATAGGCGGAGAGTTCCAGAAGCAGCGTGTGGCGTTACAGACCATGTTCCAAGACGCTACCAAGGCCGATGTCTTGTTTGGGCAGATCAAAGAACTGGCGGTCGTTTCCCCTTTTGAGTTCAAGGAACTCGCTGGATATACGAAACAGCTTGCCGCCTTTAATATCCCTTATGAGGAGATGTATGATACCACGAAGCGTCTGGCGGATATCTCCGCCGGTGTAGGCGTGGACATGGGGCGTATCATCCTTGCTTATGGACAGGTGCGATCCGCTGAGTTTTTAAAAGGGACAGAGCTGCGTCAATTTACGGAGGCCGGTATTCCGTTGTTGGAACAACTGAGAAAAAGTTTGAGGAACTGGGTGAGACCGGAATAACAGTAGGAGATGTATTTGATAAAATATCCAAAAGAGAGGTGTCTTTCCAGATGGTCAAGGATGTCCTTTGGGACTTGACCAACGAAGGAGGTCAATTCTATAATATGCAGGGCGCTCTTGCTGACACCCTAGCCGGCAAGCTGGCAAACCTACGTGACGCTTACGATGTTATGCTAGCGGATATAGCGGAGAGCAATAACAACACGTTAAGCAAGGGGCTTGACTTGATAACCGACACGATGAACAATTGGCAGGAGTTATCTAAATATATTCTTTCGGCCGCTGTTGCTTATGGAGCTATAAGGCGGCATTAATGACTGTTTGGGCTATAGAGAAAGCTCGTAATTTGTCAGACTCCATACGTTTAATTATGATGTATAGGAAAGAACTGGGGCTATTAACCGCCACGCAAAAAGCCTTCAATATTGCCTCTAAAGCAAACCCCTATGTAGCCCTTGCCTCCATTTTGGCAACAGCGGCTAGTTCTATGATTTTATTTTCGGATAAAACTAAGAGTACTGATGAGATAGTTACAGATTTGAATGAATCATTTGGGGAATTAAGTCCAGTATGGATGGTATCGCAAATAATAATAATCTAATAAATGAATATGAGAGACTATCTAATAAACAAGATAAGACCGCCACTGAGACTAAAAGACTAGATAGTTTGACAAAAACGTTATCGAATACATTTAAGGAGGCGGTAGCTAATGTTGACGAATACGGGATGGCTCTATCTATGTCCATTGACAAGATGCGAAATTTATCAAAGGAGCAAAAAGAGGCGTTGATTGCCACTTGGAGGATGAATTTGGATGAGCCTCAAAAAAGGTTACAAGATATACAAGAAAAAATCAAACGATATCAAGACGCTATAAGAAAAACAAGAGAGTTTAGCCCTGCTAGTGAGGATGTTAAAAGTAAGAATATCGCAGCTTATAAAGACCGTATAAGAGAGCTTAGGGTAGAAGAGGTAAAACTACAGAATGTCATTAATGATATAAATTCCAATATCGAATCGTTTAACATAAATGCCGATGAGTCTAAAGAAGAATTAAAAGGATGGAGAAAGTCCGTAGCGGATTTCGTGTCCGGGAATAATAGCTTGAAGCACCTAGTACCAAAAGAGGATGATGATTACGCCGCATGGCTAAAGAAATTAAAGGACGAGTTGAGCGACGCGAAAGACGAGCTTTCCCGGAAAGAGGGTACGAAAGGACTCTTCTCGGAGGATGATATAAAGGCGGACAAGAGGCGTATCCAAGAGCTCCAATCGGTCGTTGATAAGTTTAATATATCCGTTAGCGGCAAAAGGAAAGAAAAGGGTAAAGATCCGATAGCCGAGAAGTTTAAGGAGCAAGTGCGTATGATAAAAGAAGCGATGGACACATATAATAAATACGTTTCATTGCTTGGAAAGGAGGGCGCCACGAAGGCGGTAAACGAAGACACCCGTTTCGCCGGGTTGAATTTTAATCCCGATAAATTCAAGGAGTCTCTGAAGAATGTCCAGTCTGAGTTGCAAAAGGTAATGGGAGATAACAAGGATCGGATCAAGGTCAACAAGGAGATTGAGAAGATGTACACAGATATCGATCTGGATAGCATCAAACGTAGCTCCTCGGAGGCCATGGAGGTTATTCGCAGACAAGTAGAGGAGAGTACGAGAAAATGGAACCTGTATAAGCAGATATTTGATATAACAGGGGACAAGCAGGCATCGTTAAAGGTAGCTTTTGGCATGGATGCGTCTTCTATGAACGGCATAACCACCCAAGTGGATTATTTAAAGAATGTTTTATTAGAGAAAACAGGGAAGACATATGAGGAACTAAGCGATTTATCAGAAAACAAGCTGAAGGAAATGTTAGGTGACACCAGCGGTATAGCGAAGGAAATCGTTGATAAGATAAAGGAAGCCACGAGGAGCGGCTCGGAGGCGGTTAT
>ENA-OQDF01001073-OQDF01001073.1-human-gut-metagenome-genome-assembly--contig:-NODE-1073-length-11310-cov-5.383707_pt1 | contig 11310 bp, 11 predicted proteins | sample MGYA00242769_ERZ504597 | MGnify/ENA primary metagenome ERZ504597 (study PRJEB26092, sample SAMD00036305) | human gut metagenome | host: Homo sapiens | study: EMG produced TPA metagenomics assembly of...
AAAGATTCCGAACACTGTAGGACCACTTCCACTCATCATCGCCTTTAACGCACCATGACTCTCCATCAGTGCTTTGATTTCGCCAATTACAGGATATTTCTCTATAATTCCCGGCTCAAAACATTTCCCATCTTCTGTGTCATTGCCAGAAGATCTCCACGTTCTATATCTCCTATCATCCGTCAATATCCGGATGAGAAGAAATCTTATCCAGCTGAAGGCTCTCATAGGCAGCTTTGGTGGAAACATTGATTCCGGGCTTACCGATCAGTACAAAACAGTCCGGCACCTGAGTGATCCTGGTCAGTTTCTCCCCGATCCCCTCTGCCAAGGCAGTTCCTCTCATCACACAGTACGGAACATCTGCCCCGATATTCACAGCACGATCCATCAGCTCCTTCTGGCTCAGTCCCAGTTTAAAAAGCCGGTTGATCCCCACCAGTGCAGCTGCCGCATCCGAGCTTCCGCCTGCCATACCTGCTGCCACAGGAATAAATTTCTCAAGATGGATATCCACACCACCCTTAACCTGAAATTCATCCATCAGAAGCTTCGCCGCCTTATACACCAGATTTCGTTCATCATTCGGAATATAGGAATAATTGACAGACAGGGAAATCCCCGGCTTCCTCACCCTCTTCATCTCCAGAACATCATACATCTGTATCGTCTGCATGATCATCCGGACTTCATGATAGCCATCCTCTCTCTTTCTGAGAATATCCAGTCCCAGATTTATCTTCGCCAATGCACGTAAACGCATAAAATCCTCCGTTTCCAGCAATATCATTCGTATATAACTGTACTTTCGCAATCATATTTGTACTTTGTATACAATAAAACTCTTTGTGCATATTTTAAATCATTTTTTTTAGTTTTCAATATAGGAGTTTTCATTTTTCCGGAATTTTTTCATTATCATCCCTGCCTGACAAGAATTAACGACTGCCCCGGCTTTACCTCTTTTTCCGTAAGACTGTTCACACCCGAAATCTCATCCACAGTTGTATAAAATTTCTTTGCAATATCCCACAGGGTATCTCCGGCCTTTACAATATAGACCGTAATTCCCGGCATACTTCCAGTTTCTTACGATCCAGCGGCTGCTCTTCCACAGATTCAATAAGCTGCTCTTCCCACTGTCTGAACACAAGCACATTCAGTCCCACCGCCGCCTTGACTTCAATCTCATCCCCATCTGCCATTGCAGTGGAAAGCTGTTCAAGGTCAGCCTGAAGTAAATATGTGCAATCCTTCCCGATCTCTTCTGCCTCGATCAGATGGGTAAACGGAAGCATGGCATCCATAGAATAAAACGGCATTTCATCATTTCCAATAATATACAGAATCTTGAGTGCCACAATTCCTTCTGCCACAATTCCCTTATCCGTAATCCTGGTCTTATCTACTTTTACCTTACCGCTGCTGTGGCAAAGCTGCAAAACTTTTCCCTGACTCTCCTTAACTTCTATCCGGTCTGTCAGACGACACCTGGAAAAATTCCGTACCAGAAGACTTTCCAACATTTCCTTTTTCCGATGAAGAACACATTCTTTGTGTGGGCTGTATGCATCAAGAAGAAGTTCATGCTCCTCTTCCCTGTACATTTTCATATTTAATTCCAGTACCACATCCACCTGCAGGATACGTTCTTCACCATCCGGATCTGGCTTTACCTCTATCCCCTGATGAAGAAGAGACACCTCAATATGTGGGATCAGATCTTCCATACAGCCACTGCATTCCATCTCATTGCAAAAAGGCATGGTATACTCCAGCCACTGAGGTGGATTCTCCTCTTCATACCCTGTATACAGAAGAAAAACTGCAAGCTCTCCTTTCACCCGGAGTTTGTTCTCTCCCGGCCGCAGGTCCAGATTCCTCGGTTCAGCCATATACCACAGAAGGTTTTCTACATTCGGTCTGTTTGACGCAAGAGTAATATCATCCTTAATGCGCAGAGTATCTTTTTTATGTACACGAAGACTCATAAGCCGGACTTTCTCCGTTTTCACAGAGACTTCCTGATCCTCTGCGGAAACCGGAAGTTCAACGACTGCCAGTTCATCTACCACTGCATAAAAAGTTACAATTGCTTTAATATTCAGTTTTCTGGAATGGATCATATGAACACTGAGATCCTCAATCTCCCATTTCAGACACAGCTTATCTCCCCTTCGATTCCCTCCAGATTAATCATCTCATCCAGCGGAAGCTTCGCAGAAAGGCTGTAATCCTGCCCTCTTTTTCCCCCACATAAAGCAAATCTGCATTTAATGTCCCTTTAAGAAGCGCTCTTCCTTCACTCAGCCTCACTTCCTCCATGGAAACATCCGCTTTGCTCTGCACCAGTCTCCCGATATCCGGTTTCACATCGGGCACATTATAGTCCTCGTCAAAAGTCGCCTGCGCTGCCGCTTTGTTTTTGATCCGCAGCATCTGAATACTTCTTTTTTTAATTCCAACCTGCTTCCTTCCTTTCTCTGTTTACTTTATGATAAAACCCAAAAATTCTATCGGTTTCTCTGTTTCTCTGATTTTCAGGACAATACAGGGATAAGACGGTTCACTGCCTGCATCCGCTTTCTCCGGACCTATCAGCCTTGTCTTGCAGAATACTGCGTTCTCTGATTCGGAAACCTCCTCCACCTGAATACTGTACCCTCCTGTAAGCTGCTCTCCATATCCCTTCATCAGATACCTTATATCTCCCACCTGATAGGTCATCTGAAATACTTTCTTTTTCTTCTGTTCCATCAGTTCTGAAATCTCTTCCGGAATTTCCTCCTGCTTTACGATCGTATATTCCAGAGGTGTACGTTCGCCCTCCTCAATCCTGATAAACTGACAGCCCGCCGCAAAAGAGCCAACAGCAACACACAGAGCAGTCCTCCTGTCCTTTTGCCCATAATGTACCCCTGCTCATTCTTCGCTAAATATTCTATGCCGGATACATCCCTGTTATTACCATACTCTATGCTATATATCTGACAGTAACTGCTTTTCTGCAGGAAAGAATCCCGTCCGGAATGATTTATTTAACGCCAAAAATCATTATACTATGATTTATTTCTTGCAGGATATCTCATAATTCCTTATAATAACTTCTATACTTATATATGGGCATCAGCATTATATAATGCCCGGAAAGGAATTAACGAATGATACGATTTATCCTCGTCTGTATTGTTGTGATCGGATACCTGATCCTGTCCATCCCCATCCTGCTGGTCGAATGGATCATCGGCAGATTTTCTCCTGAAAAGAAGGATATCAGCTCCCTTAGGATCATCCAGGCAGTATTCCGATTTATCCTTAAGATCACCGGTGCAAAGATTACTGTGATCGGAGAAGAAAATGTGCCAAAGGACACACCTGTACTTTATATCGGCAACCACAGAAGCTACTTCGACATACTTCTTACTTACTCCCGCTGTCCGATCCGTACAGGCTACATTGCCAAAAAAGAGATGGAAAAAATTCCTCTTCTTTCCACATGGATGCGTTATCTCCACTGTCTCTTCCTTGACAGGAAAGACATCAAACAGGGACTCAAAACGATCCTGACCGCAGTAGACAAAGTAAAATCCGGAATTTCCATCTGTATTTTCCCGGAAGGAACCCGAAACAGAAATAAAGATGAGCTGGACATGCTTCCATTCCATGAAGGAAGCTTCAAAATCGCTACCAAGGCCAAATGCCCGATCATCCCAATTGCGATCAGCAATTCAGCCAACATTTTCGAGGCACACTTCCCGAAGATATCTCCTGCAAAGTTGTAGTAGAATACGGTAAGCCGATCTATCCGGATGAACTGAGTAAAGAAGATAAGAGGCATGTCGGAGAATATACGCAAAACGTAATTCGCGAAATGCTTATAAAGAACAAACCACTGACTGAAAACTAATAAGACCATCTGGGCTACGGCAACTGAATTCGGATGAAATATCCCGTAAAGTGGGGCGTGCAGATTGCGGGAATGTTTTTTCAGACACGCTCTAGTCCGCAGAACGTAAAGACAAAAATTTACGCTCTGCCGGACTGTTATATATCAGAATTTCCATTGTATCTGGACTGATCCGGGAAATACCTTAAGTGACCTGATCATCTTATCAACTGTAAACCTCTTCTCCTCAAAATCAATCTCTCCCCACAGACTTATATTAGATGCTACCTTTTCCATCTGCTCCGGTGTCGCATGATTCTCCGCAAGCACCGATAATTTCTCCAGCTTTAACTGATGTATCTGGTCTATTTCTTCCACTCTCTGATTAATATAATCTGTCAGTGTTTCTCCGGCACCTGCCAGAGAATCCACAAGCAGAGAAATCTCCTTTTCCATTTCCTCAATCTCCCTGTAAATCTGCTTTACCTGCGGATTTTCCTTTAACTTCGTATAAGCGGCAGGAGACTGTCCTTCGCGCAGCTTACGTACCATCTCTTTATATACATAATTCTCCACATCTTCAGTATAAACCTTCCCGCACCCCGGGCAGGCTTTGTTGTTCAGACGCTTCGTACATCTCAGGTACTGTTTACCGGACTGTATTTTAATACTCATAAGTGCGTATCCGCAATTGCCACATTTCACTTTCCCTGCCAGCCATGTATTCACAGCTTTCCTATTGGCCTGAATCGTTTTATTTCTCATAAGCTTGATCCTGCAGTTCAGCCACTGCTCCGAAGACACAAGCCCTTCATGAGGTGCCACCACCAGCATATGACCCTTAAGATTCTGCAGCTTATCTGTCTGCGCATCCCGCCCCTGATAAAGATAACATCCATGAATCCCGTCAAACTGCTCCGGACTGCTTACTATATTGGTTCCATGGCTCCTGAAAAAACGGTACACATCCATATCAGCCCGCACATATACTGGATTTCTCAAAAGCTGGGCCAGCATGGAACGTATCAGTTCCTTTCCGTAGAACTGTACTCCCTTTTCCGCATAATATCTGGTGATATCCCCATAAGAAGTGTCCGGTTGTTCGTACATATCAAAAATTTCCCGCACAATTGCCGCTTCCACGGGTTCTTCCACAAGCTTCTTTGTATGGATTCCTTCCATCAGGATCTCCTCTAGCCGATAACCATAAGGAGCTTGCCGCCCATGCGAAAACCTTTCTGACTTCTGGAATAATATGCGTCGCTGACACGCTTCTGAATAGTCTCACGTTCCAGCTGCGCAAACACAATGCAGATATTTAACATTGCCCGTCCCATAGGTGTCGAAGTATCAAATTTCTCTGTAGAAGAGACAAATTCCACCTGATACTGCTGAAACAGATTCATCATATTGGAAAAATCCAGAATAGAACGGCTGATCCGGTCCAGCTTATACACAATCACTTTCTCCACTTCCCCTCTGCGGATATCTGTCAGAAGCTGCTGAAGCTGTGGCCTGACTGTATTCTTGCCACTGTAACCCTTATCCTTGTACTCTTTGAAACTTCCACCCTTTAACTCGTACTTGCAGAACTCGATCTGACTTTCAATAGAAATACTATCTGCTCTGTCCACTGACTGCCTTGCGTAGATTGCATTGATTCTCTTCATAGGGGTCCTCCTTTGTGAAATGAAATAATTGTTGTTTTGCCGGGCAATGTTGTTACCGTTCAGAAAAACCTGAACGATTACATTTTGTCTATACAATTACGATAACAAATATTTAAAAATGTGTAAATCGACTTTTTTCTATCTTTATGTATAGATTTTTCCGACAGTTCCATTGTATAATGATGTCATAAACATTCCTCTACAATCAACTCGTTCCTCTGCTGATCATTTATAACTGTCCTGTACCGTTACCATTCACTCTATACCTGTGTCACCGACTAAAAGGAGATTTCCCATATGAGAAGAAAATGTACCGATTCCCTAATATACTGGAAAAAAATCCCGGCCGCAAACCTTTAATCCTCCAGGGGCTTCGTCAGACAGGCAAGACCTGGCTGCTTATGGACTTCGGAAATAAGCAATACGAACATACACTCTACATCAATCTGGAAACAGACCGCTCTGCTACAGACTATCTGTCTGTTCCACATGATCCACAGGAAGTACTGCTTTTTCTGGAAACCTGTGCAGGAAAACCACTGCGCCCTGCCTCTTCCCTTCTGATTCTTGACAATATCCAGTGCATTCCTCAGATTTCCACACTTCTTACCTCTATTGCCCTGGACTTTCCACAATATCACATTGGCTCTATCTATAAAGGTGTGGTTAACTCTGATTCTTTCTCCGTCCACGACTTTGATATCCTGACTCTGTATCCACTGGATTTTGAAGAATTTCTGTGGGCCAATGCTGAATTTGCCCTTACAAGAGAAATCCGTAATCATTTCTCCGCATTCAGCCAATGGGAAAGAAACTCCACGAAAAAGCCCTGTCACAGTTCCGTCTCTATCTGATCATCGGCGGAATGCCTGCTGCCATTATGGAATACAAAAAGAAAAGAAGCTCCTGCTGGTACCTGACACCCAGCAAAAGCTCCTTAATCTTTTTCTCAGCGATATTACTGCTCTGGCTCCAAAAGGAACCGCCCGCCACTGCCGCAATGCCTGGCTCTCGATCCCTGCACAGCTCGGCAGAACCAGCCGTAAATTCCAGTACACCCGCATTGCAAAAGGTGCTACTGCCAAAGTCTATCATGAACCCCTGCAGTGCTGATCAGCGCCGGACTTGCCATTCCCTGCCAGACAACTGTCTGCAGCAGACCTTCGGAAACCTCCTTACATCTGTATCCTGTTGACACCGGATTATGCTCATGCATACTGAAAATCCCTGCCTTCCAGCTTCTCTCAGGAGAAGAAACCACCGCCGGTACAGCCTGTATCGAAACCTTTCTGGCACAGCACTTTATCCGGAATGGCTATACCCTCTCCTACTGGTCCAGCGGCAACCAGGCGGAAGTTCCCTTTTTACTGTCCAAAAACAGTCATTTTATTGTCATAGACTACCGCACCACCCCACATCAGAAGTGCAGGAACCTTATGCAGCTGAATAAATCTTCTCTCTCTCCTGCACCCACGCAAATGTATTTAATCTCTGCCGAAGACTTCAGGCAAAAAGAAGCTTATCGAATCGTGCCTTTATATGCGGTATTTTGTATATAGAACGTGGCAGATACAACAGGCAAAAGCAGACTCCGGCCGGTAGTTCTTCTCGCTTTCACATCTTCAGCCATATCTCTCTGATATGGCTGAAACTTTTTACGCATTGTTAAGGCTCTTCCTGATAGAATTTTTCATTTACCAGTATTTTTTTACATAATTGACAGCCTCTTCCTGCGACAGGGAAATTCATTCATGATATTTCTGACTGTATCTGCTTCACTGATATTAAAATTCCTGCAGGTCCTTACAGTCGCACGAATGCCTTCAAGGATACCTTCCCATCTGCCTTCCTGACGGCCCTCCTGTCGACCTTCTTCGACACCTTCCTGCCTTAACTCTTCTAATGCATTACACATATTGATCTTCCCTCCTCTCTGCTCCAATTCCAAAGCATGATTGATCAGCTTCTGTGATTCTATCTTTTCGGGGATCTCCAGCATATCCTTCAGGGAAAACGGACCGTCCCATTCACTTTCTCCATAGTATACACACAGACTAATTACCGGATGCAGCCGATCGGTCTTCTTAAAACCTGACAGGAATTCATCCGCTGAATGGAACTCCCCGTTTTTCTTATTTACTGCTGCAATCTCATCATATTCTTTCATGTAAGAAAATGCATCTCCGACCATATGGCGCAGCGGCATCGCATAGTGGATCTTTGCCTGATTTTCCAGTCCCCAGAGAACAAAATCTACACCATATGCCGTCTTCTTTACAACATCCAGGATCTTCTGTACTGTTTCCGCATGACCGTTAAATTTCAGCATGGAGGAAACATCCGTATCTGCTTCTGTAAGATCCTGCGGCTTCAGCACCTGTTCCCCGTTAAAAAATACTGCATTGAACAGATCCGCAAAATGTCTGTTGTCTCTCCAGAAGTTCTTCAGTATGGTATCCGGTTTGAGCTTATTTTTTTCCGCCGTATCCAGCACCTCCCGTTGATTTATTTCTGTTATCAATATAGCATAATTATTACCTTGTTTCCACGAAAGGAACTATAAAAATTATTAAAAATCTGAAAAGTACAGAGTCGGATTGTTTGATTTATTTCTTTTTTCTCATTCTGTCGGCTGTAAAAGAGCATATAAATACAAAAATATCGCTCTGATACGTAAAAAAGGCAGTTATAAATAATCATTTTTTCAGGGTCATGAATGAATTTCTAATCAGAGAATGTGCTTTTTAATCTAAAATCAACCTGTCCACCACCCAAAGGGGAACTATAATCATGACAAAGATTAAAAACACAAAGAAAGGGCATGGCAAAAAAGACATTAAGTATGTCACTTGTTGTTGCAATGCTTGCTACTTCTAATGTGCCGGTATGGGCTGCTGAGTTCAGTGATGGTACTGATGCTGCCGTTGAGACTGAAGCTCCGGCTGCTGAAACATTTTCTGATGATGCTACAGAAGCTCCGGTTGTAGAAAATACTACTGACGTGACAGATGTTGCAACTGCAACTGCACCTAAATTAACATTAGCAAATTGGACAGGCGCTTTGGCTGTATCTGGTGATCTTAAAGATGGTAGCACTGATGTTGCAAACTTTGATTATAAAGTTCGTATTGATGGCAAAGAAGTTGTTGGTCATTCAGGAACTTATACTGGAAGTGCTACAAGTGTTGCTGATTTAAATAGTAAATTAACATCAGCTACTTTTGTATCTACTGATGCTGGTCATATTGTATCTGTAGAGATTACAGGAACGGGTGCTAATGCTGGATTTAAAACTACAATTGAAGGCATTGAAATTAAGAGTGTAGATGTTTCATCTGCGACATTAAATCTTGGTGGCGCAACTGTAGCTTATACTGGTAAACAGGTGGCATTTAGTGATACTCAGATTGCTGGATTTACAATTGCTGGTATTTCAGGTCTTTCATATAATGACTTTAAGTATACATATGAGGGAGACGATCTTGTAAATGCTACACCTGCTGGAAAAACACTTCAGGTTGTTGCTACTGTAGACAAAGCAGGATATACAGGACAGATTAAAGCACCTTTTATAATTAACAAACGTACTCTGAATCCAGACAAATTAGAATTAACATTAAAGAAAAATACTGTTTCTTATGCAGAAAGATCTAAAATCTCTTCTGATTATGTAACAGTTAAAGACACTGTAACAGGAGAAACTCTTCCAACATCTGTATATACAGTTACTGGAAGTGGATTAACTGCTGTTGGCACTGAAAGCACATTGAGCATTGCTACAGACTCCTTAGATAAAGATGAAAAAACAAATAGCAATTATACAGGTAATGTAACAAAAGTTACAACAGATAAAGTTAAGTTGTTGCTAATCAGATGTCAGATTTCAAAATTGTTACTGACAGTATTGGAAAAGATGATGCATCTAATGCAACAGCTGTAAAGAATGCAATTCATTTCTACATTGGCGACACAGAGGTAACATCTTATATTTCTTCTGCTATTACTGTTGCTCCAGCAACTTTAGCAAGTGGTGCGACAACTTTATCTGTTTCTGTAAATGGTGATAATACAAACGTTATCGGAAACACAACCATAAATCTTTCTGTAACATTAAATAAACTTACAGTAGATGGATTAAGATATACACTTGGCACAACTAAAGATAAACAAGCAAATTCTGCTGAAGATTTAGGAGCTGAAACATACACTGGTGAGGCAATCACTAAAGATATTAAAGATGTTAAATTGTTAGTGGAACTACAAATGTTAACTTATCTACAAGTGATTACAAAGTAGAGTATGTAAATGATAACACAAATGCTAAGGCTGTTTCCAAAAAGACGTAGAAGTTTACATTGTAGGTACTGGAAACTATAGTGGCCGTGTTAAGATTGGTACATTTGCAATTAATGCCGCAGTAATCGAAGCTGCAGATATTACTGTTCCTGAAAAAGTTCAGTACAATGGAAGTCTTCAGACCGCATCTGACTACATGGATGGAAAAGTTACTGTTAAAGCAGGCGCTACAGGAAAGAAAAAAGATGTTCCGGCAGATGCATATAAATTAACATATACTTCAAGCACAACTCCTGTTTCAGTAGGTGCAACAATTACTACAAAATTAGTAGAAACAGATATCAAAAACAAAAACTATACAACTGGTACAACTGAAGTTACTGCTTCCAAAACAACAACTGTAACTAACAAAGATATCGCTGATACTAATGCAAAACTTGAAGTTGTAGGATCTTATACTTATACTGGAAAAGCAATTACACCGACTGTAAAATTAACAGTTGATGGTGTAGAACTGGCATCTGGTATTGATTATGAAATCCAGTCCTGCTCTAACAACAAAAATGCTGGTGAAGCTACAGTAACTGTTGTAGGAAAAGGTGATTATTCTGGAACTCAGACAGCTAAATTTACAATTAACAAAGCAAATCTGAGTGATGTTAAAGTTGAAGCAAAAGCTACTACTGACGCAGAAAAAGAAGCATTTACCTATACAGGAAGTCAGATTAAGCCAACAACTTCTAATTTTAAAATCACATTAAATGATGTTGAACTGAGCGCTTCTGATTTTGCAATTACATACCCAACAACTTCTAAAGTAAATGTAAATGTTGGTGATGCAACAGTAACATTAGCACCAGTAAAAACAAATACTAACTTTGTTGGTGAAACTAAAGAAGTTGGATTTAAGATTCTTCCTAGAGCACTTACTAACACCTACTTAAATGGTACATTCTACGCATTTGATGAAAACGGTGATAAGATTGACTTTACCAAAACAAATTATGTATTTGGATATGACGGAACAGAAAAAACATTTAAAGACATTAAATTTGTTCCAAGCGTAGCTAAATATGGAACTATGAATCTTGTTGAAGGTAAAGATTATGAAATCAAGTATTTCAATAATATTACCGGACCAAAAGCATATGTTTATGTTACAGGTATTGGAAACTATGCTGGTTCTACAAAATTTGAAGGAAGCGATGTAACTTATACAAAAGCTCAGGACTTCGCAATTGAAGGAGTTACTGTAGGTCGCAAAAATATACTGTATCAGACACAGAATATGCTGGTGGTGTAGCTGTTACACCAAATGTAATAATTAAGGTTGGCGATAAAACATTAGTAGAAGGAACTGATTATGAATTCACAGGACTTCTAACAATGTAGATGTTACAGCTTCAAATAAAGTATTAAAAGCTACATTAAAGCTTAAAAATGGATATAAACTGAGCA
>ENA-OQDF01001074-OQDF01001074.1-human-gut-metagenome-genome-assembly--contig:-NODE-1074-length-11299-cov-1.819996_pt1 | contig 11299 bp, 11 predicted proteins | sample MGYA00242769_ERZ504597 | MGnify/ENA primary metagenome ERZ504597 (study PRJEB26092, sample SAMD00036305) | human gut metagenome | host: Homo sapiens | study: EMG produced TPA metagenomics assembly of...
TTGTTTTATACCGCATTTTCTTTATAAAATGTTTGCTCGTTTCATTTTTATGTGTACTTTTGCAACCGCAATGAGAGGAAAAGGAAACAAACCGAAAATCGAATTGTTTTAGGTAACATATAGTAGCAACCAATAAAAGAAATAGATTATGAATGCAGCTAAGGTATTAGAAGACCTGAAAAGACGGTTCCCCAACGAACCGGAGTATCATCAAGCAGTAGAAGAAGTTCTTTCTACGATTGAAGAAGAGTATAACAAGCATCCGGAGTTTGACAAAGCCAATCTGATTGAACGTCTTTGCATCCCCGATCGCGTTTACCAATTCCGTGTTACTTGGGTAGACGATAAAGGTAACGTACAAACCAACATGGGCTATCGTGTGCAGCACAACAACGCTATCGGCCCATATAAAGGCGGTGTTCGTTTCCACTCTTCTGTAAACCTGAGCATCCTGAAATTCCTTGCTTTCGAGCAGACATTTAAAAACTCATTGACAACTCTGCCTATGGGTGGCGGTAAAGGCGGTTCGGACTTCTCTCCGCGCGGCAAGTCGAATGCTGAGGTTATGCGTTTCGTTCAGGCTTTCATGCTGGAGTTGTGGCGTCATATCGGTCCTGAAACAGACGTACCTGCCGGTGATATCGGTGTAGGTGGTCGCGAAGTAGGTTTCATGTTCGGTATGTATAAGAAGCTGGCTCATGAATTTACGGGTACTTTCACCGGTAAGGGCCGTGAGTTCGGCGGTTCGCTGATTCGTCCGGAAGCTACCGGCTACGGTAACATCTACTTCTTGATGGAAATGTTGAAGACTAAGGGTACTGACTTGAAAGGCAAAACTTGTCTGATTTCCGGTTCCGGTAACGTAGCTCAATATACGGCCGAGAAGTATTAGAATTGGGTGGTAAGGTATTGACCATGTCTGATTCTGACGGTTATGTATACGATCCGGACGGCATTGACCGCGAAAAGTTGGATTACATCATGGAGCTGAAAAACCTCTACCGTGGACGTATCCGCGAATATGCTGAACAATATCCGGGTGTGAAATATGTGGAAGGAGCCAAGCCTTGGGGCGAAAAGGCTGATATCGCTTTGCCTTCTGCCACTCAGAATGAATTAAATGGCGACCATGCCCGTCAGTTGATAGCTAATGGGGTAATGGCAGTATCCGAAGGCGCAACATGCCTCTACACCGGAAGCCATCAAGGTATTTCAAGATGCAAAGATTCTGTATGCTCCGGGTAAGGCAGCCAATGCTGGCGGTGTATCAGTATCTGGTCTCGAAATGACTCAGAACTCTATCAAGTTGAGCTGGAGTGCAGAGGAAGTGGACGAGAAATTGAAGAGCATCATGAAGAACATTCACGAAGCTTGCGTGCAATATGGTACGGAAGCCGACGGTTATGTAAATTACGTGAAGGGTGCCAATGTGGCCGGATTTATGAAGGTGGCAAAGGCTATGATGGCACAAGGGATTGTGTAAGAATAAAAGCCATAGTTGTTATGAAGAAAGGCGAAGGGAGTTGTACCTCTTCGCCTTTCTTCATAATAGTAACCTAGTCAGTAGGGACATATTAAGAATTTCCTTGTCCTTCCCTCATTTTTATTCGGTTTCGGACTCATCCATAATTCTAACAGCCCTCCATTAGCAAACACATCGTGAGAAAACCAGAATACATCATGATTTTTCACATAATTAAAACTTCAGTACCCCCTTAATCGGATAGTGATCAGAAATAAAAGTTTTTCCTGCATATTTTTCTCGAATTGTAACGTATTCCGTACACATTTTAAACCCTTTATAATAAATATAATCTATAATGGAGCTACGGGTCCCCCATCCATTGAAAGTACCAAAAGAATCCGTTTTTTTAGCAGAAGTTCTAGCATCTATCATTTTTTCATTCAGTTTTTGTATGGAAGAATCCGTATGCTCCATATTAAAATCTCCGGTTAAAATTAATGGAAAATTATCAGGATTAATCTTCTGTATCTTTTCTAAAATGAGATTCAGACCTTCCTTCCGTGCCACTCTTCCGACATGGTCCAAATGAGTATTAACGTAATAAAATTTCTCCATTGTCTTTTTATCCTTCAAAAGTGCCCATGTAGCAGTACGGTACATGCAGCATCCCACCCTATAGAAGGAATTTCAGGAGTTGAAGAAAGCCAAAAATTACCCCACTCCAACAATTCTATTTTTTTCTTATTATACATTATTGAAGCATGCTCTCCGTTGTGCTTACCATCAATGCGTCCAACACCTACAGCCTCATAGTTCGTGCAATTCTCAAGAATAAACGCCAGCTGAAAATCCAAAGCTTCCTGAACTCCCAAAATATCAGGCTTATGCTTTTTAATCATTTTTATAGTAGCTGGCTTTCTGAATTCCCATGCATTAACACCGTCCTCTGCCGTACCATACCGCATATTATAAGAAATAACAGTAAGTTGTGAACTATTTTTCCCCCTTTTTGCAGAAACGAACTGAGGTAACATAAGGGTAATTACCATAAAAATAAAAAAGGACTGTTTCATATTAATATCTATAAAAGAGATGAGAGTGTACAAAACCCAGACCAAACAATGTGCTTATCAAGGTTCCAATACACTCTCATCCAGATTATTACTAATTACGTGCTATAGTTGTGATTTCTTTAATTGTTGTATAGTTATAACGATTGGTACCGCTAAAGCTTTTTGTAGTACGAGCACCTACACGCAAAAAGAATTTACGCGAATAATCAGGGAATTGGCCTTTTGTCTTAATAGTAATTTCTTTACCTAAAACATCAGTTAAAGCTGCCCCTAACAACTGAGTAGAAAAACGCGGACTGAAGTTGAAATCTCCGACATAACTCGTTTCGCTCACAAATAACCAAGCTTCGGTAAGCGGTTGTTGGTAATCCGGATTATTTGTACCACGAGTAATTATAACCTTCACCTCCACAGTACCATCTGCATTGACCTGAGGTTCGCTTACCCATTTCACGCGCAACAGTGGCTCAATCTCATAAGTTTTCTCTACAGTACCTTTTATATCAATAATCTCTTCATCCAATGGCACAAAAGCACCTTCAGGAATAATACCATAATTGCCTGCAAATATTTTGGTATTCTGGAAAGTACCATCCTGCATACAATTAAAATCATAAGGTTCCGGAGTATCACTCCAGCTATATTCCATCATACGGATACGAATGCCGGTATTACCAATAGCTGTTTGGAAAGGTTCTTTAGTTTCCTTATCAATAAAAGCACCACGGAAAGTTTCTTCAGGTTCTCCATAATTATCCACATCGCAAGAGGTAAAATTTACCAATAAGCATAAGGACAACAAAATATATGTTAACTTTTTCATAATTGAATGTTTCGTTTCTTATAATTAATAACCTGGATTTTGTTTACAATTCGGATTCTTAGTGATTTCACCAGTCGGAATCTGCTGATAATAATTACGTGTATCATAAGTATAAGTATATCCATATTCCTGCTCCTTGATATCCATGAAATACTTCATGGCATCTGCTGCAAAGAATGGCTGCAAAGTGCGATATCTGCGTGTAGACTGTTCATCATCAATAATACGCCAACGCTTCAAATCCCAATAAGTTTTATTTTCGAAAGCAAGCTCTTTACGACGCTCTATACGCACTACATCAATTGAAGTTTCTGCAGAAGAAGCAAGCAACGTAGCACCTGCACGTTCACGAATGAGATTCACACAGCGGAAAGCCTCCTCTACATAATTCTTATCGGCATCATCGGTAACACTACCCACAGCTGCAAGTTCCATAGCCGCCTCGGCACGATTGAGCAACACTTCTGCATAACGGATGTCAATCCAATCTGTAACAGACTGATTCCAAGTTGTATTCTTCTGTTCAGGATTCAAATACTTACGAATAAGGAAACCGGAAACCGTACAGCCTATCTCCTGATTCTTCACTGTACCACTTTTCCCTGCACGCTTCATCATTGTACCATCCTTTAACAGAATTGCATTAGCATCCGTATTTTGCGATTCGCGACTGGCTAATTTCAGCAAGCTCGTCGCATCGTTAGCGTAAGCACTATAATCATCATAAAAGCCATAGGTATCTTCTGAAGGAAGAAGAGGAGAAATTTTATCACCTTCTCCAACCCAAATACCACGACGGATTTCAATGGATTCACCCTTGAACTCGTCACCCGGCAGCAATACAGTAGCACGCAAACGAGGTTCGGCATTCTTGAAAGGTTCCATTGTTGTTTCATACAATTTATAATAACCTTCCGTGTTCATGTTAGCAAAATGCCCATCGGCATCTTTCTCAAAACCTTCAAACATTTCTACAAAATCCAATGTAGGACAAATTTCTGTGTTGCTACCACCGGTAGAGGTTTGCGTAGGCTGTGCAAAACAATCATATGAATGTACACAGTCCGGATAATCAAAATATTTCACGAAAATATTCTCTTCCGTATCTTTCAAGAAAATATTCACGAAATTAGTATATTGTGCATCCTTATTATTAGCTGCCCAGTCCCCTTTGTAAAGAGCATAACCTCCTTCATCAACAATCTTCGATGCTTCATAAGCCTGTTTAAAATAATCGGCAGCACGATTTGCTGGAATTCCGCAAATACGCGCATCATTATAAACTTCATTCACATCATTATATTTGGCAATACTTCCAGCATAAAGCATAGCACGCGATTTCAAAGCTGCAGCTGCATATTTATTGGCACGTCCTTTTTGGTTCTTTGCAGACAAATGCGCAATAGCGTAGTCCAAATCACTGGAAATAAAATCCCAGACAGCCTCTTCCGAATCACGGAACAATTGTGTTTCAGGAATGCTTACTGTAGCCGGATAATCAATTACTGTGTTAACAATAGGTACACCACCATAACGCTTAACTAATGCAAAATAAGTATAAGCACGAATGAAATACGCTTCGCCCAACAAACTTTCAATTTCAGTAGCAGAATGTGAATCAGCATATTTGGGAAGTGTTTCTATAAAATAGTTCGTTTCACGTATTAAGGCATACGCAGCATCCCAATAGTTTTGCTGTTTCAACTTCTGCCCCCTTCGTGTCACGGCTAATAGCTTCACCAGTCAAACAAGAAGGTTGCGCAAAATTAGAACCTCCCGAAAAGAACATGTTTACATGCGAATAGCGGAAGTCTTCTACAGGCAACGTACTATACAAACGGGCCATATAGCTTGTAACCCCCGCCGTACTTCCAAAAATATCATTATCACCAACAATATTCATTGGTGGGATGTCCAGATCTACACAAGAAGTCAATGACCCCATGCATAATGCAAATGCGAAGATATATTTTTTAATTTTCATGTTGATATTCATTTAAAATTTAAGATTTGCTCCAATAGTAACTGTTTTATTTAAAGGATAGTTATATCCATAATTTCCTGACGGGAATTCAGGATCACAATATTTCAATCCGGTAATGGTAAACAAGTTATAACCGCTTAAATAAACACGCAGCCCTTGTACACCAATTTTAGTCAACCATGATTTAGGAAGACTATATCCCACTTCAATTGTTTTCAAACGCAGATAAGCAGCATTTTGCATATTGAATTCTGAATTCCGGTTCGGCAGTGAACCAGTGTAAGCATAATGACCGCTAATCCATTTAGTTGCCGGATCGTAAGGATCTGCATGACTATCAGCAGGACGCCAACGATCCATAAATTGATCCAAAGCATTTGTATTAGCCCACAATGGATTGTAAAGCAACTCATCATAAGAGATATGACGTTGGCAGCTCCTTGCAACAACAGACTTACATCAAAACCTTTCCAACTTGCATTAAACGTCAAACCAAAATTTATCAAAGGACGGTCTCCCGTGTTCGTCAAAGGATGTTCGTCCAATTCATTAATCCAACCATCACCGTTCCAATCCTCATAGTTATAATCACCGAGTACAGAACCACGTCCTATATAAATAGAATTGTAATAAATTTGATCCCATGAAGTAAAACGTTCGCCGGCCCCATATCCCCACCAAAGATCTGTAAAACGATCGTTTGAATTTTGTTTCCAATTCAAATAAGAATTACCTTTCCGCGCACCTTCCACATGTTTATTTTCTGAACGGGCATACGCAAAATTTCCTTTTATCTCATAACTGAACTCATTGATGGTATTACGGTGGCTTATTTCTATTTCATATCCACGGGTCATATCTCCATTCAGATTCTCTTGTGGCAATGCGGCTCCCACTACTCCCGGAAGACTCGCTGCCCGAGTGGTCAGTAATCCATCACGATCACGTCGGAAATAATCAACAGTCAATCCCAATAGGCCATCCCATGCTTCCAAATCAAAACCTATATCAAAAGTTTTAGCTTCAATCCATGAGATGCTTTGATTAGCCAATCCCTTTGTTGCAGAAGCATTGACAAATGAGCCATCAAAAATGGCACCACCCGGCATCGCATATGCTGCCCACCTACCGGATACGTATAACCATTAAGGAACTGATACGCTAAAGCACCATCGTCACCCATCTTACCCCAAGAAGCACGTATTTTAAGGTTATTAATGAAATTCAAAGAAGATTCTTTCCAAAACTTTTCTTCAGAGACACGCCATCCCCCTGACACTGAAGGAAACATAGCCCAACGTGAATTTGCAGGGAATTTTGAAGAACCTTCATAACGGAAAGCAAATTCAATAAGATATTTGGACTTATAATCGTAAGCTACACGCCCTACCAATGCTTGATTGGCATTATCAAACAAGGCAGAAGCAGCAGTACTCTGTCCAAATTGCTGGTTATCAGCATTTCCGGCAAAAACTTGATCTATAGGAATAGAAAGTTCCTTTTTACCATTAAAGTTATCCCCCTTATAAGTCGATTCCTCAAACAGCAGCATCGCATCAATATTATGCCCATTAAACTCACGAGAGTAATTAGCTTGTACTTGCCATAAAGTATTATCTTTTGAATAGAATGTACGACCTACTTTAGGAGGATCATTACGTGTCCATACCTGATTATCTCGATATGATTTCCAAGTATTTTCAAACTCCTTATTATCATTCATTATATAATCGTAACTATATAACCCCTTTAGTTTCAATCCTTCTACCCAAGGTACATCATAACTCAATGAAAAACTTGACTGAAACCATTTGCTCTTATAAGTTTTATATCCTACAACATCCTTATCCATCATCGCCACCGGATTCATCAAAGTAGAGTTTGAAGCTGGGTAAAACCGCCATTCTCCTGATAAATGGGATCCATCGGCTGCATCAACCAAAGACCACGAATAATATCATAAGCACCATAATGCGGTGTATTACGCTCATCCATCAAACCTGAAAGATTAACATCCAATTTCAGATTCTTAGTAATATTGGCAGAAAGATTACTACGCATTGTCCATTTATCGTAATTCATATCATCTGTCTGCAAGAAACTTTGTTGCGCTTGATAGCCAACACTCGCATAATAATTTACACGTTCCGTCCCACCTGAAATATTGATGGAATGTTGTGTCTGAGGCGCAGAACCACGTAATACTGCTGATTTCCAATCTGTAGTCTGTGCAGCGGCTATTTCTTCATCAGAATAAGAAGCTCCTCCACCATCTACATTATGACGTCCCTTTTCATTAGCCAATGTCATCCATTCTTGTGAAGTAACCAAATCTGGGAAATTGGAAGGCATTTGCCAAGTAAAGCTACCCGAATAATTAATTTCCGGTTTCCCTTGCGCACCTTTTTTGGTGGTAATAAGAATTACGCCATTGGCAGCACGTACACCATAGATAGAAGCAGAGGCATCCTTCAAAACAGAAATACTCTCAACATCTTCCGGATCAACGCGTGCCATATTATCGCGAGGAATACCATCAATTATCACCAGTGGATTCCCCAGTCCACGAATATCCATCGATGTATTGAAAGCTCCCGGCTCACTTGAATTTTGAACCACACGTAAACCGGCAATCTTACCAGTCAGCATATTCTGTAAACTTTCATTTTTTGTAGAAACAATGTCCTTCGTGTTTACGGCAGACACAGCACCGGTCAATGTCTGTTTCTTTTTCACTCCATAGCCTACCACTACCAGTTCATCAATCAAAACATTGTCACTTTGAAGGATGACATTATAAACCTTCTGTTCTGCCTTGATGGCAATCGTCTGTGACTTATATCCAATAAAACTTACTTTAATCGACGAATTTGGCGTCACCTCTAAAGAAAAGTTTCCATCAACGTCCGTCACACATCCATTTTTTGTCTTGGTATCAATGACAGTGGCGCCAATCACCAGCTCACCGGTGTTGTCCTTTACTGTACCCGATACCTTAAAAGAGTTCCCTTGTGCATACAACGTCACTGTCATGAACGACACCATTGCACACAACCAAACCTTTAAAAGATTCTGTACCACTAACTTTTTCATACTTATTAAATTTAAAATTGCAATTTGATGATTATTCTATTATTACTTTCAACATGATATATTCATAAGGCTTCATCCAAAACATCTCGTCATTAAAAGGTCTGAAGCCTTCTGACGATAATCACATACACTTACTTCACGCGGCCTTATACTACCCCAAACAAATGATGAACAAACACTCTGCTTACCATATTGTGCAGGCAGACAATATATCCCTTTCCATCGTCAGCAGGTTTGATACTGGATAATGCAATACGATGGCGTCCTTTCAACCGAAACAACTGCTCTATATTCTGAGAAGAACGACTGGCTACAGCCACCAATTCCATCTCACGTTCAGCTCCTCGCTGTTTCAATTTCAGGTCAAGCGGATTACAAGGCTGCAAAGAATAGCGAAACTTCGCTGTGCCTCCTTGTGATGCTTTATAATTAGTCCTCCATGTATTCGTCATTACCCATGAATAGACAATCGGCGATATCTTGGCAGACTGCCACCAGCCATATCCATGACGGGGATTCAGGCGATAATCAAGCCTGAGGGCGAACCCAGTTCAACAAAAGGCGCATCAACGGTGGTCAGGCAGACTGCATGCTCCAAATCTCCCACAGCCAATCCGTTTTGCAATGAATAATAATGTTTGTTTACTCCCTCCAGTTGCTCACGCTCAGGATGAATTTCACTCATGGCAAGATCCATTGTAATTTCAGGTTGCTGAATATTGAATGGAAAAACAAAACGCACATTTTCAAAATCTAAAATATCCTGCTTATCCAACGTATTACAAATATCTACCCTATCTATCCCTTTGTAAACTGTCACATCACGCCATAAAGTATTACATCCTGGAGCTTTAGACTCTATACGCAGTGTAGCAGCAACCGCTCCATCATCCAACACTCTTATATTTAATATCTGTTCGATTCCCTGTGGGTCAGAAGCATATCTTCCAGTATATAAATAATCATTCAAACCGCTATTCGAAGCATATTCATAAGAGTCACCAACTCTTTTGAAAGAACTAATTGTACCTTTCACCTCATCAATTTCAACGCGTACAATTCCATTATTTAATATTTTATTCTCTGCAATCATGGAAACGAAACGTCTTGAACTCTTTTTCTTCGAGACGATTTGATATACCTCAGAAGAAAGTGCTGGTATATTTTCAGCAACAAAAGCCCAACGGCCATCATACAGACGCTGTGTCTCTACTTTTCACCAGTCCTGGTTATCAATTCTTTTTCATTCAAATTGACCATTGAATCCAAAAACACTACATCCGTACGATTCCAAAGATTTGTATTCAGCACATGTACAAAATCCCCACCTTTGTCGACATGCAATGGGCTTAAAGCCTGTTTATATAATATTTGAGACTGATTACTTGCATTATCAGCATAAGCTTTTTTCCCTTCCCACAAATCTTTTGTAAATTTAGAATGCGGGTCAGTTCCACTAGCAGAAGCCCCCCAAGTGTGCTCAGAAAACAGTATCACATTTTTCCATGCTTCTTTAAAAGCTTTATCTGGGAAAGCGTCTGTTTTATGAAGCATACTCCAAATAGTTTCAGTCTGTGCCAAGCGTGCAGCAGTAGTACGATTCATTGCTGTCTCACAAGCAGTAGAAGCCGCTCCGTCTTCCCAAGTGGGAGTCATGTCACCAGCAAAGACGGGTAATTCAGCGCCATATTGTTCTTCGAATTTCATAAAGAACTCACGGGCAGTTGATATACGGAATTGAGGAGACTCATAACGTTCATTCCACTCACGGATTACATCAGACATTGATTGATCGGGAGGGCCGTTATCACCATGAACTGTATAACGTAAATAACAAGTTTGATATGGAAACTCCTCAGTTTCTAATTCTGTTAAATAGTCCCAGATTGGCTCAAGTCCACAAACTCCGATACGGTTAGCCAACCAGCCATGAAACCATGAGTAACCGCGCCCTGCCTGCCATACAAGTACTTTATCAGTACCTGATTGAGATTGCCAATAAAAAGGTCTATCACCCCATCTGACATGTAAAGCAGCAGCACGGTCATTTCCTATCCTCCCATAAAAAGGTACATAATTTGGTCCGGGTGAATAATATTTCACTCCATTCTTAGCCATTGCAGTGACCAATCCCCAAGCTTGCCCAGGCACATCACTCATCATTGCAGTATTCAGCTCTACTCCCACTTCATCACTAATCCAATGTGCATCATCAAAAATATGCATCAATTCTTCTTGTCGGCTAATCCCAGTCAAAATACTTCCCAAAGACATATCAACATTAATAATACCATCGCGAATGGCCTGCTTCAAACGTTCAGCCTTTTCAGTTGCTGCATATTTTTTCAAATATGCAGCAACTGCCCATGTACCTCCGTATTCCAACAGTAACGTGAACCTTCCGGATATTCTTTAGTACGCTCAGCTAAATCGAGTGCGCGTTCCAAATTACGCCATTGAAGTTTCATCACATCATCCTGGCGATGTGTATATCCGATATCCAAATGAGAATGCGGAAAAAAGCAAACAGTCCACTTTCTTGCTCCTGGCACTTCATATTTACGTTTCACACAACCTTGACGGCTATTCACCTTTATCTCCAAAGAAGAGGTCTCTTCCATATATCCAGCAGGGAAACATCCTTTGTACTCATCCACCCCAGTCTTTGAAGCCTCTATTTCAGCATTCCATATTTTATCACCTAATTGACACGTTAAGGTAGCCCCAGCATACAATGGAGTATTAAAACGTAATAAGAATTCTCGTTTAGGACCTTCAGCACTCTTTAGATAGCCTTGCCCAGCCACAAAAGAAATATCATCAAGCTTTCCCAATGATTGTACTGAAACCACTGTTTTTTA
>ENA-OQDF01001075-OQDF01001075.1-human-gut-metagenome-genome-assembly--contig:-NODE-1075-length-11290-cov-1.895637_pt1 | contig 11290 bp, 17 predicted proteins | sample MGYA00242769_ERZ504597 | MGnify/ENA primary metagenome ERZ504597 (study PRJEB26092, sample SAMD00036305) | human gut metagenome | host: Homo sapiens | study: EMG produced TPA metagenomics assembly of...
TGTTGTCATAGATGTATATTTTGGTGTTGACTATCATTCCCACCTTGGCACACGCCGTGCAGGCATGATTATTCATGATATCGAAGATGGATTTCAACGCGAAATTCATTCAATCGAAAACACGCCATTCCGTACAAAATTTGAAGACGATCTTGATAGTTTCCATGGCACGAGCGGCATAGGATGCATCAGCGACACCGATCCACAGCCCTTGCTGGTACGCTCGCATTTGGGCACTTTCGCTATTACAACCGTTTGCGCTATCAACAACGCTGATGATTTAGTGGATCGATTTTTGTCCGTTGGCGGGCGCCAATTCATGTCAATGAGCTCGGGAGCGGTAAATTCAACCGAACTTGTTGCAGCACTAATCAATCAGAAGGATGACTTTGTATCAGGCATTCAATTTGCTCAAGAAGTTATTGATGGATCACTTACGCTTTTGATCATGAAAGATGACGGATCAATCATTGCTGCACGAGACAAGGTGGGTCGCCTTCCTGTTCTCATCGGAAAAGATGCTGATGGTCATTGCATTTCGTTCGAATCGTTCGCTTATCACAAACTGGGTTATGACGATGAATACGAACTAGGCCTGGTGAAATTGTTCGCATCGATGCCGATGCTACGAAACACTTGCCGAAGCGGGCGAAGAAATGAAAATCTGCGCCTTCTTGTGGGTATATTACGGTTATCCTAACTCCAACTACGAAGGCGTAAACGTCGAAGTAATGCGCTACAACAATGGTGCCATTATGGCTCGTGACGAAGCTGCGCGTGGTGTGTTGCCTGACGTGGATTATGTAGGCGGCATTCCTGATTCAGGCACTCCTCATGCAATTGGCTATGCAACTCAAAGTGGAAAACAATTCGCACGCCCCTTCATTAAATATACTCCCACCTGGGCACGCTCTTTTATGCCTAGCAACCAGGAAGTACGCAACCATGTTGCAAAGATGAAGCAAATACATATACCTGAATTAATAAAGGATAAGAAGCTTCTCTTTGTTGATGACTCCATTGTTCGCGGCACTCAGCTTCGCGAAACAGTTGAATTCTTATATGAAGCAGGTGCAAAAGAGGTACACATGCGCTCTGCCTGTCCTCCTATTATGTTTAGCTGCAAATTCCTCACCTTCTCTCGAGGCAAGTCAGATATGGATTTAATTGCCCGTCGTGTTGTACGTGAACTTGAAGGCGAAGAAGGCGATAAGTATTTAGAAGAATACGCTGATGCTCATACCGAACGTGGTAAATGTTTACTGAAGTCTATCTGTGAAAAGATGGGCTTTGACTCACTGGAATTCCAGTCACTTCCCGGTATGCTTGAAGCTATTGGCATTGATCCAACTAAAGTTTGCACCTACTGTTGGGACGGCAAAGAATAAAGCACCTCTTGAATTCATTTTTGTCACGTTGGCCTCTTGCTATGGGTTAGTCGCCCTTTGCAAGAGGCTTTTTCATATACTATGCAAGCAACACTATGAACACTATTGTTGCTTTACTCAAAAACTCATTGCTTCATCAAATGATGTCTCATTCAATAGAACATCCTTGAATGGGACATCATTAAGTAGATCATCCTTGAATGGAAGATATTAAATAGAGCATCATGACTACAAGGATTCTCGTAGCTGCAAATAAGCCTTGCCCAACGCAATAAATTGATCTTGCTCCAAAGATTCCCCACGCGCATTTGCAGGAATACCTGCCTGTAGCAGCAAATCACCAATATGAGGAACAATATCCTCCGGCAAGATAGCCACAGATGAATTCTGATCGAAGCTACCCGTTATACTTTGAGGATTACTAAAGTAAGTCTTCATTGAATTCGCTATGGTTTTACGGCGCGTTGCAAACGCAGCATCCGCCATAACCATAGTAGCCCTACGTAAATCATCTGGTAGCACATCGTGTTTTCTATCGAGACGAATCACTGCACTTTAACCCGTGGAGGCGGAAAGAAATTACCCTCCGACACCGAAAAACGCCCCGCAAACGCTGCCCACAAGCCAAGTTTTACCGTGTAAGCGCCATAGTTTTTCGTCCCTGGTTTTGCACACATCCTGTCTGCAACTTCCGCTTGAACCATGATGGTTTGACTCTCTATAGATTGAAAACGCTCAAAATAATCCAAAACAATAGTTGCCGCAACGGCATACGGTAAATTTGAAACAAGCTTATTGGGAGCAAAAGATAAATCTTCAGGCGCAACTTCTAGAGCATCGCCACTAATAAGAGTAAATGAATCTTGCCATGGCTTGCAGGTTTGCGCCAATACCTGAGGTAGATCAGTGTCACGTTCGATAGCGATTAACTTCCCTGCACGTTGCAAGAGAGCTACCGAAAGCGTCCCTATGCCAGGACCCACTTCAATAACCTTATCTTCTTGAGTAAGTTCAGCTAAATCGCAAATGCGTTGAACGATCCCATCATTGATGAGAAAGTGTTGTCCAAGTGCTTTTTTAGTCATAAGACCATGCTGTTCTAAAACAGAGCGCGTTTGAGACACAGAAGCTAAAAACGAAAGCTTAGACATCACTCCCCCTTATCCCTTACATGAAAATACTTCTTCGAATTGAAGATGTTCAGACTTAAGACGGGTAATACCAATAAGTTTTACTACTGATTCAACTTTAAAACCAACTATGGCAAAGGATGAACGTACGGTAGCAAGAACTCCCTCATAACCATGAGGATCTCCCCCATCCCCTAAGATATAAAGAGAAAGGGGGCGTTTAGACGGCAATTCGCCCGCTTCTCGTTGCCTGGTATATCGCCAATATACTTGCTGAAAACGGTCAAGCACTGCTTTAAGTTGCGAAGGGACTCCCGCAAAATAGGTAGGAGTTACCAAAACAACGCGATCTGCCTCTTCCAGTAAATCAAGTAATTCCGCCATTTCGTCTTCAATGATGCATTCATCTGTAGTGTTGCAAAACTCACAACCATTGCATCCTTCAACGGGATGGCGAGCCACCTCAAACACTTCAAGTTCAATATCAGGCAGTTTGTTTTCTATGAGCAAAGTTAGCATACGAATCACTTTGGCACTTTGTCCATTGATTCGTGGCGAACCATTGAGTATGAGCCATTTTGCCATTACTATTATCCTTTGCAACCGTAAATCTATTGAGATAATTGCCACGCAGTAGGCTTACGGTCTAAAAGCTCTAGCGCGTTTTGGTAGAGCTGATTCAGTAATGCCTTCTGCGAAAGACTATCTTCAGCTCCACGAACTTCCAACATTTGAGCCGCCGTAAAAATAGTATGCTCTGGGCCGCATTCCATACCTCGCATAGGCTCTGGAGTCATATAAGGACTATCGGTTTCAGTGAGAAGATGATCACAGGCAACAAGTTGCGCACTCTGTCTTACCTCATCTGCTTTCTTAAAAGTAAGGGGTCCTCCATAGGCAATATAACAACCCGTTTCAGCCCACGGCTTCATCGCTTCAGCATCTAAATTAAAACAATGCAATAAAACTCCCGCTTCTGGAAAGCCTTCTTCCTGCAGGATAGCAAACCCATCATCGTGAGCTTCTCGCATATGCAAAATAAGAGGAACTCCTGCCTCTTTCGCAAGACGAATTTGTTTTCGGAGCACCTCCTGTTGCACCTCACGGGGAGAAAGATCGTAATGATAATCAAGACCAACTTCCCCTAAAGCGCAGGTACGCGGATCATGCAATAGGTAATCAAAGACTCCTCTACCGTTTCTCCAAATGTTTTGCATTGTGGGGATGACACCCGATAGCAATACGAACATGAGGAATCCGATCAATAAAAGCACTGAGCCCCGCAGAACAAAGCAAAGATTTAGCTTGTTCCTGCCAAGTAGCTAACTGCGAATAGGTACGGTCTGGATCTTCGACAGGATCGGTCATAGCGCACACAAATTTAACCCCATACAAGGCACACCGCGCTAACCGTGCTGCGGGATTTTGCAACATCTGGAGATGGGCATGGGTATCGGCAACTGGCGCAGGAAACGTATACGAGTCAGCGTTCCATAAGTAGGCACGTCAACTGCTCTAAATTTTCCCTTTTTTCGTCGTTGCAAAAACACAGGAGAAAAATTCCCCTGACAAGGAGCATCACTTGGCATGACTTCGCGATTATCTTCGTCGCTTGATGCTACCTCGCGATTCTCTTCGTCGCTTAATGCTACCTCGCGATTCTCTTCGTCGCTTGATGCAACTTCATGATTCTCTTTGTCGCTTGGCATTACTTCGCGATCCCCTTCATACGAATTCGATGGTTCAGACTCATTCAAAGGTAGCGCTATTCGCAGAGGCAAAAGACCCCTGCGAAATGTTAAGGCGCGTACAAGAAATCAAACAGTAGCTTTAATCAAGCGACAAATCGATTGAATCTACATCCAAACGGGGATACAGAGGATCGCCTACCGTTACCGAAGAACCCGCTTTAAGCTGACCCCATACACTGGCAGATTCGATATCTTCCATTTCAGAAATATCACCCAAGCCAAGACGCTTATATACCTCAGCAGAAGTGTTGGGCATAAAAGGTGCCATATAAAGAGCGATGATACGAATAGCTTCAAGCGCATTGTAAATAACCGCAGCAAGTTCATCTGCTGTTTCTTCACTTTTAGCTAAATTCCAAGGCGCAGAATCTTCCACATACAAATTCACACGACCTGCAAGCTTCTGAACAGCTGCTGCTGCACCAGTAAAATCAACATCGGTCATGCAGGCATCGTATTCTTTGTAAAGCGTATCGGCAATTTCTCGAAGAGGATTATTTTCTGCACCTGCAGGAGCAGCAGGAACTGAACCTGAAAAATATTTCTTTGTCATGTTGAAGACACGACTGCACAAATTGCCCCACGTATTAGCAAGATCCGCATTGTATACCTGAACCATACGCTCAAGCGAGATTGATCCATCATGACCAAATTGAACGTCAGACAAGAAATAGTAACGGTAAGCATCAACACCAAATACTTTACTAAATCCTCTGGTTTAACGCCATTACCCTTAGATTTAGACATTTTCTCACCCTTGACCAATAAGAAACCATGGCCAAATACCGTGTGAGTAATAGGCATACCAGCAGCCATAAGCATCGCAGGCCAAATTACGCAATGGAAACGTGTAATATCCTTACCTACAAAGTGATATTGCATAGGCCAACGGGCTTCGAATTCACCTTCGCGCTTGTCATCACCATATCCAATGCCTGTCAGATACGCGAGCAAGGCATCTGCCCAAACATAGGCAACATGCCCCTCGTCGAAAGGCAGTGGAACACCCCAGTCAAACGTAGAACGAGAAATGGAGAGGTCCTTCAATCCGCTCTTTACAAAAGAAACGACCTCATTGCGACGCGTTTCTGGACGAATAAAATCAGGGTTTTCCTCGTAAAACTTCAGCAAAGGTTCCTGGAAATCCGAAAGCTTAAAGAACCAATTTCTTCACCGCTTGCCTTCTGTACTGGACGCTTGCAATCTGGGCAAACAAATTCACCGTCGTCATTAGTTAACAGGTCGCTTTCATTGTAATAAGTCTCTTCGTGAACGCAGTACCATCCCTCATAAGAGCCCTTATAGCAATAACCCTTATCGTAGAGTTTCTGCCAAAAATCCTGAACCGTATGAGCATGCCTTGGCTCAGTAGTGCGAACGAAATCGGTATAGGTAATATTGAGCAAATCCCAAACATCACGAAAAGCTGGCTCCATAGAATCGCACCAATCCTGAGGAGTCATACCCTTAGAAGCTGCGGTATCTGCAACTTTTTGACCATGTTCATCCATACCTGTAACGAAAGCAACGTCATAACCATTCATGCGCTGATAACGGGCAACCGCATCTGCTGCGATGGTGGTATAGGCAGTACCAAATGAGGGGCAGCATTAACATAGTAAATTGGGGTCGTGATTGAGTACGTTCCTTTGCTCATATTCAAACTCTCTTTCTAGGTGTCTTACGACCAATGATGCCGCGACAACTTTCGTGGCAACAAAAGCAAATGGTACTTTTGTTCACCAGATGAATAATGGGTTGTACTTCTTAACTCATAAGCACAACCCATGCATTTTACCACGCAAACAAGTTCACCAAAAACTACTTCTTTACCTTCATACAACGCATTGCATTTAAAATCGCCAACACAGCAACCCCAACATCAGCAAACACTGCTAGCCACATAGTTGCTATACCAACTGCTGCAAGAATAAGCACCGCAAATTTAATACCTAGCGCAAAGATAATGTTTTGCCACACTATTCGCATCGTCTTGCGGGAAATATGAATTGCACGAGAGATATTGCGCGGATCATCATCCATTAAAACGACATCTGCCGCTTCAATTGCCGCATCAGATCCCATGGCGCCCATAGCAATACCAATATCTGCACGGGTAAGAACTGGAGCATCATTAATACCATCACCCACAAAAGCAAGTTTTTCCTTTTTGCCCTCACGCGCTAAAAGTTTTTTCAACTTCTGAAACTTCTCTTGAGGGAGAAGTTGTGCATGTACCTCATCGATTCCTAAATCACGTGCAACCGCTTGCGCAACTTCAGCCCTATCACCAGTAAGCATAACGGTCTTAGTAACGCCTGCGTCATGGAGCATGGATATAGCTTGCTTGGCTTCAGGTTTGACCACATCAGCAATAACAATATGACCTACATATTCACCATCAAGCGCCACATGTAATATTGTCCCTACCATCGTGCAATCATGGTAAGCAACACGTGCTTCTGCCATCAATTTATCATTACCAATGAGCACCACATGGTTGTCCACGAGGGCACGAACTCCATGACCTCCCTTTTCAACAACCTCTTCAATGCGCGTTGAATCAATTTCGCCGCTATAAGCTTCTTTAATGGAAAGAGCAATGGATGATTCGAATAAGCTTCTGCATGAGCAGCAAGAGAAAGAAGATACTCAGGATCAAGTTCGTCGCTTTGTATTGACTCATTTTTAAGCTGCTTTTCAGGATGGATTGCAACCACCTTAAAAGCTCCCTTAGTGAGCGTACCTGTTTTATCAAAAACAACCGTATCAGCCTTAGCTAAAGCTTCTAAGTAGTTGCCCCCTTTAACCAGAATACCCAAACGCGATGCGCCACCAATTCCGCCAAAGAAAGACAAGGGCACAGAAATAACCAGAGCACAGGGACATGAAACTACCAAGAAAGTCAGACCGCGTTCAACCAATCAGCCAAGCAAAGCCAAACAGCAAGGGAGGCAACAACGCGATAACTAATGCTCCAATCGTCACAACTGGCGTATAGTAACGTGCAAACCGCGTAATGAAGTTTTCGGTATGTGCCTTCTTTTCACTGGCTTCCTCAACCAATTCAAGAATGCGAGAAACGGTAGATTCTTCAAAAGGTTTTGTGGCACGAATAGTAAGAACACCACTCATGTTGATACAGCCAGAAATTACTTCCTCCCCCGTTTCAACATGACGCGGAACAGATTCACCAGTTAAAGCCGATGTATCAAGTTGCGAAGCTCCCTCTACAATTACTCCATCTAACGCTATACGATCACCGGGCTTAACAACAAATTCATCACCGGGAGAAAGTTCATAAGGGTCAACCTTTACCAGCTCACCATTTTTCATAACGTAAGCAAAATCGGGAGCAATATCCATCATCTCGGCAATTGAGGCACGAGACTTATCCACCGCATAATCTTGAAAGAGCTCTCCTACTTGATAGAAAAGCATTACGGCAGCACCCTCTGCCATATGGGGGTCTGACCCTGGGAAAAGGACCAAAGCAAAAGCGCCAATGGTGGCAATACTCATTAAGAAATTTCGTCAAATATCTGACCATTACCAATGTTTCGAAGAGCTTTATATAAAACGTCATAACCGGCAAGCAGATACGGAATAAGAAATAAACCAAACTCTAAATACAGAGCATTGATATCCCCACCAACAAGCTGAGCAACGGGGAAGAACTCCGAAAATACAAACACGCAAGCAAAAATAGCAAGTGCCACAATGATGCGAATACGTTTTTTACTTTGATGCGAACTCATGATTAATCCTTGTAAATAACGTTATAACCTAGCGTAACTTGCTGTGAATTTACCTGAGAATGGTCATGTCGGGCTCGATCTTCTTGCAGACCTGAACTGCTTGTTCAACAATAGCGTCCATGTTTGCTTCATCTGCCTCAATAACCAACTTCTGAGTCATAAAACGCATTGAAGCGTTTTGCACTCCTTCGATCTTCTTAATAGCATCTTCCATTTTGGCGGCATAATTTGCGCAATCCAGGTTTTCAAGCTTATACACTTTACGCATGGTAGTTCTCCTTATTTGAAACGAAGTTGGTAAATCAATAGGGCTCGTTCTATTCACAAATATGAGTCATACCTTGATCGAGAATAGAATGTACGTGATCGTCAGAAAGCGAATACACAACGTTTTTGCCTTCTCGTTTTGCGCGTACTAACCGAGATTGTTTAAGTGTTCTTAGCTGATGGGATACGGCGCTTTGAGTAGCACCGATCGCCTCAGCAAGATCGGCAACACAAAGATCTTGCTCCATTAAGGCATAGAGAATTTTTACTCTCGTAGTATCGCCAAAGGTTTTAAAAAAATCCGCTAAATCGTAAAGCAGCTCTTCGTCAGGCATAAACGTCATCTCTGAATCTGACTTATTCTGAACTTCTTCACTCATGTCTTAACCTTTCAACATATGAGCAACTGTTCATTAGTATAAAGCAAAAAGAGACAGATTCAATAGATATATGAATAATTGTTCATATATTTTTAATTGGTTAAGCGGTTAGATCTGCCTCTCCTACCGGTAAAACGGCTTTTAGGGCATCAAGGCTTGTTTCGATTTGATCATCCAATCTTTCCGCCAGAGAAAAAATAGTTTCGTAGAGTGCAGCTGATTCATCAATAGTAGTTACAAACCGCTTTTCATTCCAAGCGGCGAACAACCTCCATGCACGTACCCCGTCAAACCAAGAAGCTCTTTTGATTTAACCATTGAAATGGCTTTTTCACCCACAACTGTAGCAGCTTTTTTCAGATCAAGTTCCAACGCAACAGGAATCATAAAAACATAATGATCGCCGCTCTTGCCTACGGTCACCAAAGTTTTAAACACACAGTCAGGGTCTTCTTTTAGCAGATGGGCTACCTCGACACCTGAGAGCGCTTCGGGGCATTCAAACCAGTGAGCTTGATACGGTTGCCCTGAGGTATCAAGCTCACGCATTGCATTTGTTTTCTTTTCTGCATGTTTGTCTGCATGTTTCGCCATACTATTTGCCTACTCCCACGTCTGGAGAAACCGTCATATTATGAAAACGTTCCTGAAGCCATTCATCAGGGAATACTTCATCTAAAGCATGATCGATAGGTGAAGCAGCAGGAATTCCTTCCGAGCGTTGACCCTCTCGATGAAGAGCAAGCACCGTGACCACGGCATTTACAAACATGAACACAATAAGTATCCACGTTATTGTCTTGTAAACCTTATGATGCGGATGGGGAAAGCGAAACTGAATACGTTTTATTATGGGCAGAACCATACGAACCCAAAAAAGCCCCAGAGTTCCCCACATCACTCCAAAGAAGAAATTCGTTCTCCCTGCAATGGAACCAAATGTACCCGTATAATCCCAAGCGATTGCGTTCCAAAAGTATTCCATCATCCAACTTGCGCCAAACTCCAAACAGGAGCCCAAAACCATAGCAACAAGAAAAATAATAAGGTCATGTGTGTAATAAAACCTATTCAGAAACAAGGTAAGAACTACGGCCCCTACCCCATAAATAGGAGAAAACGGACCCCACACAAAACCTGCTCGGCTTTCCCATCCGCCATATACCACCAAATGAAAAATATCTTCTAGAAACAATCCCAGAATGGATGCCGAGAAAAAAATCCAGAACAACGTGAAAAACGACAGATGCAAATAACGTGGAGCTAACTGCGCACGAAAAGACCGAATCAGTTTGGTGTCAATTATGTAATCTCGAAAGGAAACCATAGTGGATTACTATATCAGAAGAATAGAAAAGCTTTCACTTTACACGAACAGTGAGGGCTCCAAACAATAGCATGCCTCAAACGGGACAGCTCATAATGCGACATCATTTTTGGATCTTTTATTCCACTAAACTAACCCCTTAGAACTACGCGCGAAATAGCTCGAAGTGAGTTAGACTTAGCACATTAAAAATTAACAACTTATTTCTTATCATTCGAAAGGTAACACTTTCCTCGCAAGAAGGATGGCACTTTATGCGCCTTCTTGAAGAACGTATCCAAAAAGATGGAAACGTAAAAAGCAAAGATGTACTAAAGGTTGACGCCTTTCTTAATCATCAAATGGATGTTCAACTTTTTAACGAAATGGCGCAAGAATGGAAACGCCTTTTTTCAGGAAAGCCCATCAATAAAATTCTTACGATCGAAGCATCAGGCATTGGTATTGCCGCAATTGCAGGATCTGTCTTTGATGTACCTGTTGTTTTGCCAAAAAGCCCAGAGCATCAATTAGACGGTACGCTCTATGCAACCCGTGTTGAATCGTTTACTCATGGCAAGGTTTTTGATGTCATTGTTTCAAAAAAATTCGTAGGTCCTGGCGATCATCTGCTTCTTATAGATGATTTTATGGCTAATGGTTGCGCAATGACTGGCCTCATTGAAATATGCGAAGACGCAGGTGCTACCATCGAAGGAATTGGTATCGCGATAGAAAAAGGATTCCAAGGCGGCGGACAGCGCCTTCGCGATAAGGGATATCACGTTGAATCACTAGCAATTATTGATTCCATGGATCCAGAAACGGGCGTGATTTCCTTCCGATGATGCACAAAAAAGCCGAATTTAGCGCACCTACCTATCCCGAACGTGACATAGCTGCACAGCTCGCAAATTTTGATGGCAAGATTTCTATTGCGCGTGCTTTCCCTTACGGAATACAGCATGTACTTGCTATGTTCGTTGCAAACTTGGCGCCGATTGCCATTATTGCAGCGGCTGCAGGATTTGACGACGTTACTACTTCCATCCTTATCCAAAACGCAATGATTATTGCTGGCATTGGAACTTTTATCCAGCTCTTCCCACTTTGGCGCGTAGGCGCACGCATGCCAATTGTTATGGGTGTGAGCTTTACCTTTGTCACCGTGCTCTGTGGCATTGCGGCTCAATACGGATATGGTGCTGTAGTAGGAGCTGTAATTGTTGGCGGTATTTTCGAAGGGGTATTGGGTCTTTTTGCTAAATATTGGAGAAAGTTTATTACCCTATTGTATCGGCAGTAGTAGG
>ENA-OQDF01001076-OQDF01001076.1-human-gut-metagenome-genome-assembly--contig:-NODE-1076-length-11282-cov-2.337338_pt1 | contig 11282 bp, 15 predicted proteins | sample MGYA00242769_ERZ504597 | MGnify/ENA primary metagenome ERZ504597 (study PRJEB26092, sample SAMD00036305) | human gut metagenome | host: Homo sapiens | study: EMG produced TPA metagenomics assembly of...
TATACGAATGATTGCAAACTCTGTTCCCACATCTGCCACTTTTTTCCAATCAATTCTCCCTGCCAGGCAGAAACATCAATTCCTCTATATTCCATTCTGCATCCCTCCCTGTTTATAATAAGCAGTTTGAAATAAATAATTCCTTTTCTCAGCAGAGTTAATCTGAGATAAATTAATTGGATGAACCAGAATTTTTCAAATATTTGGGATTTATCTGTTGACATTCCGTCCTACATGAGGTATAGTAATTAGGCAGTTGTCGGTAGAGACATCTGATATATGAAATGCAGGAGTGGCGGAATTGGCAGACGCGCAGGCTTCAGGTGCCTGTGGTCGCAAGATCGTGTGGGTTCAAGTCCCATCTCCTGCATTATTTTTTTTGCCCAAACAGGTGTTCTATTAAAACGAAGTTCGTATTCTATATATAAAACTCCTGATCTGAAAACAGCTTCGGAATTCAGAAGCACTATGGCTATTATCAGTCTGCTAAAATCATGGATTAAAAGTGCAAAACTCGCTAACGCTCAAACAATGCACTTTTGAATCCATAACACAGCCTGAAAATAACCTGAGTGCTTCTATAAATTCCTGCAGAGATTTTCTGATCAGGAGTTTTTATATCCAGAATTACATTTTCGTTTTAATTTTGTGGACACGGATCGCGCTTCGCGCTGACGGATGTGTCTCGTTAGCCACACTATCTAAGATAAAGTCCGGTGAGAAGGCACAAGAAAAAACTCCAGCGGGATTCTGTGATGTTACTCTATACAAGGCTCGCCTTTAGAACTTCGTGCAGATATCGGATCATACAGGTTTTTGCGTTGATGCAGAAAATGCTGCTGTCTGAGCGACAGCGAGTTCAGCATTTTCTGCATCATATTTAGCAAAGTTCTGTATATCCTGATATCTCAGAAGTTATAAACTGAGCCAGGTATAGAGGAACATTCACAAAAATCCTACCTGGAGTTTCTCTCATTCCCTTCTCACCGGGAATCCTTTATTTTCCATATATAAATGCCCTTATACTAAATGGCACATCTTTATACTCTGGCCAGATCACTGCAAAGAACACAAAGATTGCCAGCACGATCAGCGCCACACAAATCGCCGCATAAACTTTCCTTCGAATTCCCTCTTTTTGATCTGTACATCAAAAGATTTCCATATCCCATTACCATGAAATACGTAAGCGGCACGATCATTGGCAGACTGTAACGTCCCTGTGGCTGATAATCCGATGCATAAGAATAATATGCATTCAATATATTCGGAATGATCATCGCAACCAGCATGCACCAGTGAAAATCCCCTTTACACTCCACTGTTTTTTCACACGGATTGCAAAAGTCTTCACCGGATGCAGGAATATCAGAAGAAATCCCGCTTTAATAAAGTCCAGATAATTGTTGATCAGCCATTTCGGCATAAACACATCCATATTTCCAAAACGACCGACAAAGCTTCCACTGACAAGCTCTACCCAGGAAAATCCGTCTTCCTGCGGGAAACCGTAATTCAACATATCCAGTAAAGAATATCCAGCCATCTGCGGTGTACGTCTATTGGATGGCTTGTAATTCTTTTTCGCATATTTTTCCGCACAGATCGTTGATGCATTCATACCAATAAAATCTCCGTCATAGAGAATTGCATTTCGAATGAACCACCATGCAGCCAACAGCAGAACGATCACACAGACAAGAAGTCCCTTTTTCACAAAATCCGTATACTTTCCTTTCTTTTTCGCCTCCATAAACAGAGTTATCCCAAAGAAAAAGATGCTGCAGAGAATAAATCCATACGCATTGTAATAGGACAATGCACATGCTGCCACACCCAACGCCAGGATCACACAGTTTTTGTATATCCATCCCTCATCCAGATACCGCACCCATGCATACACGATCACTGCCGTTGAGAATACCGCCAGTGCATCACAGTTAACATAAGTGAATACAAACAAAAGAACCTGGCAGCAGTCCTACAAAGCCGCAGCTATCCATGCTTTTCTACGGTCAAACAACCGTTTTCCCATATCAAGTACCAGCCAAACTGTTCCAAGTCCAAACAGAATGTTTACAAATCTGGCTGCGAGAAGCAACGCAAACGGTGCTGTCGTCACAAAGCTTACTGCTTTCATAAAAACAGCTGCGATCATATAAGACAGAATCGGAGAAAATGCATAAGAAATTCCCCATACAACATTTCGTACCGACGGGTCATCCCCTACCGGAAGTGAACCATGCTTATAAATATAATCCGCAATCTGATAGCGCATCTGCTCATCCGGCCCGGCACCCATAGGCTGTACACGTGCCACATCAGATAAAACACCAGCAGAAACAGGAAAAAAAGGATTTCCACAGTTGTCTCTGCACTTATTTTCTTACGTTTCAACTTACCTTCCTCCATTAAAACTCAAACTCTCTGATCTTTTCCGCAATATAATCCACATCATCCATTGAAAGATCATAGAACATCGGAAGCCTCAAAAGGCGTTCGCTTTCTTTCGTTGTATAAACATCTTTTCCATGAAACCTTCCAAACTTCTCACCTGCCGGAGAACTATGCAATGGAACATAATGAAAAGCCGGTGCAATTCCATTTTCACGGAGATAAGCAATCAGTCTTGTACGTACAGCAATATCTTTCACCTTAATGTAATACATATGTGCATTGTGTACACATCCCTCCGGAACGACCGGTCTCTGAATCTTTCCCTGTTTTTCCAGATCTTCCAGTCTCTCATGATATCCATCATAAACCTGATGACGTTTCCTGTTGATCTTATCACACTCTTCCAGCTGTGCATACAGATATGCCGCATTCATCTCGCTCGGAAGATAGGATGATCCATAATCAATCCATCGATATTTATCAATCTGTCCTCGGAAAAATTTACTTCTGTCCGTTCCCTTTTCACGCAGGATCTCAGCTTTTTCCTGATATTCATTCTTCTGGAATACCAGAGCACCACCTTCACCCATAGTGAAATTTTTTGTCTCATGGAAACTGTAACAGCCAAAGTCACCAATCGTACCAAGTGCCTTTCCATGATAATAAGCATCCACTCCCTGTGCTGCATCCTCAACAACTTTCAGGTTATGTCTGCGTGCAATCTCCATAATTTTATTCATCTCACAGCCAACACCGGCATAATGGACCGGAACGATTGCTCTGGTCTTCTCTGTGATCGCATCTTCGATAAGATTTTCATCTATATTCATCGTATCCGGACGGATATCAACGAATACGATCTTGCACCTCGAAGTACAAAAGCATCCGCAGTGGAAACAAATGTATACGATGGCATGATGACCTCATCCCCTGGCTGGATATCACTCAGGAATGCCGCCATCTCCAATGCATGCGTACAGGATGTTGTCAGGAAAACCTGATTTACCTGGAAACGTTCTTTCATCCATGCTGAACAAAGCTTCGTATATTTTCCATCACCACAGAGCATGCCCTGAGCTACTGCATCCTGAATATACTTTAATTCATTACCGACAAGTGCCGGTCTGTTAAAATAAATCATCTGACTCCTCTACTTTTCTTTATAAAGAATACTTGGGTATCTTATTCTGAAAAACAATTTCTTCTCCATCCGGATCCGTCATACTCATTTTCTCAAAAAATCTCTTGATATCTCATCAAGTTCTTCTCGGCTGCCTGCCTCTATATAATACAGTGCAAGATACGGGTTCGGACCGTACGCCACAACTTCTTCTCCTGCCTCATAGAAAATCCACGGTTTCACAACCGCTTTATCTTCCGCGAGTTCATATGCAGCCTGTTGTTCCTGAATCTGTTTCAGTCTCCCATGAAAATACAAAACAGCTCCATGCATCAATGGTTTACGGATATCCTGCGCTTCCAACATCTTTGTAACATACTCGTTATCGTAAACATAATTCAACAAAAGTTCTTCCATGTTAAAGCAATATACCATATCAGTCAGCTCATGCTCATAGCCAAAGAAACGTGCAGCAATCTCACAGACCTGGATTCCCTCTCCTGCTTTCCAGAAAAACTGCATGGAAAGCGGTCCTTCCTTCTGTCCGGTATACTCAATATACGACTGCAGCAGGGAAACCGCCGGTTCTTCCACCTTATCGATCAGGCAGCTCGGATACACATTTCGTGTGCTCTCCGGAAGCTCTCCTTCCGCAAACTGTGTTTTCTCTCTGTCTGCAATACTGATGACTCTCACCGCTCCATCAGAAACCCAGGTCATCATATTAAATTCAAATCCATCATTATATTCTTCAATCAGAATTTCATCCAGATCTGTAAACTCTGCGGTTTTACGAACACTTCCTGCAAGCTGCTCCTGATCTTTAATGATGAAAATTCCTCTTGAACCATATTTATCCAGCGGTTTACTGATCAATGGATATTTAAGCCCTGCTGTTATTTCGGCAAGTTTATATTCATTCTGTTCTGCTGCCGGTACTTTCACAAATCCAGGCGTCGGAAGCCCCAGCTTCGAAAGCAGTTCCCGACAGGCTGATTTGTCTCTGTACCAGCAAAGCTGTTCCGGTTTCAGATAGCAGGGCAATCCCGCTTTCTCTGCAATTTTGACCATGCATTCCATGAGCAGATCCGAAAAAGAGGTTATGATTCCATCAACCTTTTCTTTCTGGCAAAGCTCTGCCACTGCATCAATATCCGTAACAGGAATCACGTAAGATGCATCTGCATACTGTCTTGCCGGTCCATCTGGGTAACCATCACAGACGATCGTATAATGTCCCCGTTCTTTTGATTTTTTTACAAGCTGTACAAATTCGCCCAGTGTACCAAGTATCAGTAATCTGTGCTTCATTCTCCGGCTGCCTCCCATTCTTTGATCCGTTCTGCCATATATTGCATTTCTTCTTTTCCATAACGCTGGTCACATGGCAGAGGCAGTACATCTGCCGCCCACTGATATTCCAGACTGCTCTCTGTACATTCTTCGAGAATGTTTTTCCAGTAGGTCGGTACAAAAATCTTATGTTCTGCAAGCCAGCGTCTTAACTTAAGGCCTTCTTTATGATAATACGGATAAACAAATGGCCCCTCCGGTGTCACCCGGGTAAAAATAAATTCTGACGGAAGTGCCTCGGAAAGTATACGATAATTTTCCTCTCTCTTACGTCTTCCCGTCTCATAATCGATTGCTCCCAGCAGATTCTCTGTCAGCCTGGACATACGTCGAATCTCCATGCCTTCATACCGAGCTGCATTCTGAAGCATCTCCTGATAGTAGACGCCTGCATTTTCTTCGTACCGCCCAAGGATATGTCCCATTCTTTTATTGGAATGATCCACTGGCTTATCCATCGGAAGCACTGCATCTGTGGAAAGATATGCTCCATCACTGACTCCCCAGAATTTTCTGCAGGAATACAGGGTATCCACACCTTTCAGCGGTTTCTGAAAGAAAGCATGCGTATGATCCACAATGATATTTCCAAAATCTTCTGATATGCCAGGATCTTCTCATCTGTCAGTTGACCGTAATAATTGACCAGATACAGACATTCACTTCTCCCAGTTTTTTCCGGGGAAGCAAAACATTTAACTCCGCATCCAACTGATAACGGCTGATCCGGATTCCACGTTGCTCGCAGGCTTCCGTTACCGACTCGCATAAGAATACCGGCAGATATATTTTTGTATAACCGCGGCCTTCCAGAAGCCACCGAAGTGCTGTTCTTCCCAGATTTACTTTATAAAGATTCGGATAATACTCTTTACCTCCAAAATCTTCCAGCTCAAAATAGCCTCCGATTTCTTTTTTCATCAGTCCGTGTCCTCCCGGCGCACAACATAATGTGGCATTTTCTTTGCTTCGTTCAGAATATTCATCAGATAGATTCCCATGATCCCAATCGACAAAAGAATCAGTCCAAAAAATGCCAGCATCACCATCATCAGGGATGTCCAGCCTTCAACCGACACACCAAACGCAAAGTAACGCACAAGAAAATACACTGCCATGACCATGCTCACCAGAAAACTGGCAATTCCGATATTTCTCACCATAAGAAGCGGAAATGCTGTATGTGCGGTGATATCATAGATCAGATCCTTCACAAGACGTTTGAAAGAATAGCCGCTCTTTCCATAAACCTTGCCGCATGCTGTACTGGTACGTTGATGATTCTGTTGGATGTCAGCACCAGAAGGTTTCCGATCTGAGGCAGGTATGTATTTGTCTTCACCATTGCATCTACAAGGAAGCGACGGATCAGACGGTAACTGGTGATCTGAAGATCCGGGTCTTTGCCGAGCATCTTAGAAGTTGCCCACACAGAAAATTTCGTTCCGAGTTTGCGGATAAATCCATGCTGTCTGCCTTCATAGCTCGCAATGATCGCATCAACATCATCGCGTTCTCTCATAACATTTATCATCTTCGGAAGTTCTTCCGGCTGATGCTGCAGGTCATCATCCATGGTTACAACAAAATCACCTTTCACATGTGCAAATCCACACAGAAGCGCCGGATGCTGTCCAAAATTTCTTGCCATCTGTATGATGCGAACTCTATTGTCCTTTGCACGAAGTTCCTGCATGACTTCAAAGGAACGGTCTTTGGAACCGTCATCCACAAGAATCAGTTCAAACTCTTCTTTTATTACTTCCCGGAATACTTTTTCCAGGCGTGTATAAAGTTCCTGTAAGGTGTGTTCGGAATTGTATACAGGAACAACAACGGAATACAAACTCATAGGTTTCCCTTTCTTTCTAAATACGCAATAAATTTATGCATTCTTTTTTATCATATCATTTTCATAATCCATTGTAAACAATTAGTATATGGTGTAAAATTAATAAATATTGGTCAAAAAATAATATTGTGGAGGAATTATGAAAAATTTCAGAAACTATCTGCAGCTCCATCTGAATATTCTGCTGTTTTCTCTGACAAGTGTTTTTTCAAAACTTGCCTCGATCCAGTACAATAAAAACGGACTGCATGCCCCGCTTCTATATGTATTCCTGTTCCTGATGATCGCCAATTGCGGAATCTACGCGATCGCCTGGCAACAGGTCATCAAAAATTCTCACTGTCCACCGCCTATGCCAACAAAAGTGTCTATCTTCTGTGGTCACAGATCTGGCAGTCGCAATTTTTCATGAACAGCTTTCCGTACAGAACATCATCGGAATCCTGATCGTATTATTCGGAGTATGGACGGTGCAGAGATATGAATAGAACTTTTATCCTGATCATGCTGGGAGGAACTTTCTTTTCCGCAATCTCCCAGATTCTTCTGAAGCAAAGTGCAAATATAAAATATGACAATCCTTTAAGAGAATATCTCAACTGGCGTGTCATCCTCGCCTATGTGATGTTCTTCGGTATTCTTCTTCTGAACACCTGGTGTTATACCAAAGTAGACATGCGCTATGGGCCTGTGATCGATACTGCCGCTTATGTATTCGTATTATTGCTTTCTCGTTTCATCCTGAACGAAAAGATCACAAAGGGGAAACTGATCGGTAATCTGATCATCATTGCCGGCATCCTTGTATACACATTGTAAAAGCCAGACGCCATCAGTTATCCACAATCCAGACAGAGTTTTTCACAAATAAAAGGAACAGACTGAAACGCTGCATCTGTATGATGTTGCATTTCAGCCTGTTCTTTTTTATTTGTTCAGATCATTTATTTCACTGACATTATTCTTCTTTTCCGCCCTCTGCTTCCGTTTGCTCTTCTGCATCTGTCTGTGCTGCTTCCTCTGCCTCAGCAGCTTCCTCTACTGTTTCTTCTGTTGTTACCGCATCTTCAGCAGTATCTGCATTTGCTTCCTCAACAGTTTCGTCTGTTTCCTCTGTTGCAGTCTCTTCAGCAACTTCTTCTGCTGTTCCCTCGATCACATCATCTCCGGCATCTTCTTCCGGTTCAACAGTCGGGCATGCTGCGCCACACTGTGAACAGAACGCATCATCTTTTGCAAGCGGACTTCCGCAGGATGGACAAAAACGTTTATTTTTTACCTTCAGTTCAGATATATCTGTTTTATATTTCTCGATCTGTTCCATGCGCTGGTCAATCTGTTCGCAAAGTGCTTTCTGTGCATCATCTACCGGAATTTCCTTTTTATAACGTTTGTAAATGATTCTTCCGAGGTCGGCCATTGCTTTTTCTATCTGTCGTTCTTCACCGGAGATTTTGTTTTTAAGTCTCTGGGTCTCATAAACCTCCTCTGCACGTCCGCTCAGTTCCTTCGCAGTTTTTGTAAGTGTTTCTCCAAGACTTCCAAAAAAATCTTTTGCCATGATAAGTTACCTCTCTTTCTTTATAAAAAGCCATGTTATATATACTCTGTATTTAGTGATTTCCTTCCAGCAGCGGAACTTCCTGTCCTCTGAGAAGAATCTTCGGGCCACCATTGCCTTCTATATATTCTCTTGTGATCGTAACCTGACCGATATTATCATCTTTCGGAATCTCATACATAATATCCAGCATATATCTTCCAGAATTGCCCGAAGAGCTCTGGCTCCTGTGTGTTTTTCCATTGCTTTGGCTGCAATAGCATGCAGTGCTCCCTCTTCAAATTCCAGTTTTACCTCGTCCAGTGCCAGAAGCTTCTGATATTGTTTCAGGATCGCATTGCGTGGCTCGCTTAAGATCTGTACCATCATATCCTCTGTAAGCCCATTCATGGTAAATATGATCGGCAGACGTCCGATAAACTCCGGAATCATACCAAAACTTCGAAGATCTTCCACCGTCACCTTCTCCAGAATATGTGGATCGTCATCATACTTGTCTTTCAGATCTGCATAAAATCCAATAGACGCCTGCTTATTCAGACGTTCTTTAATGATATTTTCCAGATCCGGGAAAGCGCCTCCACAGATAAACAGAATATTTCTTGTATTTACCGTTGTCAATGGAACCATTGCATTCTTGCTGTTGGCTCCGATCGGCACTTCCACATCTGCTCCTTCCAGAAGTTTCAGCATACCCTGCTGTACAGCTTCTCCGCTGACATCTCGCTGATTGGTATTTTTCTTCTTTGCGATCTTGTCAATCTCATCAATAAAGATGATTCCATGCTCAGCCTTCTCCACATCATTATCAGCCGCTGCAAGCAATTTGGAAACAACACTTTCAATATCATCACCAATATATCCTGCTTCTGTAAGAGAAGTCGCATCGGCAATCGCCAGCGGAACATCAAGCAGTTTGGCCAGTGTTTTGACCAGATAGGTCTTTCCGCATCCAGTAGGTCCGATCATCAGCATATTGGATTTTTCAATTGCGATCTCATCCATGGTATCTGTTGCTACACGTTTATAATGATTGTAAACGGCAACGGACATTACCTTCTTGGCATATTCCTGACCGATCACATATTCATCCAGGGTAGCCTTAATCTTATGCGGTGCCGGAATCTTCTTGAGATCCAGGACTGGTTCTTTCTTTTCTGCTTTTTTCTTTTTGGGTTTCTTCTGCTGTCCCATCTGATTCTGGAAACTGCTTAGATCGATCATGCTGACATTTGGCATATTGAGCAGATCACCATAATTAAAATTTCCTGTCTGCATCTGCTGATTCATACTGTCAAAGCTTCTCTGCATACAGTCCGGACATATATGTATATTATTAGGAAGATCGATCATCTTACCAACCTGACTCTCTGCCCGATGACAGAGCGTACAGTACTTCTCAGGTTCTTTCTTGTTTTCTTCCTGATCATCGTCATCGCTGACCTCTCCCTCTAAAATCTCATCCTCGTATTTATCTGCCATATATCTGTAAACTCCTTCTGCATAGTTGTTATCTGTCTCATATAAAGAACGCACAGATCAAAAGTGCATTCTGCATCTTCGAATCTATGCGTTCATTATAACATAACCAGTAAAACTGTAAACTAAAGTTTTATAAATTAATTTTTGCTTCCGAGCGTGACTGAAATTGTCTTCTGAACATACTCTCCGTTATCTGCTCTTGATACAACAACATCCACCGTCTCACCGGATGCATAATACGCAAGCTTACTCTCCAGATCATCTTTGCCGCTGACTGTCTGTCCATCAAAACTTACGATAATATCACCTTTCTGGATACCTGCTTTCCCTGCAGCGGAATTTTTCTCCACACGGATAACAAAAGCTCCCTCCGGCATATCATACATCTGTATTGCCTCTGTGGAAAGATCAGCCGTAACGACCCCAAGATAAGCTGCATTCTCTGATTCAACTTATCTCTTGTCTGACGGTTCATCAGTTCCTCAAGAATCGGCTGTGCCTTGGATATTGGAATTGCGTATCCCATTCCCTCTACCGCACTGTCCGCATACTTTGCAGAGTTGATGCCGATCACTTCTCCCTGCATATTCAGCAGTGCTCCACCACTGTTACCTGGATTAATCGCCGCATCTGTCTGAATCAGGCTTGACTGGTACCATCATCTGTCGAAATGTTTCTGTTCAATGCACTGATCCATCCGGAGGTAACTGATTGTCCATATCCAAGTGCATTTCCAATTGCCACAACCTGTTCCCCCACCTGAAGGTCATCGGAATTGCCAAGCTGCGCTATTTTGATCTGCGAGAGTGTGTCTTCCGGTATATCTGATTTCTGAACTGCAACCACAGCCAGGTCATTTGATTCATCCGTACCTTTTATCTTGGCACTGACTGCATCTTCCACATTGACATCACCATCGCTGCCGGACATATCCACCGTTTCCTCTTCTGCGTTGACTACATCATTTCCGACAAAGCATACACTGAGTGTTGTCGCACCGGATACCACATGATTATTTGTTGCGATCAAAAGCTCATCGTCATTTTCTCCGACAATGATTCCAGAACCGCTTCCCTCACTGGAATATTGCTGTGTGCCATAACCAAATCCAAATGCCCGGAAATAATTTGGGATTTCCTGTACACTTACAGATGTAATTGCGACTACCGTTGGCATTGCTGTATCTGCAACTTCTGCAACAGAACCCGTCTGTGACACAGCAGCTGCTGTTTCCGAAGCGGCAGTTTCACTTGAAGCAGCTCCTTCACTTTCATTCGAATCACTTCCATCTGCCGAAGAATCTCCTGCAAGCTGTGCTGTCTCTATCTGACTGTCCTTCCCGTCTGATCCCAGATATTTCTCGGACGCAAAATTCACTCCCTGAAATACAACACCTGCTACCAGCCCGAATACAACTGCCAGCGAAATCGTTTCTGCAAGTTTTTTCCGCCACGTTTTTGTTTTTTTTCTTTTCAGGTAATTCCTTCACTGTATCTGATTCTGTATTCATCACCTGA
>ENA-OQDF01001077-OQDF01001077.1-human-gut-metagenome-genome-assembly--contig:-NODE-1077-length-11279-cov-2.481528_pt1 | contig 11279 bp, 16 predicted proteins | sample MGYA00242769_ERZ504597 | MGnify/ENA primary metagenome ERZ504597 (study PRJEB26092, sample SAMD00036305) | human gut metagenome | host: Homo sapiens | study: EMG produced TPA metagenomics assembly of...
ATGCGTGATGAAAAAGAAATCGGTATTTCTGCAGTACGTGGCGGTACGATCGTTGGTGAGCATGAAGTGATCTTTGCCGGCGAAGACGAAAGTGATTGAATTTAAGCATACCGCTTATTCAAAAGCCATCTTCGGTAAAGGTGCAATTGAAGCGGCTAAATTCCTGCTGGTAAACCGGCCGGAAAATACGATATGGCTGATGTGATCGAAGGCTGATCGTAGTTTTGTATTAATATTGAAATTCTGGCAGGCATGTATCGAAAGATATGTGCCTGTTTTTTACATTATTTTGTATAGGAATCTGCCAGATTGTACATATTATCATTACAAGTTTAAATCCATAGTAAAGGAGAAATTAGAATGAAAAAAATACGCACAATTCTGACAGGGAATCCTCCTGATCCTGACGTTGAGCATCTTTACTGCCTGCGGAAATAACAATGCACCGGCAGATGAGGCAGGAACAGCTGCAGAAGAAAACACGACCGATACAGGGACGAATGAAAATGCAGATGCTGTGAATGATAAAAAAGACAATGAAAATACGGATAATTCAAATAATAAAGTAACGGACAACGAAGGTGTGGCAGACGATGCTGCAATCGATAACGGTGATACCATGTCCGAGGGAACAGACAATGATAATGTGCCCAATAATACAGAAGATGGAAATGTGGCGCAGGATCTTGGTGATGGTGTCCGTGATATTGGCGATGGAGTTGGCAACGCAGTAGAAGATGTCGGTGATGCGGTCGGAGATGTCATTGATGGAGATGCCGAGACACGATAACGGTTACTGTTCACCCCGTTCACAGCAACCAATGATTTGATTTATTCGTTTAGCACAATAAAGTGCTTGCATCAGATGAAAAATCATATTATCATAGCATCAGATAAACCTGATGATTTATAGTACAGGCTTCGGATTCAGGAAATCCGGGGCCTTTTTGAAAGGAAAATACAGATGAAATTTCGACCATGCATTGACATACATAATGGAAAAGTAAAACAGATCGTAGGCGGAAGCCTCAAAGATGCCGGAGATCAGGCAAGAGAGAATTTTGTGTCCGGTCAGGATGCAGCCTTTTATGCTGAGCTGTATAAAAATGCCGGATTAAAGGGCGGACATGTTATCCTTTTGAACGGAAAAGATTCAGAGTATTACGAGGCGACCAGAAATCAGGCACTTAAGGCGCTGGCAGCTTATCCGGGAGGCTTACAGATCGGCGGTGGTGTCTGTCCGGATAATGCGGAAGATTATCTGAAAGCAGGGGCAAGTCATGTAATTGTTACTTCCTACGTCTTTAAAGACGGACAGCTTTCCTGGGAAAATCTAAAAAAAATAGAAGAAATTGCAGGAAAAGAGCATCTGGTTCTGGACTTAAGCTGCCGTAAAAAAGACGATCAGTATTTTATTGTGACAGATCGTTGGCAGAAATTTACAAATGTACCGGTGACACTCGAAGTAATGGAAGAACTGGGAAATCATTGTGATGAATTCCTTGTGCATGCGGTAGATGTCGAGGGAAAGGCAAATGGAATTGAAACAGAACTGGCGGACCTGCTTTCTGACTATACACAGCGACCGGTGACTTATGCGGGAGGTGTCGGAAGCATGGAAGATCTGAAACTTCTGAAAAAGCATGGAAAAGATCGTTTGGATGTTACCGTTGGCAGCGCATTGGATCTTTTTGGAGGAACGATTCCGTTTGAAACACTAAAAAATCTGGATGATCTGCATATATGACAGGTGGAAATTCTTGACGAAAAAGTTTCCTGATTATATGATGTAGGCAGGAATATGGGTGGTGAGAACACCCACTAAATAAATGATCACAGGGAGGTATTTATCATGAGTGAAGTACTTGACAAAATCAAAAGCAGAAGAAGTATCCGTAAATACAGGAGTGATATGATTCCACAGGATAAGCTGGAGAAGATCATCGAAGCAGGAACTTATGCGGCAACAGGAATGGGAAAACAGTCTCCGATCATCATTGCTGTAACGAACAAAGAACTTCGTGATAAGCTTTCTGCAATGAATGCAAAGATTATGGGCGTTGATAATATGGATCCATTTATGGAGCACCGGTTGTTCTGATCGTGCTGGCTGATAAGAGCAGACCAACATGTGTCTATGACGGAAGTCTTGTTATGGGAAATCTGATGCTGGAAGCAGAAGAGCAGGGAATCGGAAGCTGCTGGATCCACAGAGCAAAAGAAGAATTTGAAAGTGAAGAAGGAAAAGAAATCCTGAAATCCCTTGGAATCGAAGGTGATTATGAAGGGATCGGACACTGCATTCTGGGTTATGCGGACGGTCCGGCACCGAAGGCTGCACCAAGAAAAGATTCCTATGTATATCATATAGATTAAACGTAGTAATAATATTGCTTAAATAATGGGTTGGTGGGGAAATTTCCCCACTGACCATTTTTTGTCCATTGAAAATAGAAGTTTATCTGAATATAATGTAGAAAGATAAAAAATATTGCCAGAGATGGAGGAAATACCAATGAACAAGATTAAACATGCAGCAGCTAAGAAGGTTTTCGCAGGAGTAATGGATTATGCTGTTGATCAGGTGAATAAGAATCCTGAGACAGCTTATGAGAAAATTATCGACACTGCTGAGAAGTATTTAAAAGATTTTGGAAAGGGTGTGAACTGGGATTATCTCAGGAAAGTTGCCTGTAATCCGGAATATACACTGAATCGTTATATAACTTCCATGGTACAGGAACTCCATCCTAATGTTCTGAAGACAACTCTGATGAATCTTGGATTTGAAGCTTTCTATAATGGAACAAAAACAATTCATGAGATGCGAGAAATACATAAATGTAATATCCCGTGGATCATTCTGATGGATCCTACCAGTGCATGTAACCTGCATTGTACAGGATGCTGGGCAGCAGAATACGGAAACAAGCTGAACCTGTCCTTTGACGATATGGATTCAATCGTTACACAGGGTAAAGAACTGGGAGTTTATTTCTATATGATGACAGGTGGAGAGCCGATGGTAAGAAAGAAAGACATCATCGAACTCTGCAGAAAACACAATGACTGTGTATTCTTTGCATATACAAATGGAACACTGGTTGATGAAGCACTCTGCAAACAGATGCAGGAAGTTGGAAACCTGTTTCTTGCCTTAAGCGTTGAGGGTGAGCCGGATGTTAACGATATGCGTCGTGGAGAAGGTGTGTACAATAAGGTTATGCATGCCATGGATCTGCTGAAAGAGCATGGACTTGTATTTGGTACATCAATCTGCTATACAAGTGCCAACTATAAGAGCGTTACCAGTGATGAGTTTATTAAGATGCTTGTTGATAAGGGTTGCCGTTATGCTCTGTACTTCCATTACATGCCGGTTGGAAATGCAGCATCTGTTGATCTGCTGCTGAATCCGGAACAGCGTGTTTATGTGAAGAACCGTGTAAGAGAGATCCGTAACATGGAACATGGCCCTGGAATCTTCACTATGGACTTCCAGAATGATGGGGAATTTGTTGGTGGATGTATCGCCGGAGGAAGAAACTACTTCCACATCAATGCAAATGGTGATGCAGAACCTTGTGTATTTATCCATTATTCCAATGGAAACATTCATGAGAATACAATCCTTGAGATTCTGAAACAGCCGTTATTCATGGCTTACCATAACAACCAGCCGTTTAACGATAACATGCTTCGTCCATGCCCGATGCTTGAGAATCCAGAGATCCTGCAGCGTATCGTAAAAGAAAGTGGTGCACATTCAACAGATCTGCAGTCTCAGGAGACAGCAGAACATCTTTGCAGTAAGTGTGTTCATTATGCCGAGGAGTGGGCTCCGGTTGCAGATAAACTGTGGGCTGAGGAGCATAAAGAGTAAGCTATAAAAATTTAGGATATAAGGGTGGGACCTCTCATCCTGTATCCAGATTCCAGACAATTCAGAAATTCAGAAGTACTAGAAACATATAAATTTATAAAAAACACTCTGTAAAACGTCAAACTCGCTGACGCTCAAACAGTGCCGTTTTACAGAGCAAAATAAATTTCTATGCATCAAGTACTTCTACAAATTTCTTCAGGCGTCTGGAGTCCGGATACAGGAGAGAGGTCCTTTTCTCATATCCGGAAGTCTTTTATATGGGCAGGGAGAAAAAAGGTTAGGGTTTATTTTTGCAGGGGTTTGTATTAGAATAGGGGTATTGGCAGGAATGTAGTTTCAGGAATTGGAGAGTATTTATGAAGGTTGTTATTTTAGCTGGTGGTTTTGGGACAAGGATCAGTGAGGAGAGTCATCTTAAGCCAAAGCCAATGATCGAGATCGGGGAGAAGCCGATCTTATGGCACATCATGAAGATGTATTCTGCGTATGGTTTTAATGAATTTGTAATCTGCTGTGGATATAAGCAGCATGTGATCAAGGAGTGGTTTGCAGATTACTATCTTCATAACAGCAATATCACATTTGATTTTACACAGGAAAATAAAATGATCGTGCACAATAACGTGCTGGAACCATGGAAGGTAACGCTGGTTGATACAGGTCTGAATACTATGACCGGCGGTCGTATCAAACGCGTAAAAGAGTATCTGGATGGAGATACGTTTATGCTCACTTACGGTGACGGAGTTGCAGATGTAAATATCAGAGAACTTCTGGAATATCACCGCTCCCATGGTAAAATGGCGACGATTACAGCAGCACAGCCGGGAGGACGATTTGGTATCCTGGATATTCAGAATGATGGAACGATCACGAATTTTAAAGAGAAGAAAAAAGAAGACGGAGCTGGATCAATGCCGGATTTATGGTGCTGGAGCCGTCCATTATTGAGCTGATCGAAGGAGACCAGACTGTATTTGAAAAAGAACCGCTCGTGGAGGCAGCCCGCATGGGACAGCTGAATGCATATCGCCACAAAGGATTCTGGCAGTGTATGGATACTCTGCGTGAAAAGAATCTTCTGGAGACATTGTGGCAGAGTGGACAGGCTCCATGGAAGATTTGGGAATAAACAGAATCGGTCAGAAAACAATCTGGTGTAAAATAAATCTGTTGGAGGAATTGTTTTGAGTGCAACAAGCTGTGATTACTGTGCAAATTATGTATATGATGAAGAAAGTGAAAGCTATTACTGCGATGTGAATCTGGATGAGGATGAATACTACCGCTTTATCAGTACAGAATATAAAGAATGTCCGTATTATCGTAATGGGGATGAGTACAGGGTAGTGAGACACCAGATGTAAAAATTACGAAAGTCAGTAATTAAGGGATCGGAGAAAAACATGATTACAGTAGAGCTGGATAATTTCAGCCTGAGAGAAATCTGCCGGTCGGGACAGTGCTTCCGTATGCACGAGACGGCAGAAAATAACACATATGAACTGGTTGCCGGGGATAAATATCTGAAAATATCTCAGGCAGGAAGCATTGTAAATTTTTATTGCAGTGATGTAGAATTTATCTGTTATTGGGTACCGTATTTTGATATTGATTCGGACTATGGACGCTATATTGAAAAGGTGAATCCGAGGGACACGTATCTGAGTGCGGCAGTACAGTGCGGAAATGGGATCCGTATTCTGCGACAGGATCTTTGGGAAATGATCATTACTTTTTGATCTCGCAGCAGAATAATATTTCCAGAATCCGGAGCTGTATCGAGAGGCTTTGTGTCAGATATGGTGAGAAACTGAAAGCAGGAGATATCGAATATTATTCCTTTCCGACACCGCAGCAGTTGTCCGGGGCGACAGAAGAAGAACTGCGGAGGCTTGGAATGGGATACCGTGCCAGATATATCGTGGAGACAACGCGAAGCATTCTGGAGGGAGAAGTTTCACTGGAAAAACTGTATCAGATGAAGTATTACCGCAGAGCACGAAAAGAACTGATGAAGCTCAGTGGAGTAGGCGAAAAGTAGCAGACTGCATTTGTCTGTTTGCATTGCATCACATGGATGCATTCCCGATCGATACGCATATCCGGCAGGTTCTTAACGAACATTATCGCAGAGGTTTTCCGAACAGGAGATATCATGGCATGAGAGGCATTATGCAGCAATATATTTTTTATTATGAACTGATCGGAGAGAGAGGGAAGATATGAAGTATTTTGTAAATGTGCTGGTGGATGTTCTTGGAGCAGTCTATCAGGCAGCAGGCGCATCGCTGCTTATCGCGGTTCTGATCATGTGTGTCTATATGCTGGGAAGGAAGCAGGGGGTTGGACCGGTAGCCAGAGCGTGGATCTGGCAGTTTAAAGAAAGCAGCTGGTTTCGCAGACACTTTTTCCTTGTGTTTTATACCTGTATGCTGCTTTTTCGTACGTTATTCTGTCGGAGCGTCTGGGGAAATCCGCTGGAAAACGTGATCGGAATCTGGGGACTGCATTATAACGGACAGCTGTATACGGAGAATTTTGAGAATCTGATACTGTTTATGCCGTTTATTATTTTTCTTTTCTGGGCGAGAGAAGAAAAAGATCACACAAAGGATAAAAGAATTAAGGAAGTATTGTTGAACAGTTTTGAGATCAGTTTCTGCTTTTCACTTGGAATTGAAACCTGCCAGCTTTTTTTGAAAATTGGAACGTTTCAGCTGACAGATCTTTTCTTTAATACGCTTGGCGGAATGCTCGGTGGAGTGATCTACTGGGGATTTGAGAGAACCAGAAAAAGAATTGTTTTCGGCGTGAAGAGAATAGGCGGCTGGGATGTTATCCCGTGGAAAAATGTCGCACAGAAGGAAGCAGATGTGGAAAACACTGCGGAAACTGTTACAGTCGTAGAGGGAAGCCTTCCGGAAGAGGCGATTGCGCCGGAATGTTCGGAACCAAGATATGCTGCAATCGAGAAACTGGTAAGAGAAGCCGGACAGAAAATGTTGAAGGCGAGACCGGGTGAGGAAAATATCCACAAAAAAGAGGGACTTGCAAATTTCTGCACGGATTATGATACAGCGATCCAGAGATTTCTGATCAAAGGTCTGGGTGAGATTCTTCCGGGAGCTGCTTTCTTCGGGGAAGAAGACACGGAAGGAAACGCCGGTGCTGATGCAGAGGGTGAATTTACTTCTACATAGATCCGATCGATGGAACTACGAACTTATGTTTGATTATCATCACAGTTGTATATCGGTTGGTCTGGCGCATGGCGAGCAGATGATTGCCGGATTTGTATATCATCCATATGTGGACGATATGTATGTGGCAGTGAGAGGACACGGAAGTTATCTGAATGGAAAAAGACTTCAGATGGCTGACAAACCGGTGGAAGAGGGAATCGTGGAATTTGGCTGTGCGAGATACAATGAAGCAGGAATCGACTGGCTGTTCCGCGTGGTAAAAGAAATGTTCCAGAACAGTCTTTCTATTCGCTGCGGTGGTTCTGCGGCACTGGGACTCTGCAGAGGAGCATCCGGAAGTAACACCGTTTATCTGGAACTGAAACTGCAGCCGTATGATTATGCGGCAGCATCGGTGATCCTGGAGGAAGCCGGAGGTAAGATTACACAGATCGATGGCAGCCCGATTACCTTACATGAGGGATGCTCGATCATCGGAGGAACACCTGCAGCATGGCAGGAGAGCAAAGAGGCCTTCGAAAAATTAAAAGAAGAGATGTAGATCAGAACCGACAAGATTCTAAAAATCAGTAAAAAAGCATTGTGTGGTTGAAAAACTGCATAGTGCTTTTTTATTACGAAAAAGTTAAAATAAAATAACAAGTGTATTTCGTGCTATTTTGTTGCTGAAAATGATTTTCAATAAGAACATTAATGAGAAAAAAAGTCAATTTCTGGTTAGAAAATGCTAACATTTTTGTGGACATGAAAAAGAGTTATGGTATAAAAATAAATGGTTAGAAAACGCTAACGCAATGGTGTATAAATAAAGAGGAGGAAGGAAATGGCAAATCAGAGATTGATGAAAAAAGTTGCACCAGTTGTTTTGAGTGCAGCGGTCGTAATGACAAGTATGCCGGCAACAGCTTTGCAGCAGATTTTCTGATACAGAAGTTACTGTAGCAGAGGAAGTGCTGATATTGAAGAAGCAAGTGCAGAAGCTGCGGACACAGATGTTGTGGAAGATACAGAGGATACAGATGTAGACGTTGAAGAAGCAGCAGAGGACGTGACAGAGGATGAAGAAACATCTGATGAAGAACTCTTCAGCGCAGAGGTCAGTGAAGATGAATTTGCTGATGAGGCTGGAGATGGACAGACAGAAGGCGAAGCATATGTCTCATGAACATTCCTTATGACGATTTTTATAAGGCAGAATTAAAGAATAATGATGTGAAAGTTGATACATTCACATCTGCAACAAAACAGAAGACAAGATCCAGTCTTGCAAAAGGCTCTTATCACGTAAATTCAGATGGAAGCGATATCACTGGTGTGACTTTTCCTGTGAAGTATCTGATATTTCAGTATTGAAGGACAAAAAACAGATTAAAGATAACGCTTCAGTGAGTATCACAACAGCTATAAAGGGAAAAGAAACTACTACAGAATACAAAGGAAAAGATGCTCTTTTTGAAAGCGACTCATATTCCTATTATGTTCTTTCTGAGGAACCATCCTACTACAAAGAACTGACAGTCGGTGAAGATGGAAGTTTTACATTCAGTGCCATTAAAGGTAAATCAGCAGCACCGGAGACAAAACAGGTGCAGGCTGAATTCAAAACAAAATCCAACTATGGTGACTACCAGCTGAAGTTTGATAAGACTGAATTCAAAAGCATTATCAATATAGATACTGACACAGTGTATGGTGCAGTTATTAATACAACAGACGGAACAACCTATGGTCTCTGCCATCAGGAAAATATCTGGAAAGGATATGAGTTGGCATGGAGTACAGGATATACAACAGAAAGTCATGGATGCCATCTCAACTCTGAACATTTTGAGTCTATGATGGGAAAGACAATTGACAGCGTAACATATTATGCAAGTAATGGCATTTATACATTAGATATTGCAGATGTAAAGGTTCTGGCCAAAACTGGTGTGACAGCGACTGTTACAGATATCCATACAACTGATACAGAAGCAGCGGTTACTCTGGACGGAACTCTTCCAGAAGGATTTTTAGCAGAATATACTGTTGACGAAACAGAAGTTGCTTATGCAGATGGTAAGATTACAACAGGAGCACTGGCGGCAGGTTCCCATACATTGACGATCAGTGATGCTAATGATGTATATGCTCCGATTCAGGCTTCCTTCTATGCAAAAGAGGCAAATGTACCGGCTGTATATGATGCGACAGAACATAAAATCGCAGCAGCTGACGGAATTACTGAAGACCAGTTAAAAGCATATATTAAAACAATTACTTCTGTAACAGTGGGAGATAAGACTTATGCAGCTTCAGGAAAAGGTGCAACAGTGATTGTCAAGAAAGACGGAACACTGGATACCTCTAAACTGGAATTGGCAGAAGGTACAAAATTTGTAGTAACATCCAGTTCATATGATAATCTCGAATTCTCTTACAGCCTTTACAGCTATGTGTACGCAGGACTCACCTGGGGTGAATACTGGAGTCAGGAGAGTGTGACCGCAGCGGGAAACGTAAGCGGATCTGATGAAAAAGACTCTCATAATGAATCTGATACAGGCGCATTTGATGCAGTAACAAGAGCTACAACAAATCATGGCCTTCACAGAGGAAGCTATCAGTGCATGGCAACAATTTATACAACAGAAGGCAATGCATATCAGTTATCTTACTGGAAGAGCAGTACAGAACCGGTTCTTGCAGATGGAACAGTTGCAATCTGGACTCCGGCAGATAGAAAGACTGGTACTCCGGCATCTATTCAGGTAAATGGCGGAGCGAAAGAAAGCCTTGATCATTATGCAGTAACAGGTATTAAATATGTCCTGTACAGGTAAAAGCTGAAGATTATGCAGATTGCAGCAAAATATCCGGTAGTAAAAAATGGTGAAATACTTGTTGGTGGTTTCTCTGAAAACAATCTGAAAGCATACAGCGAGACTGCAAATGTAACAGTAAACACAAATGGACTGAAAACAGTAACTAAGAATGAAGATGGAAGCTTCTCTTTCAGTGCAAGAAAAACAGGAACAGAATCCGGTATTCAGGGAACTGATCTCAAAGTTGCAACTGGAATTAAGCCAGAGGTTAAAACAGCAAGTGGATCTTATGGAGAATTCCTTCGTGTGGATCTGAATGGTAATTATGGTGGTCTTGGTGCTGCAATGCAGGCAGTTAAATGGGATTACTATGGAAATGGTAATACAGTACTTGCAACATATGGTACGAAATTTGCTGCTGATAACTGGATGCATAAAATGATGGGAATTCAGCTTGGTCTGACACATTCTGTAAGATGCCAGCTTCCGGCAGGAACAGATGGAACAGGTCACTGGAAATTGACCGTTTATGCACTGGGATATCAGGACTATACATTTGAGTTTGATGCAACAGCTACCAATATTGTGACTCCAACAGATCCGTCCACAATTGATACAACAGCACTGAAAGCAGCACTTGAAAAGTAAAAGCTCTCAATAAGGATGATTATACAGAGGAATCCTGGAAGAAGTAGAAGATGAAGCTACTGAAACACAGGAAATGCTGAAAGAAATTGAGGCAGCAATTAAGGATAAGACAACAGTTGCATTCAGCCAGGCTGCAGTAGATGAGCAGGTTAATGAGCATCTGACAGCAGCAATCAATGGACTTGTGAAGAAAGAAAAACCTGTAGAGCCGGTAGTGACACCAGATGTTAAACCAACAGTAACACCAGGTAAAAATGAAACTAAGCCAACAGCAACTCCGACGCCAGTAGTTAAGCCTGGTATCACTGCAAAAGTCTCACAGGTTTATGTCGGAAAGAAAGCTACAATCAAAGTTACCAAAACTAAGGTAACAGGAAAAGTTACTTCAAATCCAGCAATAAGAAAGTTGCAACAATCAACAGTAAGGGTGTTATCACAGGTAAGAAAGCTGGAAAAGCTGTTATTACTGTAAAGTTGGTAAATACACCAAGAAATTAACTGTTAAGTTAAGAAACCTTCCTTCAAGCTTGTAAAATCTTCTGTAAAGCTGAAAAAAGGTAAGAAAACAACGATTAGAGTAAAAGCAGCACCGGTATCTAAAGTTACATACAAGACCAGCAACAAGAAGTTGCAACAGTTAACAGCAAAGGTGTTGTAACAGCTAAGAAGAAAGGAACAGCAAAGATTACTGTTAAATGCAATGGAATTACAAGGACATTCAAAGTAACAGTAAAA
>ENA-OQDF01001078-OQDF01001078.1-human-gut-metagenome-genome-assembly--contig:-NODE-1078-length-11278-cov-2.434939_pt1 | contig 11278 bp, 11 predicted proteins | sample MGYA00242769_ERZ504597 | MGnify/ENA primary metagenome ERZ504597 (study PRJEB26092, sample SAMD00036305) | human gut metagenome | host: Homo sapiens | study: EMG produced TPA metagenomics assembly of...
CTCGGAGATGTACTTGGACATACGGGAACCTTTCGGAATATTAACAGTCCGGTCAAGTTTACCACGGGGTTTGTTTATATGGGACCACGGCTAGGGGCGGGCTGGTGCGGACACAAACATCTCAATCTGTAACAGGTGGGAGCGGGATCCGGGTCTAGATGTTACAGAACGAGACACAGGGTCCCTCCCCGACTTCAATCTCGATCTGAAACATCTTGGCTCCAAAACCCCTCTTACTGTTACAAATCGAGACATTCAAAATCCGCCTGAAGGTTTGTCTCGATCTGTAACATCTACAACCCAAATCCTCGTCTAACTGTTACAAATCGAGACGAAAGGTTGCCGTAGTTGTCGGCGGACGAGGCCAGCATCCGTGCCGGGTCTCCCCTCTCCTGCCGTTGGCGGGTGTTGCGGGGCTGTTCGCCGCATTGCCGCCGCATTGGGGGTGTGCAGACCGTAGGATAGCCTTATTGACAGCCTGTCAACTCGTCTGGGAGGCACTGTGACAGAAACGTTTGATATCGCTATCGTGGGCGCGGGCATCACCGGATGCGCCATCGCGCGGCAGCTCGCGCGGTTTGACCTTTCCATTTGCGTGGTCGAAGCGGCTAACGATATTGCGCTGGGCGCGTCGAAGGCCAACGGCGGCCTGGTGCATGCCGGCTACGATCCGACACCTGGCACGGTTAAGGCGCAGGTCACGCCCGCGGCTGCGAGTTATATGGCACGTGGCCCAGGAGCTAGGCTTTTTGTTCCACCGCACCGGTCGATGGTGTTGGGCTTTAACGACGAGGACCTCGCGCATCTGGAGCAGCTGCGCCAGAATGGCCTGGCGAATGGCGTGCCCGAGCTGTCGATCGTCGGACCCGACCGCATCCACGAATTAGAGCCGCGCGCCAGTGCCGATGCAACGTGCGCGTTGTGGTGCCCATCGACTGGGTTTGTCGACCCGTTTGAGGTTGCCATCGCCGCGCTGGAGAACGCCGTGGCCAACGGGGTGACGTTTATGCGCTCCGCACCCGTGGAGGCGATTGAAGTCGCGGGGACGGGCGGAGACGCGCGCTTTACGTTGGCGACCCCCGCTGGCAACGTGCGCTGCCGCTACCTGATCAACGCCGCGGGCAACGGCGCCGCGGACATCTCGCATATGGCGGGGGCCGAGGAGTTCCAGATGGTCTGGCGCCAGGGCAACATCGTGGTGCTGGACAAGGAGCCGCGGGCGCTCATGCCGCTCTACCCCGTTCCCACGCCGGTGTCCAAGGGCGTTATCGTCACGGGAACCGTGCACGGCAACACCGTGATTACCGCGACGGCCGCCGTGCGCGAGCCGGGCGACACGCAGACCTATGCGAGCGATGTAAACGCGCTCCTGAACGGCGCGCGCAAGCTGGTGCCCGACCTGGAGACGCACCGCGTGTGCGTGCGTTTGCCGGCGGGCGTCCGGTCATTCGGGGAACGAACGACTTCTTTATTGGACAGTCGGCCGTGGTGCCGGGGCTCTTCCAAGCGGCGGGCATTCAGTCCCCAGCGTGGCGAGCGCGCCTGCCATTGCCGAGCGTATAGAACTTGTGATGCGTGAGTCGGGCGTGGAGCTGCGCGAGCGGGCGGACTGGAATCCAATTCGCCGCGAGCCGGACGACTTGACCGCGCACGCTGGCGCGCAAGGAGGAGCTGATCGAGTCGGATCCCGCGTGGGGACAGATTGTCTGCCGCTGCGAGACGGTGCCCGAGGCCGAAATCGTGGCCGCGATTCGACGCCAGCCGGGCGCGGTTTCGGTCGAGGCGTCAAGCGCCGCTGCCGTGCCGGCATGGGTCGGTGCCAAAGCGGCTTTTGCCAGAGCCGTGTGGTGGCGATCCTGGCGCGTGAGTTGGGCTGCGACCCCAGCGAAGTGCTGTTGGAAGATGCCGGATCTTGGTTGGTCGAGGGACCGCTGAAGGGGGTGCGCTAGGATGGCGACGTTTGATATGCGCGACGAACGCGCGGAGGCCGGAGCTGTAACGCCTGTGCAAACGCAGGCGTTCGACGTGGTCGTTATCGGCGGCGGCCCCGCCGGCATGGCGGCCGCGCTGGCCGCGCATAAGGCAGGAGCACGCGTGGCCATCGTGGAGCGCGAGCAGCACCTGGGCGGCATCCTGCGCCAGTGCATCCACCCGCTTTGGCCTGTCGCACTTTAAACACGAGCTCACCGGTCCCGAGTACGCGCAGCGCTTTATCGACCAGGTGCACGCAGCCGACATTGCGCTGTTCCTGAACAGCATGGTGCTTGGGATTGATTCAAGCGAGCCTGCGGAAGACACCGCGGTCCACACCGTCACGCTCATGAGCCCCACCGGCATGTTGCTGCTCACTGGCGCGCGGTCGTCCTTGCCATGGGTTGCCGCGAACGCACCCGCAGCGAGATCAAGATTCCCGGCAGCGACCCGCCGGCGTGTTTACGGCCGGCTTGGCGCAGCGATACATCAATATCGAAAATCTCAAGCCCGGCTCGCGCGCCGTCATTTTGGGCTCGGGCGACATCGGGCTGATCATGCGCGCCGCTGCACGCTCGAGGGGATCTCGGTCGAGGGCGTCTACGAGCTCATGCCGTACGCCAACGGTCTGCGCCGCAATGTTAAGAACTGTCTGGACGACTTTGGAATTCCGCTACACCTGTCTACCACCGTCACGCGCGTGATCGGGCACGACCGCGTGGAGGCCGTCGAGGTGAGCCGTGTCGATGAACACCTGGCGCCCATTCCGGGAACCGAGCGCGTTGTCCCGTGCGACACACTGCTGCTTTCGGTGGGCCTGATTCCCGAGAACGAGCTTTCGGTTGCCGCGGGCGTGGAGCTTGACCCACGCACGCGCGGCGCCGTAGTTGACCAGAGCCTCCAGACAGGCGTGCCGGGCATCTTTGCCTGTGGCAACGTGCTGCACGTGCACGACCTGGCCGACAACGTGACGACCGAATCCGAGAGGGCTGGCACAGCTGCAGCGGCGTGGGCGCTGGGTGATGGTGCTGGGACCGACGCAGGCACGGCGACGGGCACGGACTGCGAGCTCACCGTCTCCCCTGCCGGCATTGCGGGATACGCGCTGCCGGGACGCATTACGGCTGTGACACTCACCAAGCTGAACTTCCGCGTGCGCCGACCAGTCGATGCCGCCCGCGTGCGCATTCTTGCAGGCGACGAGGAACTGTTCGCCGGCAAAGTCCGCGCGTTAAGCCGAGCGTTATGGAAAGCTTCCCGCTGCCGGCAAAGGTCATCAAACAAGCGTTCGACCTGGGTGCCAGCGAGATTGTCCTATCCGTCGACCCCATCGAGGAGGCATAGCTCATGAGCGACACCGTGATCGAAACGCTGCAGTTCAACTGCACAACCTGCCCATCCGAGTGCCTCCTGACCGTAGAGGTGGAGCGCGATGCCAACGGCGCCGTGGCAGAGGTGCGCTCCGTGACCGGCAACAGCTGCCCGCGCGGTGATAAGTTCGCGCATCAGGAGCTCACCTGCCCCATGCGCGTGCTCACAACGACCGTGGCCGTCTCCGGCGGCGACGAAGCCCTACTCCCCGTCCGCACGGCCGAAGCCATCCCGCTAGAACTCCACGCCCAGGCCATGGACCTCATCCGCGGCGTGGTCGTCGAGGCCCCCATCCGCATGGGCGACGTCGTGCTAGAGAACCTCCTAGACACCAACATCAACCTTATTGCCAGCATGAACATCGACCCAGCCTAAGCAGCTAATTTGGGACGGGGCTCTTTTAGCTACTTTTGCCTGCACGCTTGCCAGGCTGGTCATGCTAAGGAGTGTCCCAAGGTGCCGGCATAAAAGGAACGTCCCTATCTGCCGGGCTTGGGATACCATGGTGGCAGCCTAGCGAAAGGATGTTTCATGGCACATGTCGATGACCAGCGTGTGGCACGCGTGCTCGATGCGCTCGAGGCTCAGCACCCCGGCGCGCAGCTGCTTGTAAACGACCCGTGGTCGATCTATTACCTAACCGGCTTTTATGCCGATATGTTCGAGCGTTTTTGCGGCGTGTTGCTCGCGCGCGATTGCGAGCCAGTGATCTTGGTCAACGCGCTGCATCAGCTGCCCGAGTATGACAATGCCCGCGTCGCCTATCACACCGATACCGATGTCGTGACCGACGCCATCGCGCGCGAGGTCAATCCGACCAAGCCGCTTGGCATCGACACCGTCATGCGCTCCGGCTTTTTGATGCCGCTTATGGAGTGCCACGCCGCCAGCGAGTTTTTCCTGGGTGACTTTGCCGTCACTGCCGCGCGCACCTACAAGGATGCCGCCGAGCAAGAGCTCATGCGCGCGTCCTCGGCCGCTAACGACGCTGTGATGGCCGACGCCATCACGCTCGTCCACGAAGGTGTGACGGAGCGCGAAATTGCCGACCAAATGCTCGGCCTGTACCGCAAGCACGGCTGCGAGGGCTTTAGCTTTCCGCCCATCGTGAGCTTTGGCGCCAACGCCGGCGACCCGCATCACGAGCCCGACGATACCGAGCTTAAACGCGGCGACGTGGTGCTGTTCGACATTGGTGGACGCCATCGCAACTACTGCTCGGACATGACGCGCACGTTCTTTTGGGGTGAGCCGGACGAGGAAACCGCACGCATCTACGATATCGTGCGCCGCGCCAACGAGGCCGCCGAGGCTCTCATCGCACCGGGCGTGCGCATGTGCAACCTGGACCGTGCCGCGCGCGACGTGATTGAGGACGCGGGCTACGGCAAATACTTTACGCATCGCCTGGGTCACTCGATCGGTCTGCAGGACCACGAGCCGGGCGACGTCTCGCTCGTCAACGAGCAGGTCGTAGAGCCGGGCATGACGTTCTCAATCGAGCCGGGCATCTACCTCCCCGGCCGCACCGGCGTCCGCATCGAGGACCTGGCCCTGGTGACCGAGAACGGCGTCGAGATTCTCAACGCCTACCCCCACGATCCGGTCCGCCTAGATAGGCACGCCACCAAAGCTCCCCTAGAAGTTGCGGTGGAATACGGACTGTTTAAGGCTTCTAGCCCATAAAACAGTCCCTATTTCACCGCAACTGATGAGGGGATGGGTTAGCGCAGCAAGCCTGCCACTTCGCCGGCTAGGGTAATGGTGCCGGCTGCTACGAAGGGCTCGCCCGCGGCCTCGAAAGCTGCGAGGGCCTCGGATACGCTGGGGTACACGCCCGCGAGCTTGTCAGCGTCCACAAGGGCGGCGAGCTCCTCTGCCGGCAGGGCGCGATCGGAATCGGTCTGCGTCACGACCACACGGGGGAAGGCCGGAATCAGCACGTCGACGATGCCAGCCACGTCCTTGTCGGCCAGCGCGGCACACAGCAACGTGGGGCGGTTCTCCACGCACGGATCGATCTCGTCCAGCGCGCTCACAAGTTCTCGCAGCTCTGAGGGTTATGGCAGGCGTCAATCAGCTTAAGCGGATCAGTTCCCAGCACATCAAATCGGCCCGGCGTGGGGCAGCCATAAGCGACGCATCGAGCTTGTCATGATCGAGCTCGCGACCCAGATACCCCTCGCACAGCATAATCGCGCACGCGGCATTCTGCGGCTGATACGCCGGCTTGACCATGCTAGACGTATAGATCGCACGCGGCGTGGTGCAGCTAAACTCAACCGTGTCGCCCACATGTGCCGGCACCTTGGTCGTGGCATGGTTCACCACCAGCGGCACTATGCCGCACTCGCGACAACGTGCATCCATCACGCGCTGAACGCTCGCCTCGTGCGTACCCTCGCCCAAAACAACCAGGCGTCCAGGCTTAATAACCGCAGCCTTCTCCCCCGCAATGGCCTCGAGCGTATCGCCCAAAATGCGTGTGTGATCGAGCCCAATGCCCGTAATGGCAACGGCGACGGGATCGGGTCGCACTCGTGGCGTCCCAGCGTCCGCCCATGCCGACCTCGAGCACGGCAACATCCACCGCGCCTCGGCAAACACGACAAGTGCGGCAGCCGTCAGCAGGTCAAACGGCGTAATGGAATAGGCGCGCTCCCCCGCCGCCACACGACGGGCATTCACGCGATGTCCCGCCTCAACAGCAGCAGAAACACCACGGGCAAACGACTCGTGCTCACAACGCGCCCATCAACCTCCATGCGCTCGGGATAGCGCACCAGCTGCGGCGACGTATACAGCGCGGTCTTTAACCCCTCACCACGCAAGATAGCAGCCGAAAACGCGTGGTCGAAGTCTTGCCATTGGTACCGGCAACCTGAATGCAATCAAAATATTCGTCCGGAGCCCCAGCTCATCAAGCATATCGACAACCGTCTCAAGCAAAGGACCAGCATCCCCAGAAATCCGCCCCGTATCAGCAGCCAGCCCAACAGCCTCATCAAATGAAAGCAAATCAAACTCAAAAGGAACGGTATACAAGCCGGAACGCTTAGGCATTTTTAGAACCGCCATTCATAGAAAAATAAAACAGTATAGGTTGAGGATAGTCAGCGAAAACGCCTCTGATGAGCCAAGTGCCGTGAAACAAGGCGCATAGGCTTATGCCCATGCGCCCGAAGTTGAACGGCAGATTGGCCATCAGAGCGTTTGCAGCGTCGAGTCAGCCGCCGTTCGTTAGAACGGCGGAATAGGTGTCCGCAGTAGCGAGCAATGCCCCAAACCGCGTCCCCCAGTACCGCTTACGAGAAGTCAGCAACCTGCGAGGTCAGCGCCACCAGGATCTCCTTGAGCTCAGCTGCACGGTCCCTCTTCTTCTGGACCACCGCAGGCGCGGCCTTGGCCACAAAGCCCTCGTTGGCAAGGGTCTTCTCGCAGCCGGCGAGCTCCTTCTGAGCCGCGGCGATCTCCTTCTCCAGGCGCGCCTTCTCGGCCGAAAGATCGACCTTGCCCTCGAGTACCACGAAGACCTCGACGCCGCTATCGACCACGGCAATGCTCGCGGCAGGCTTCTCGACGTCGGTACCATGACCAGCGAAGCGGTGTTCGCCAGCGGCTCAATCGTGGAGCGCAGGCTCTCGAGCTTCTCGATGTCCTCAGCACCGGCGCGCACGACCACGTCGAGCTCGGCCTTGGGGCTCAAGCGATAACGCGAACGCGTGGCGCGAGCGGCGGAAACGACGGCGCGGCACAGCTCAAACGCGCGCTCGGCGTCCTCGTCAACATACTTGGCGTAGTCGGCGGGCTCGGGCCACTTGGCGATCATGAGCGCCTCGGCGCGGTTCACGTTGCCTCGGCGTCCAGATCGAGCACGCTCGCCGGCATGTTGTCCCAGATCTCCTCGGTAACGAACGGCATGAGCGGGTGCATCAGGCGAATGGAGGTGTCGAGCACAAAGATCAGGTTGCGCTGAGCCTGCAGTCGGCCCTCGCCCTTCAGGCGGGCCTTGGTGACCTCGACGTACCAGTCGCAGACCTCGTTCCAGAAGAACTGCTGCACGCCGCGGGCCATGTCGCCAAAGGTGTAGTTCTCGATACCCTCGGTGACCATCTTCACGGCCTTAGCCAGGCGGCTGAACATCCAAGCGTCGGCCGGCGTCTCCACGACGGGCTCGCCGGGCGTGTAGCCTCCATGTTCATGAGCAGGAAGCGGCTGGCGTTCCAGATCTTGGTCACAAAGCTCTTGGCCTGGTCGGTACGCGGGCTGTCGATGAGCTTCTTGGTCTTCTTATCGATGTTCGCGTCAAACTTGACGTCCTGGTTGTTGGTGCACAGCGTCAGCAGGTTGTAGCGCATGGCGTCGGCGCCGTACATACCAATGAGATCCATGGGGTCGACACCGTTGCCCTTGGACTTGGACATGCGGCTGCCGTCCTTGGCCAGGATCGTCGGGTAGATGACGACGTCCTTAAACGGAACCTCGTCCAGGAAGTACAGCGAGCTCATGACCATGCGGGCGACCCACAGCGCGATGATGTCGCGCGCGGTAACAAGCGCCGTCGTGGGATGATGGCCCTCGAGCAGCTCCGGCTTTTGCGGCCAGCCCTGCGTGGCGAAGGTCCACAGCTGCGAGCTGAACCAGGTGTCCAGCACGTTCTCGTCCTGATGCACGTGATGACCGCCGCACTTGGGGCACACGTCGGTGTCCTCGGTAAGGGCGTCCTCCCAGCCGCAGTCCTCGCAGTAGAACACGGGGATGCGGTGGCCCCACCACAGCTGGCGGCTGATGCACCAGTCCTTGAGGTTCTCCATCCAGGTGGTGTAGGTCTGCGTCCAGCGCGCGGGGGTGGAAGGTGACCTTGCCGGAGTTAACGGCGTCGAGTGCCGGCCCCTTGAGCTTGTCGACGGCGACGAACCACTGCTCGGACAGCCACGGCTCCAGGCGGAGTCGCAACGGTAGCAGTGCATGACGGAGTGGTCGAGCTCTTCGACGTGGTCGAGCAGGTCGTGCTCGTCGAACCACTTGATGACGGCCTCGCGGCACTCGTCGCGGTTCATGCCAGTGAACTCGCCGTAACCCTCGACGACCACCGCGTGCTCGTCGAAGATGTTGATCTGCGGCAGGTCGTGAGCCTGACCCATGGCATAGTCGTTGGGGTCGTGGGCCGGGGTGACCTTAACGAAGCCGGAGCCAAAGTTGGCGTCGACATGCCAATCCTCAAAGATAGGGATCTCACGGTTGACGATCGGCAGCATGACGGTCTTGCCCACGAAGGCGGCCTTCTCGGGGTCCTTCGGGGAGACGGCGACGCCCGTGTCGCCGAGCATGGTCTCGGGGCGCGTGGTGGCGACGACGATGTAGTCCTGGCCGTTGACCGGCTCGGTCAGCGGGTAGCGCAGGTGCACAGGTGGCCCTTCTCGTCCTTGTACTCGGCCTCGTCGTCCGAGATGGCGGTGGTGCAGTTGGGGCACCAGTTGACGATGCGCTTGCCGCGGTAGATCAGGCCGTCGTGGTACCAATCGCAGAACACCTTGCGCACGGCCTGCGCGTAGTCCTCGTCCATGGTAAAGCGCTCGTTGTCGAAGTCGACGGAGCAGCCCATGCGCTTGATCTGCTCGACGATGATGCCGCCGTACTCGTGGGTCCAGCCCCAGCAGGCGTCGACAAACTTATCGCGGCCGATCTCCAGGCGGCTAATGCCCTCACTCTTGAGCTTCTTATCGACCTTGGTCTGCGTGGCGATACCGGCGTGGTCGGTACCCAGCACCCAGCGCGTGGACTTGCCGCGCATGCGGGCCATACGGATGATGGCGTCCTGGATGGAGTCGTCGGTGGCGTGGCCCATGTGGAGCTTGCCGGTCACGTTGGGAGGCGGAATGGTGACGGTGCAGTCGCCCACGCCCTCGCGGCGCTTGTAGTAGCCGCCGTCGAGCCACTTCTGCAGGATCGCCGGCTCGTTGGTCGACGGATCGTAGTTCTTGGGCATTTCTTCCATATATCTCTCCCTGTCCCGCCGGGGAGGAATGTCGGCCCGATTTTCGCTCGGTCAAGTCCTGGCTCGCTCGAAGAGCACATTTAGTGCTCTTCGGCTCGTGCGGGATCTACGAAAATCGGGCCGACATTCCTCCCCTTAGTTTTCGATTACTTCAGTCTGAATGGACTTTGCTGAGACTTAAACAAACACACAGAATAACACAGGTAGTTAGGGTTATTGCGTATATATAAATAGCCTCCGACCGCGGATGGTCGGAGGCTATTTGCAAGCACGTTTTTGGCTGGTTTACCCGTAGATGCGTTGGGGCTGTTCTTCGCCCTTAACCGCCGCTTCGGTCACGATGACCTTGGCGACACCCTCCTCGCTGGGGAGGTCGAACATCGTCTGCTGAAGCACGTCCTCGCAGATGGAACGCAGGCCGCGGGCGCGGTCTTGCGGGCGAGCGCCATACGGGCGATCTCGTGAAGGGCCGCGGCCTCAAACTCAAGCTCAACGTCCTCGAGCTGGAACATCTTGCGGTACTGACGCACCACGGCGTTCTTGGGCTCGGTCAGAATCGACACCAGGTCGTCCTCGTCGAGCGCCTGCGTCTGGGTGACAACGGGCGTACGGCCCACGAACTCGGGGATCATGCCAAAGGCGTTGAGGTCCTGCGGGAGCACCTGACGCAGCAGGTCGTTCTCGTCGACCGAGGTGGGGCCGGCGATCTCGGAGTTAAAGCCCACGCCCTTGTTGCCCACGCGGTCGGCGATGATCTTGTCCAGACCCACAAAGGCACCACCGCAGATGAACAGGATGTTGGTCGTGTCGATCTGCAGCAGCTCCTGCTGGGGATGCTTGCGGCCACCGGTGGGCGGAACGCTTGCCACCGTGCCCTCAAGAATCTTAAGCAGCGCCTGCTGAACGCCCTCGCCCGAAACGTCGCGGGTGATGGAGAGATTCTCGGCCTTGCGGGCGATCTTGTCGATCTCGTCCACGTAGATGATGCCAACCTGTGCGCGCTCAATATCGCCATCGGCGGCGTTGATGAGCTTGAGCAGGATGTTCTCCACGTCCTCGCCAACGTAACCAGCCTCGGTGAGCGCGGTGGCATCGGCGATGGCAAACGGCACCTCGAGGATGCGCGCGAGCGTCTGGGCCAGCAGCGTCTTGCCGGTACCGGTGGGACCGAGCAGCAGGATGTTGGACTTGGCGAGCTCCACCTCGTCCATGTCATCGTCAAGCTGCGAGTCCAAACCGTCGTCAAAGGCCGAAAGCGCAGCACCGCCCTCGATGACGCGGCGGTAATGGTTGTACACGGCAACCGACATGGCGCGCTTGGCGTCCTCTTGGCCCATGACATAAGCCGAAAGCTCGTCATAGATCTCGTGCGGCGTCGGCACGTGCGTGATGACCTGGCGGTCGTCCTCGAGCTCAAAGCCTCGGCCTCGGGGTCCACGGCGGGCTGGGATGCAGCCTGGCCGTGGTCGTTGAGAAAGCCCGGCAGCTTGCCGTTGCGAGCGGCGTCCATAAAGTCCGAAGCCAGCGACTCCTCCAGAATCTCGGAACAGGCGGCGACGCACTCGTCACAGATAAAGATGTTGGTCGGACCCTTTACGAGGCGACGGACCTGCCCCTGCTCTTTTCCGCAGAAGGAGCAGCGGATGGGGTTGCCATTCTCGTCAAAGTTGTCCTGCATGTTTCCTGCCATCCTAGGCGTCCTTCGCGGCGAGATCGCGCGAGGTGACGATACGGTCGATCAGGCCGTAGTCGAGGGCCTCGGCAGCGGTCAGGTAGTTGTCGCGCTCGGTATCGGCCTGGACCTTCTCGATGGGCTGGCCCGAGGCATCGGACAGGATCTGATTGAGCTCGCGGCGGGTCTTCTTGATCTCCTCGGCAACGATCTCGATCTCGGTCTGCTGGCCCTGGCACCGCCGCTGCTGGTGAATCATGACCTTG
>ENA-OQDF01001079-OQDF01001079.1-human-gut-metagenome-genome-assembly--contig:-NODE-1079-length-11275-cov-2.410836_pt1 | contig 11275 bp, 14 predicted proteins | sample MGYA00242769_ERZ504597 | MGnify/ENA primary metagenome ERZ504597 (study PRJEB26092, sample SAMD00036305) | human gut metagenome | host: Homo sapiens | study: EMG produced TPA metagenomics assembly of...
AATAATTCCTGTAGATAGGCAAAGTGATTATTATACATTAATTACGCGTAGTTATATTGAATATAATAATAGTACTGGTCAAGCTGGATATGGATACTACCGTTATGTAGATATAGAACCTGAGGAATAGTGATTGCAGAAATCATAAGTTGTGGGAGGTGAAAAAACAACTATTTGTTCTGTAAATATATAATGTATTATATTTTAATAGTTGTTTTTATATGAAAAAAAATATACCTAATTTAACTTTGGAAGAAAAAACTAGAGCACCTTATAATTTTGTACAATTGAATGATATAATTGTGCCATCAAGGTTAAATAAATATATAGAGATGGAGCAATTAAAGAATACTAAAATAAATTATGCTAATAAAAATGGAAAAAAATATTAAATGAAGCTGGATATAAAGCTTTATAAAGATGGTAAAAAATATAGTGGTTATTTTGATGTAACTATAGAGAATATAACGCCTTTATATATTGGTGGGGAAAGTGGGTTATTAAGAGAAGGAATACATAAGGCAATTCCAGGAAGTAGTTTAAGAGGTTGTTTAAAGAATATTTTTAGAATAATAACTAATTCAGCTATGAGATGCAGTGAGAATGGAAATTTTAATGATGGTTTGTTTTTTTGGAGAAGTATTGCAAAAGATGATTTATTTTCTAAAGAATATTTAGAAGAGATGTCTATGCAGGATAGAGATAATAATAAAAGTATACCTAAAGCACGGGCAGGATTTCTGATAGAGTTTATGGGAAAAAAATATGTTTGTCCAGCTAACTTTGAGGTAATAAATAATACAACAAATATAAAAAAAGTATCAGAATCTCCATATATAATATGGAAAAATGATTATGTAGATATTTTTTCTGGAAATATAGATAAAAAAGATAAACGCTATTTTTATAGAATTACAAAACCTATATGGGATAAAAGAATAGCTATAACAAATGATTTTATGAAAGCGTATAAACTAGATAGGAATAGAAATAGTAAAAATTTATTTAAATTAAAAGTAAATAGCACTCAAAGTATACCGAAAGGATTAAAATTTTTAGAATATGCCTTGAAGAAAAGATATAAAATCATTAGTCCATGTTTTTATTGTTTAGAAGATGGTGAAGTATGTCATTTAGGTTCTAGTCCATATTATAGGATACCTTACAAAAAACAGTAGCTATGCATGTACCTACGGAACTAAAATTACCTAAAATAGATTTTACAGATGCCATTTTTGGAAATAAAGAATATTGGGGAAGTAGAGTGTATGTTGAAGATTGTTATTTAAATGATGAAGAAGAAAAGAATGCATTTTATAAAAATTTTTATTTAGATGTAAGTAGTCCAAATCCAACAGCTTATCAATTTTATTTAAATGTAGATGAAAATGATAATGTACAAAATTGGAATGGCAATACAACTATTAGAGGATATAAGTTGTATTGGCATAAAAAATAAATTGGAAAGGAAAACAGAAAGAAGATATATATAGAAAATATAGTAAAGTTATAATAAGACCATTAATAGATAAATGTCATTTTAATGGAAAAGTACGTTTTGAAAATTTAGATAAAGTTGAATTAGGAGCTTTGACATATCTATTTAAACTCGGCGAGGAAAATTGTTGTTATAAATTAGGTATGGGAAAAGCAATGGGATTAGGAAGTATAAAAATTCTAGCTGATTTATATTTGAGAGAAGATGAATATTATACAAAGCTTTTTGATGATAAGGGAAACTTTAAAGCATATAAATTAGAAGTTAATAAGCAAGAATATATAGAATGTTTAATCAGTATATGTATAAAGTTCTAAATGAACATTCTAAAGAATCATTAGAGTTATATCAAAAAGAATGAATAATTTAAAAATAATAATGGGAATAGAAAATATTAATGATAATAAATGGTGTCAAAAAGTTTCTTATATGGATATGAATAATGATATTGACAAAGAAATTTTAAAGAAAAAGATACCATTACCTAGTATATCGGAAGTAATAATGAAGTAAAATATAACTTATCTAAAAAAGCTAGTTACAATTTTGTACTATATTTAGATAAGTTATATTTTTAAAGAAAGTTGTTAGCAATTTATTTAATTATTTAATGTAATTAGCAATTAATTCTACAGCTTTATCTATGCCACAGCGACCTACATTGATTATCATATCATAATCTGCACAATCACCCCATGTAGAACCTGTATAATAATTATAGTAAGAAGCACGTTTAGCATCTTCTTTTTTAATGTAGCTAAATCTTTATGATAAACATTAGTGCCTCGTATTTTGCGGAATTCATCATCTGCACAAATAAAGAAGTGATGAGCATTTTTTACATCTTTCAAAATGAAATTAGCACAGCGACCGATAAAAATACCAGAATTTTTTTCAGCGAGTGCTTTGATAGCTTTTGATTGTGGAGTGAATAAATAATTATCGTCTTCTACATTCAAATCAGCAAACATAGTTTCATATGGAGAAACACTGCCATAGAGATTGTCATATGTTAAATCTAATTCATCAAGAGAAACACCTTTTTCAAGATGAGCAGAAATAAATGCTACAAGTTTGCGGTCATATAAAGGTATTTGTAATTGTTTAGCTAATTTTTCAGCGATTTCACGACCACCAGCACCATATTGACGACCAATAGTAATAATACAATTACTCATGAAATAATCCCCCTATTTATAAGAGAGCACCTACAAAAGTAGATGCTCTTTATTATTATTTATTATATTTATCTTTAATTAAGCAAAAGGATTTTCTGTTGGGTACATCATAGTTTTTGGCTGATTGAAAGCTACATCTTCAACACCTAAGAATTTGAAGATACTGAATAAAGCTTTACCATAATGACCGAATGCTACAGCACCATGATGTGGATATTGTTTTTCAATGAGTACATGACGATAGAAACGACCCATTTCAGGAATAGCGAAGATACCGATACCACCGAAGGAACGAGTAGCAACAGGTAATACTTCACCTTCTGCTATATAAGAACGTAATTGTCCAGCTGCATTGCTTTGGAGACGATAGAATGTGATTTTACCTGGAGCAATATCGCCTTCCAAAGTACCGCGAGTGATATCTGGAGTGCCACCATTTTCGAGTAAACGATTTTGGATAAGCTGATATTTGATAGCACCTTTAGCGAGTTTGCACATAGGAGTATTACCGCAATGGAAGCCCATGAATGTATCTTTGAGGGTGTAGTTTTTATATTTTGGTGCAATATCTTCTTCAAATAAATCTTTTGGTACGGAGTTGTTGATATCGAGAAGAGTTACAGCATCGCCACTTACGCAAGTACCAATATATTCGCTGAGTGCGCCATAGATATCTACTTCACAAGCAACAGGAATACCACGAGATACAAGACGGCTATTTACATAGCATGGTTCAAAACCGAATTGAGATGGGAATGCAGGCCAGCATTTATTAGCAAATACTACATATTTTCTAGAACCTTTATGTTTTTCAGCCCAATCAAGTAATGTTAATTCATATTGGGCCATGCGTTTTAAAAGATCTGGATATGGATTAGCTGTGCCCATTTCTTCAGCCATATCTTTAACGATATCATCAATACGTGGGTCATCAGCATGTTCTTTATAAGAAACAAGTAAATCAAGTTCGGAGTTTTCTTCGATTTCTACGCCTAAATCATAAAGTGGTTTGATTGGAGCATTGCAAGCAAAGAAATCTTGTGGACGAGGACCGAAAGTGATGATTTTTAGATTTGCGACACCGATTAAAGCGCGTGCAACAGGATTGAATTCGTTGATCATTTCAGCGATTTCATCAGCAGTACCTACAGGATATTCTGGAATGAATGCTTTGATTTTTCTAAGACCGAGATTGTAAGAGCAGTTGAGCATACCGCAATAAGCATCGCCACGACCATTGATGAGGTCTTTGCCTGTTTCTTCAGCAGCAGCTACATACATTACAGGGCCATCGAATTTTTGAGCAATTAAAGTTTCAGGAGTTTCTGGACCGAAGTTACCTAAGAAAACAACTAAAGCATTACAGCCAGCAGTTTTAACTTCTTCAACTGCTTTGAGCATATCGATTTCATTTTCTACTACAGTTTGAGCTTCGAAAATTTCACCATATTGTTTAGTATAAGCTTCTACGATTGCTTTTCTACGATTTTCAGAAAGAGAAACGATAAAGCAATCACGACTTACAGCAATGATACCAAGTTTTACATCAGGAATATTATTAAACATGAATATACTCTCCTTTTATATATACACTAATATATTTACGATTTTATTATGTTATTGTGTTTTATGTGCTTAGGCACAATCAAGAACAATTAAAGAATATCATGTAGTGATGTTTTGTCAATAATAATTTTTAGAAAATTTATAATAATGGTTTAATGGAGAAAACGTCTTTTTATAAAAAGTGTTAGTCATTCAAAAAACTTTAAAAGATAATATTTTTACTTATTTATAATAAAATAGAAAAACATATTAAAAAAATCTGAAAAATGCTAAAAATAAATATTGACGGATAAATTCAAAGGTGATATATTTAAAACAACAAATGTGCTTAAGCACAAAATGAGAGGCGGTAAATGATGAAATATTTATTAGGTTTAGATATAGGTACTTCAGCGACAAAGACAGTATTATTTGATGAAACTATGAAAGTTATAGCTTCAGCTTCAGAAGAATATCCAATGTATCAACCACAAAATGGTTGGGCAGAACAAAATCCCAAAGATTGGTATAATGCTTCCTTACATACAATTCAAGAAGTTTTGGCAAAATCTAAAATCAATCCTGAAGATGTAAAAGGCATAGGTTTATCTGGCCAAATGCATGGGCTAGTAATGCTTGATGAAAATAATGAAGTAATTCGTCCTTCAATTATTTGGTGTGACCAAAGAACAGTAAAAGAATGTGAAGAAATCACTGCTAAGGTTGGAGCTGAAAGATTGATAGAAATTACAGCTAATCCAGCATTGACAGGATTTACAGCATCAAAAATTTTATGGGTTAGAAATAATGAACCAGAAAATTATGCAAGATGTAAACATATTTTATTACCAAAAGATTATGTACGTTTTTGCATGACAGGTGAGTATGCAACAGAAGTATCTGATGCAAGTGGAATGCAATTATTAGATATTCCAAAACGTCAATGGTCAGATGAGATTTTAGAAAAACTCGATATAGACAAAAACTTATTAGCAAAAGTATATGAATCTCCAGAAGTAACAGGACATATCAATGATGAATTTGCCAAATTATCAGGACTTAGCACTGATACAGTAGTTGTAGGTGGTGCAGGAGATAATGCGGCAGCAGCTATTGGTACTGGTATTGTAAAAGACGGTAAAGCATTCACTACAATTGGTACAAGCGGTGTAGTATTTGCACATACAGATAAATTAAGTATTGATCCAAAAGGTAGAGTTCATACTTTTGTTGTGCAGTACCAGGTTGCTGGCATGTAATGGGTGTAACACTTGCAGCAGGTTTATCACTTAAATGGTTCCGTGATAATATAGCTGATAATTATAAAGCAAAAGCAGAAGAATTGGGAAAAGATCCATATGTACTCATGAATGAAGCAGTAGCAAAAATTCCATGTGGCAGTGATAGATTGATGTATTTACCATATTTGATGGGCGAAAGAACACCACATCTTGATCCAAATTGCAGAGGCGTATTCTTTGGTTTATCTGCAATTCATACAAAAGAAAATATGATGAGAGCTGTCATGGAAGGTGTAGCATATTCACTTAGTGATTGTTATGACATTTTGAAAGAAATGGGTGTAACAGTAGATGAAATGATGGCATGTGGTGGTGGTGGCAAAAGCCAGTATGGCGCCAGATGCTTGCAGATATGTTTGAATGTGAAGTAAAAACATTGACTTCTGAAGAAGGTCCAGCATTAGGGGTAGCTATTTTAGCTGGTGTAGGAGCTGGAATTTTCAAAGATGTAGTATCTGCTTGTGATGAATTTATCAAAACAGGAACAAATTGCAGTCCAATAAAAGAAGAAAGTGAATATTATAAACAAGGACATGCTTTATATAAAAAAGTATATGCGCAATTAAAAGGTTGTTATCAGGATTTAGCTAAGTTATAAATTTTATTTATGTATATATAGGAGGAGAGTTTTTATGGCAACGCAAAAAATATCATTAGGTGAAAAACTAGCTTTTGGTGCAGGCGACTGTGGTTGTAACTTTGTCTGGAATGTTTTAGCGTTATTTATGACTATTTATTATACAGATAGTGTAATGATTAGTGCAGCAGCTGTCGGCGGTATAATGTTAGCTTCAAGAATTTTTGATGGTATTAGTGATTTAGTAATGGGAGCTATATTAGATAAGACAAAAACAAGATGGGGAAAAGCTCGTCCATGGATTTTATGGTCAGCTCCATTTATGGCTATTGCTTTAATTTTAACATTTAGTGTGCCAGATATTAGTGAAACGGGAAAAGTTATTTATGCTTTTTGTACTTATTTTTCCTTACAGTTATTGTTTATACAGCATCTAACTTGCCATATAATGCATTATTATCATTTATAACAGATGATCAAAAAGAACGTACATCCTTAAGTTCTATTCGCTTTTTTATGGTTAACTTTTTAGTAATAATTCTTTCTTTCGTTACACCACCAGCAGCTAAAGCTTTAGGTTGGTTTGGCATTACAACAATTTATGGTATTATAGCTATGTGTTGTTTATTAATAACTTTCTTTTTCTGTAAAGAACGTGTAGAACCTGTAGAAGTAAAAAAAGAAAATATAAGCTTTGTAAAATCTTTAGGGTATTTAGTTAAAAACAAATATTTTATTTATTTAGTAATAATTTTTGTTATTGATTATATTATGTTTGCAGTAAATGGCAGTAGCGGGATGTATTATGTAAAATACATTTTCATGATGAAAATATATTTGGTATGCTTGTATTATTTGGCAATGTACCAATGATGTTATCATGCTTATTCTTTCCTGTAATTGCTAATAGATTTGGTAAATGGAATTGTATGATTGGTGGATATGTAGTAATGATTATTGGTTTTGGTATTATTGCCTTATTCCCAGATAATTATTATTGTGCTTTATTAGGTAATGTTATTGCTGGTATTGGTAGAGCGCCACATAATGCAGGTTTATTTGCATTAGTTGCCGATGTAGTAGATTATGGTGAATGGAAAACTAATAAACGTATTGAAGGTGTAACTTATAGTGTAACTAGCTTTGGCATGAAAGTTGGTGCAGGTTTAGGTGGAGCAGTAACAGGTATTGTACTAGCTATGGGAAATTATGATGGTTCTTTAGCTGTACAATCTGCTAGTGCTATAACAGCAATAATGGCTATTTGTGCATATATTCCAATTGGTATTTGTGTATTAGGAATTCTAATTATGTTAACAGCTAATATTGATAAAATTTATCCACAAGTGGTAAGAGATTTAGCTATTCGTCATGCAAAAGGAAATTAATAGTATTTTTATTGTTATGGAGGCTTAAAAATGAATAATCATACTGTTATTACTATAAGTCGTCAATATGGTAGTGGAGGAAGAGAATTAGCAAATAAACTTGCAGAAAAATTAGGTTATAAATTATTTGATAGACAAATAATTCATTTGGCAGCAGCTCAAATAGGTATAGATGATTTGAGTGAAGATAATTTAAGAAACCTAGAAAATAATGTAACACCATTATCTTTGAGTTTTATACCATTTTTCAATTTTGGCAGTAGAAATACAGGCTTTAATAATGATGTTTTTATTAATGAAGCTAAAGCAATTAGACAATTAGCAAATGATAATGACTGTGTTATTTTAGGTCGTTGTGCTGATTTTATTTTAGAAGATTTACCAAATCATTATTCTTTCTTTATCTGTGCAAATGATGATTATAGAGAAAAAAGAGGAAAAGAAGTATATGATGGCAAATCTTTAAAAGAATTAAATGAAGAAGATAATAAGCGTGCTAATTATTATAAATATTATACAAAACAAAATTGGGGAGACCCTAAAAATTATGATATGATTATTAATACAAGTAAGTATCTTTAGATAAAGCAGCGGATATAATTATTTCATATGTAAAATCTAATAAAAATAGGTAGGTAAAGATTATGAAAATACAAAATCCAGTATTAAGAGGTTTTAATCCAGATCCTAGCATTTGTCGTGCAGGTGATGATTATTATATTGCAACATCTACATTTGAATGGTTTCCAGGAGTACAGATACATCATTCAAAGGATTTAGTAAATTGGCATTTAGTAGCACATCCATTAAATGAAGTTAAATATTTAGATATGAAGGGAAATCCTAATTCAGGTGGTATTTGGGCTCCAGATTTATCTTATGCTGATGGTAAATTTTGGCTTATTTATACAGATGTAAAAGTTGTTGATGGCATGTGGAAAGATTGTAAAAATTATTTGACTACATGTGATACTGTAGATGGAGTATGGAGTGATCCAATAGAATTAAATGGCTCAGGTTTTGATGCATCATTATTTCATGATATTGATGGTAAAAAATATCTAGTAAATATGTATTGGATCATAGAGTATATAATCATAATTTTATGGAATTTGTTTACAAGAATATTCTGTAGAAGAAAAACGATTAATAGGAAAACCAAAAATTATTTATAAGGGTACAGATATAAAATATACAGAAGGTCCTCATTTATATCATATAAATGATATGTACTATTTATTTGTTGCTGAAGGTGGCACAACATATCAGCATAGTGAAACAGTAGCTCGTTGTAAGACTATTGATGGTGAATATGAAACAGATCCAAATTATCCTTTATTATCCGCATGGAAAGAGCCAACAAATAAATTGCAGAAATGTGGACATGCATCTTTAATTGAAACTCAAAATGGAGAATGGTATTTAGCACATTTGACTGGTAGACCACTTGCTTTTGATAAATATCCTATTAGAGAAAGAGAACAACATGCTTACTGCCCATTAGGTAGAGAAACTGCTATTCAAAAAATTACTTGGGAAAATGGTTGGCCAGTAGTTGTCGGCGGTAAAGCTGGTCTTGAAGAAGTAGAAGCACCAAATTTACCAGAACAAAAATGGGAAAAAACTTATCCTGAAAAAGATGATTTTGATGATGATACATTAAATATAAATTTTGCATCACTTAGAGTACCATTAACAGAAGACATGGCAACATTAAAAGCAAGAAAAGGTTTCTTACGTTTATATGGTAAAGAATCATTAACATCATTATTTAAACAATCTTTTGTAGCTAGAAGATGGCAAGCTTTTAATTTTGATGCTGCAACAAGTGTAGAATTTGAACCAGATACATTTCAACAAATGGCAGGTATGGTTTGCTATTATAATACAGAAAATTGGACTACTGTGCATATTACATGGAAAGAAAATGTAGGTAGAATTATTGATATAGTATGTGCAGATAATGGTAATTTCACTATGCCTTTAGCTGGTAATGAAATTGCTATTCCAGAAGATGTGAAAGCAGTACATTTCAAAGTTGAAGTTAGATATGATAAATATTATTATTTATATTCATTTGATGGAAAAACATATAATAAAATACCGCTTGCATTTGATTCATATAAATTATCTGATGATTATATTAGAGGTGGCGGATTCTTTACAGGAGCGTTTGTCGGTATAAACTGTGTAGATATAAGTGGTATGAATAAACCAGCTGATTTTGATTATTTTATGTATAAAGAATTAGAATAAATGTATTGATTTAATAAAAGCCTTATTAATGAATATTAAAATTTAAAAATATTATTCATAATAGGCTTTGTTTTCTAAAGTATATATTTAGAATTCTTAGGTAATATATGTTTATATAATTTGATGTATAATATGATTATATAATCATATATTATGGGAGATTAAAAATGGTTACGATAAAACAAATTGCGGATCTTTGTGGTGTCTCACGAGGAACAGTGGATAGAGTTATAAACGAACGTGGCAATGTAAAGCCAGAGACGAAAGAACTTGTGTTATCTATGGCAAAAGAATTAGGTTATAAGCCAAATCCAGCAGGAAAAGCACTATCTGCTAGAAAGAAAAATCCAGTGGTGGGAGTTGTGATTTCATCAGAAGGCAATCCTTTTTTTGATGATGTTATCAGAGGTATAAAATTAGCTGCGGAAAAATATGAAATTTATGGATTGAAAGTCATTTGGAAAAATATGAGAGGCTATGATGTAAAATCTCAACATGAAATTATGAAAGAGCTTAAAGATAAAGTAAATGCCTTGATTATTAATCCAGTAAATGACCCTGTAATTATAAATGAAATCAATGAATTTGTAGATGCTGGAATTTTTGTAGTAACAATAAATAATGATGTAGATAATTCCAAACGTCAATGTTATGTAGGTAGTGATTATACTAATGGCGGTGAAACAGCAGGTGCATTATTGCAAATGATTATACCAAATGGGGCTAATATAGGTATAGTCATGGGTTCATCAAAGGTATTAGGTCATAAGCAACGTTTAGCTGGATTTGAAGAAAATATAAATAAAAATCCTAAATTTAAAATAGTAGATATTCAAGAAAATGATGATGATGATATATCTTCATATGATAAGACTAAGATGATGTTGACAAAACATAAAGAAATAAATGCAATATTTATTGTAGCAGCTGGTGTATATGGTGCTTGTAGAGCGGTATTATCATTAAAAAAACAGAATGATTTAACGATAATTGCTTTTGATACAGTGCCAACTACAGTGGAAATGATGAAGAAAAATGTAATTAAAGCAGTGATTTATCAACACCCTTATAGACAAGGTCAAAGAGCTATGCAAATTGTTTTTGAATATCTAGTAAATGGTATTAGCCTGATAAAAGTAGACATATAATGAAAAATGAGATAAAAATATTAGAAAATTTATGAGGTAAAGATAATGAAAAGTGTACATGATGTTGAATTCAAGCAATACGGTAGAGTTTTAGATGTTGATACTGCTGAATTTGTAGCAACAATGAAAGCAAAAGAAGCTATTAAAGAAGGTGTAGTATATGAACCTTCTGATGCGGATTTAGAAGCATTGCCTTTATTTAAACAGATGCAAGATGAAGTTTATGGCGGATTAGAAGTGGAATTTGGTTTTGCAGTGGCTATAACAATAAATTAAATGCAGTAGAATATCATCGTTCTTCTGAAATCGATATTGTCAGCTACAGATTTAATTTTGATGCTTGGTCGTCAGCAAAGATTATCGAATTTACACAAATAATACTTA
>ENA-OQDF01001080-OQDF01001080.1-human-gut-metagenome-genome-assembly--contig:-NODE-1080-length-11269-cov-1.544965_pt1 | contig 11269 bp, 13 predicted proteins | sample MGYA00242769_ERZ504597 | MGnify/ENA primary metagenome ERZ504597 (study PRJEB26092, sample SAMD00036305) | human gut metagenome | host: Homo sapiens | study: EMG produced TPA metagenomics assembly of...
TAATCTTTAATGATGGGGGATTTGTTATGAAACAAATAGTGATAGGTTCAGACCATGCTGGTTATAAAATGAAACAATTTTTAATACAGCAATTGCAAGATGCTGGTTATGATGTGGAAGATAAAGGAACTTATAGTGAAGATTCTGTAGATGCTGGTGCTTATGCTATAAAAGTCTGTGAAGATGTAGCTAATAATTTAGATACTAAATACGGTATTTTAATTTGTGGTACAGGTATTGGTATGTCAATGATGGCTAATAAAGTAAAAGGCATAAGAGCGTCTTTAGTAAGTGATTTATTTTCAGCAGAAATGACAAGAGCTCATAATAATGCAAATGTTTTGTGTATGGGAGCAAGAATTATTTCTGAATATATGGCATGGGAATTTACAAAAGTTTGGCTTAGCACAGAACATTTAGGTGGAAAATATGCTAAACGTGTAGAAGCCATGATGAATTATGAAAAAAATAGATAAGTATAAAATAATAATCATTATATAAAATTAATTATCCCAATATTCTGGATAATTTGGAATTAAAGGAGGTATAGCCTAATGAATATAGAGCAAAAATCTGTAAATGCTATTCGTGTATTAGCAGCAGATACTGTACAAAAAGCTAATTCAGGTCATCCTGGTATGCCACTTGGTAGTGCAGCAATGGCATATGAATTATGGGCTAATCATTTAACACATAATCCTAAAAATCCTAAATGGGTAAATAGAGATAGATTTATTTTATCAGCTGGACATGCTTCAAGTTTATTATATTCACTTCTTCATTTATTTGGATATGGTTTAACTATTGAAGATATGAAAACTTTAGACAAGATAATTCTTTAACACCTGGTCATCCAGAATATGGTCATACTGTAGGTGTAGAAGCAACTACAGGACCATTAGGTGCTGGCATGGGCATGGCTGTAGGTATGGCTATGGCCCAAGCCATATGGCAGCTACTTTTAATACTGAAGATTATAATGTTATTGATCATTATACTTTTGTATTAGGTGGCGATGGTTGTATGGAAGAAGGAATATCTTCAGAAGCATTCTCGTTAGCTGGTACATTAGGTTTAAGTAAATTAATTGTTTTATATGATAGCAATAATATTACTATTGAAGGTAATACAGATTTAGCATTTACAGAAGATGTAAATAAACGTATGGAAGCATTTGGTTTCCAGACTTTAACTGTTGAAGATGGTAATAATTTAGAAGAAATTAGCAAAGCTATTGAACTTGCTAAGTCAGAAAAGACAAAACCATCATTTATTACAGTAAAGACTAAAATTGCATTTGGTTGCCCTGCTAAAGAAGGTAGTGAATCCTCACATGGTTCACCATTAGGTGAAGAAAATGTAAAAGCTTTACGTGATAATCTTGGTTGGGAAGAACAAGAAGCATTTGTAATTCCACAAGATGTATATGATAATTTTGCTCAAAAAGCTAAAAAAGGACAAGAAGCTGAAGACAATTGGAATAAATTATTCAAAGCTTATTGTGAAAAATATCCAGAAAAGAAAGCACTATGGGATAAATATTTTGCAGTAATCGATGATGAAAAATTATTAAATTGTGATGAATTTTGGTCTTATGAAGATAAACCGCAAGCAACAAGAAGTTTATCTGGAAATATGATTAATCGTTTAGCTAAAATTATGCCAAATTTCTGGGGTGGTAGTGCTGACCTTGGACCATCAAATAAAACTGTAATTAAAGATGGCGGAAGTTTTAGTAAGAATAATTATTTAGGTAGAAATATTCACTATGGTGTTCGTGAATTTGCTATGGCAGCAATTGCAAATGGTATTACTTTATATGGTGGTACAAAAACGTTTGTAGGTACATTCTTTGTATTTAGTGATTATTTAAAACCTATGGCAAGATTGGCTGCTTTGATGAAAATACCTGTAACTTATGTATTGACACATGATAGTATTGGTGTTGGTGAAGATGGACCAACTCATGAACCTATTGAACAGTTAGCAATGCTTCGTGCTATGCCTAATATTAATGTGTTTAGACCAGCTGATGCTACAGAAACTGCTGCTGCATGGTATAGCGCAATTACAAGTAAAAATACACCAACAGTTCTTGCATTATCCAGACAGAATTTACCACAAATAGAAGGTAGTAGTAAAGAGGCTTTAAAAGGTGGCTATATTATAGCAGAGTCTATAAAAGCAAAACCAGATGCCATAATTATTGCTAGTGGTTCAGAAGTTAGTTTGGCTGTAGATGCTAAAAAAGAATTGATGGAAAAAGGTTTTGACATTCGTGTTGTAAGTATGCCTTGTATGGATATTTTTGAACAACAAAGTGATGAATATAAAGAAAAGATATTACCACAAACTGTAGAAAAACGTTTAGTTGTGGAAGCAGGTTCTAGCATTTGTTGGGGTAAATATCTTGGCTTTAAAGGTAAATCTGTAACTATTGATACATTTGGAGCATCAGCACCAGCTAATGTATTATTTAAAAAATATGGATTTACTGTTGAAAATGTAGTTAATAAAGCATTATCTATGCTTAAATAAATTTATAAAAATTTTTACACATACCCTACCAAAATCCCTAATTTTGGAGTGTCCTTTTTGTGAATATACAAAATAAGGGCACTCTTATTTTTATTAAAATATAAAATTATAAGGAATGATGAAAATGACAGTAGTATTATCCCCTTCAATATTAGCAGCAGATTTTAGTTGTTTAGCTGATGATGTAAAAGATTAGAACAATCTGGTATAAAAGATTTACATTTAGATGTAATGGATGGACATTTTGTAAGTAATATTACTTTTGGTATAGATTTAATAAAACATTTAAGATCAAAAACTAAAATGAATTTTGATGCACATTTAATGGTAACAAATCCAGATGCATTATTAAATGGATTAAAAGAAGCAGGTGTTAATTCTGTAACAGTACATGTAGAAGCATGTAAACATTTATATCATACAGTAGAAACTATTAATAAATTAGGTATGCAAGGCGGAGTAGTTTTAAATCCTTCAACAAATTTTGAGTCTTTAAAATATATGGCAGAAGATAATATTATTAAAAAAGTATTAGTAATGTCTGTTGAACCTGGATTTGGTGGGCAAGCATATTTGCCAATGAGTACAAAGAAAATAAAAGATTTAGCAAATTGGAGAGATGAAAATAATTATAATTTTATTATTCAAGTAGATGGTGGTATTAATTTAAATAATATACAAACAGTTGTAGATGCAGGTGCAACAGATATAGTAATAGGTTCATCAATTTTTAAACATAGAGAATTAGAAAAAAATGTGGCAGATTTTAGAAAACTATTAAGTTTATAATAAAAAAATGGATGTGGATATATTGATTAACAAAAATGTTTTACCTATGCCGGCAGTATCAGCTTCTGTATCTTGTATGGATTTAGGAAATTTAGCGGATAGTATAAAAAAAAGTAGAAGACTCAGATGTAGCATTTTTTCATTATGATGTTGTAGATGGTAGATTTAATAAATGTTATATATTAGGAGATATTCTTTGTGATTATTTAAAAAAGAATAGTAGATTGCCCATAGAAGTACATTTAGCTGTTTATGATATAGAAAATTATATAGAAGTTTTTGCTCAAAAAAGTAGAATATATAGCAGTTCATTATGAAGCCATGAAAAATCCTAAAGAGATTTTTGCTAAGATACGTAGCTTAGGGGCAAAACCTGTATTAGCTTATAGAGCAGATACCGAGCCAAAAGATGATTTAATAGAACTTGCTCCTTTATGTGAATGGATTTTAAAGCTTACTGTAAACCCAGGATTTGCAGGTCAAAAATAAATCCAGAAGCAATAAAACATATAAAGATGATGAGTGATATGTTAAAACAAAATAATATTAAAACACGCATTCAAGCAGATGGAAATGTAAATAAAAATACAACAAGAATGCTTGCTGAGGCGGGTGCTACAATTTTACAGGAGGAACTTCAGGATTATTTTTAGCAGGTAAAAGTATACAAGAAAATTTGAGAGAACTATTAGCACCGACAAAAGAATTTATTGATTAATAAAAATAGCTGTAGCGAATTGAGTTATCATTTTGTTACAGCTATTTATCTTTATTTTTAGTGAAGTTAGCACTAATTTATTATTGCCAAAATAATTTTTATAGTATATATTTATTTTAGTTATTTACAAAATTTTACATATAAAATAAATAGACTTAAGAAAGGGCGTTTTGTGTTGTTAAATAAAGGTTTTATAGGAAAACTTACAGGTTATTTACAAAGAATTTTTGATGAACATTTTATGTTTATCATGATTTTATTTATAATTAATAGTTTAACTACAGCGTGGTCACTTTTTGATGAAGATAAAAATTGACGTGGCGATTGGATATATTTTTTCTGTATGGTTAGGTTCATTGATAATAACTTGTCTTATTGATTTATTGCCAAAACGATTTTTGCAAAAAATTGTAAAAACGGTATTGGTCATACCAATAGGGCTTATATTTATCGGTGAATTTTTTACAATGTATTGCTATAAGGCTTTGATTGGCACAGGTATTATAAATTCTGCACTTGAAACAAATATGCGAGAAGCTACAGAATTTTTCTCTATGTATATAGGTTTTTCAGGAGTGGCTTCTGTCATTGTTTTAATTGCTTTAATTGTAGGTTTATATAAATATAATCCACTGAAAAAAATCACTTTAAAACAAAAGACAAAATCAGGTATAGTATGTACTTTGATGGTTTTAAGTGTGTTTTATACTATAAGAATGTTTACTGTATATACAGACTTATTTGGGACGATGAAGTCTTACCAGTGCAAAGGGTATATGCTTCTACTTCTGTCGCTGTAAGAAATATGCAGGCGTATAGAGAGCTTTCTTCTCAAGTAAATAGCAAGGTAGAACTCACAGAAAATAAGAGTGAAATAAAAAATATTGTATTTATTTTAGGTGAGTCTACAAATAGAAACCATATGCATCTTTATGGATATTATTTACCAAATACACCAAATCTTGATGCTTTAAATGAAAAAGGTGAAATCAGTGTTTTCCGCGATGTAGTAAGTCCTCATTCTACTACAATTGCAGTATTGAGTAAGTTATTTACATTTTGTAATCGTGAATCAGACCAGGAATGGTATCATTACAATAATTTAATTGATGTAATGAATGCTGCAGGATATAAAACATATTGGTTATCTAATCAGGAACTTCAGGTGTTTGGGGTAATGTAGCTCAGATTTATGCACTCATAGTGATGTGAGTGCATTCACTCGTATTCGCGATTCAAGAGAAGATTATGGTATCGTTGATGGCGAATTATTCCCTCTTATTGATGATGCTATAGCAAATAGAAGTGAAGATAAAAATTTCTATGTAGTTCATTTGATGGGCGGACATGGATTATATTATAATCGTTTCCCTTATAGTTTTAGTAAATTTAGTAAAGATGATATCAATTACCAATTACAGATGGTAAAAAAGAAATCGTAGCTCAATATGATAATGCGCTTTATTATAATGATTATATAGTAAGTAGTATTATTGATAAATTCCGTGATAGTGAAACTTTAGTTATTTATGTTCCTGACCACGGTGAAGCTGTATATGATGAAGGCGAAGATATGTCTGGTCATATTGAAGAAAATCCTACACATCATATGATTGAAATACCAGTTATTATGTGGGCATCAGAAAAATTCAGAGCAAAATATCCTGAAAAATGGGAGCAAATCAAAAAAGCTGCTAATAGACCTTATATGACAGATGATATGATTCATACTGTTATGGATTTAGCAGATATAAAAACAGCTGAATTTGACCCTACAAGAAGCATTGTAAATGATAAATTCAATGCACAAAGACCTCGTATCTTTGATGGTATGGATTATGATACAGAAATAAAAAATAAAAGATAAATAATAGAAAAAATCCCTAATACGGCATTTTGCTGTATTGGGGATTTTTTTTGCTGTTTATAGTATGATTTTTTACTGTTTTTACATTATTTTTGCATATATATTGCTTGTTTTTACAAAGTTTATATAAATTTACAAGATTTTCATAAAATTATTACAAGATAATGATAGAGGTAAAAGTTAAATTTTGGTTAAATAGATGATGTTGAATTAAGTATGTTATTAAGATTAAAAATTAATTGAATGAGGGTAAAAAATGTTAGAGTTAAAAAAGATTAGGAAATCATATGAAGGAATAGAAGTTCTTAAAAATATTAACTTAAAAATAGAAAAAGGAGAAATCGTTTCTATTTTGGGGCCATCTGGTTGTGGTAAAACGACTTTATTAAATTTAATTTTAGGGCTTACTCAAGTGAGTGAAGGCAGAATTATTTTTGATGGTGAAGATATAACACAGATGCCAATGGAAAAACGCGGTTTTAATATCGTATTTCAGGATTATGCGTTATTTCCTAATTTAAATGTATATGAAAATATTGTTTACGGATTAAAAAATAAGCCAAATATTTCTACAACAAAAGAAGTTCAAGACTTAATCAATTTATTAGGTTTAGGCAAACATTTAACAAAGAAAATTGAGGAATTATCTGGTGGACAAAAACAAAGGACTGCACTTGCTAGAACTTTGGTGATGAAACCTAAAATTTTATTATTAGATGAGCCATTATCTGCTTTAGATGGTGTTATCAAAGAATCTATCAAACAGAAAATCAAAGAAATAGCTCGTGATTTTAAATTGACTACAATCATAGTTACACATGACCCAGAAGAAGCATTGACTTTATCTGATAAGTTTTGATTGTAAATGAAGGTCAGATTTCTCAATTTGGTACACCAGAGGAAATCATTAAAAAACCTGCAAATGATTTTGTAAGTGAATTTATCTTACGTCAGTTAGAAATCAAACGAAATAATATCTTAGAATTATTTTGGGATGGTAACAATAGAGATAGAAAAGAGATTCTTCAGGTGGGTTAATGATGAATATTTTAAAAACTAAACAAAAAGAATTACAGATGATTTTTATAGCTGTAATTATAATTTTTGCAGGATTTTTATTACTACCGTTTATAGAGATTTTATATCAATCTATAGCAGTAGGTGATGGTGTAGGCTTAAAACACTTTGCCACAATGTTAGATGAAGATAAATTCGCTACGGCTTTTGGCAATAGTATAGCAATTGCTTCAACTAGTGCGATTTTAAGTACGTTATTAGCATTTATTTTAGCTTATACTATCCATTATACAAATATAAATAAAACAGCTAAGCGTTTGATTCAAATATTGGCTATAGCACCTATGTTTTTGCCAACAATTACATATGGATTTGCAATAATTTATTCTTTAGGAAAACAAGGTTTTTTAACAAAAGTATTCAATATACAAATTGATATTTATGGTTTTAATGGTTTGTTGATAGGTTATATAATCTACACCATGCCAATAGCATTTTTACTCATTTATAATGCTATGAAATATATCGATAAGAAATTCATGATTGTATCAAAAATCATGGGCGATAGTTTATTTAAAACTTTTAGACAGACACTTATTAGACCATTATTAGGAACACTTGCAGCTTCATTTATACAATGCTTTTTCTTATGTTTCACAGATTATGGTATTCCAGCTTCAGTCGGTGGTAAATATCAGGTAATTGCTACAGTTTTATATGAAGAATGATGGGAAGTATTCCTGATTTTAATCGTGGTGCTGTAGTAGCCATTGTGATGTTATTACCATCAATTATTAGTATTGCTTTATTATGTTATCTACAACGTTACAATGTGCGTTATAATAAAATTTCTCAAGTGGAATTGAAAGTAAACAAAGTGCGTGATTTTGTTTGGGGAGGATTATCTACTGTTATTTTAGTGATGATTTTATCCATGTTTGTTGTAATATTCATGATACCATTTATTGATGAATGGCCATATCGTATGCAATTTACAACAGCACATCTCGTAGAAATTTTAAATGATTCTAGCATTATTGATGTATATACAAATTCCTTATTAGTGGCTACTTTATCTGCTGTAGTGGGACTTGTTGTATCTTACGGTGCAGCTTTAATTACTGCTAGAAGTAATTTTATCAATGAAAAGAAATTTGCCATTGAAGCGATTGCTTTGATTACAAATACAATTCCAGGTATGGTAATTGGTATCGCTTATATGATGTTCTTTTCAGGAACTACATTACAAAATACTTTTGCTTTAATCATCATTTGTAATGTAATTCACTTTTCTCCACACCTTATTTAATGCTTAAAATTCCTTAGAAAAATTAAATAAATCATGGGAAAATACAGCTTTGTTGATGGGCGATAGTTGGTTTAAAACATTATATAGAATTATCACACCAAATATAAAAACTACTATTTTTGAAGTATTAGGATATTACTTTATCAATGCCATGGTAACTATTAGTGCAGTTATTTTCATAGCTGGTGCTCAGACTATGGTTATTACAGCCAAAATAAAAGAATTACAGTATTTTGGTAAATTTAATGAAATCTTCGTATTATCCATGCTGATTTTAGCTACAAATTTAATTGTAAAAGGTCTATTGACTGTATTAGCTAAGAAGAAAATCAGTGTGAAAAAGAAGAAAAAGAAATGATAACAAAGGGAGAGGCTATAGTATGAAAAAGAAAAAAATCTTATCAATGTTATTAGCAGGTACGGCATTATGTGCGTCTATGCTATTTGGTGGTTGTGGTACATCTGGTAGCGATAGTGCATCTAGTGGAAATGATGGAAAAGTAGTTATTTATTCTAATGCAGATGATGAAGCAGTAGATGCTATGAAAAAAGCATTAGATAACAATGGTTTTAAAGATAAATATATGTTCCAGACTTCGGTACTTCTGAACTTGGCGGTAAATTAATGGTAGAAGGTAAAAATATTGAAGCTGATGTAGTAACTATGAGTCTTTCTACTTAGATAGTGCGCAAGAAAAAAATAAAATGTTCACAGATTTAACTTTTGATTATAAACCATTAACTGAAAAAGTTAATTTCTATGCACCAATCACTTCTCAAGAAGGCACTATCATTGTAAATACTGAAAAATTAAAAGAAGCAAATCTTCCTATGCCAAAAAGCATTAAAGATTTAGCAAATCCTATTTATAAAGACCAAATTTCTGTAACAGATGTAAAAGCATCATCTACAGCTTGGTTATTAATTCAAGGTTTAGTTTCTGCTTACGGTGATGAAGAAGCTAAAAATATTTTAGGTGGCATTTATAAAAATGCAGGCCCACATATTGAAAATTCTGGTTCTGCACCACTTAAAAAAGTTCGTGCTGGTGAAGTGGCTATCGGTTTTGGTTTAAGACAGCAGGCTGTTGCTGATAAATTAAAAGGTTTACCTATTGATTTTGTAGATCCAACAGAAGGTAATTTCTCTTTGACTGAATCTATTGCAGTTGTAGATAAGGGCGATAAAACAAATCCACTTGCAATGCAAATGGCAGAATGTATTATTCACAATGCTAGAGTAGATTTATTAAAATCTTATCCAAATCCAATTTATGAAGGTGAAACTTCTGATTCTGTAAATAAATCAGCATATCCAAAAACTTTTGCTGAAAAATTATCTGTTGATTTATTGAAAAAACATCAAGATTTATCTGAAGCAGCTAAACAACTTTAATTTTAATGATTTATTTTAGGGTATATGTAGTTAAATACAATTAATATGCAGAATAAGAAATTTCTTAATACAAAGAGAAAATCTTTAGTATTAGGAAATTTCTTAATGTAGAGGACAGTTTGATATTTTTAGTTAACATGATTATAAAGAAAGGTGTATAAAAATGAAAATTATAAATTATTAACTCCAGGGCCACTCACTACTACTGAAACAGTGAAAAAAGAAATGATGTTTGACCATTGCACATGGACGATGATTACAAAAAAATTACTTTATCCATCATTGATGATTTATTAGAATTAGCACATGTAGATAAAAGAAAAATATACAGCAATTCTCATGCAGGGCAGTGGAACTTTTGGTGTAGAATCTGTACTTACTTCTGTTGTTGGCGAAGATGATTGCTTATTGATTTGTGCAAATGGCGCTTATGGTAAACGTATGGCAGAGATTGCTCAACATGCCAAAATAACTTATAAAATGTATTTACAAGGTTTTGATAAAATTCCAGATGCAAAAGTTGTAGAAGAATTATTGCAAGAAAATCCACAAATTACACATGTTTCTATAGTTCATAGTGAAACAACTTCTGGTATTTTAAATGATATTGAAGCTGTGGCAAAAGTAGTTAAAGCATATGGAAAAACTTTAATAGTTGATGCTATGTCTAGCTTTGGCGGTGTGGATATTGAAGTTGAAAAATTAGGCATTGATTTTATCATCAGTAGTGCAAATAAATGTATTCAAGGTGTGCCAGGTTTTTCCTTTATCATTTGTAATCGTGAAAAATTAATGCAATCTAAAGGTAAAGCAAGAAGTCTTTCTTTAGATTTATATGAACAATGGGAAACTATGAGCAAAGATGGTAAATGGAGATTTACTTCACCTACACATGTAGTATTAGCTTTTGCTCAAGCTATTAAAGAATTAAAAGCAGAAGGCGGTATTGTAGCTAGAAATAAACGTTATAGTGAAAATAATCGCATTCTTATCGAAGAAATGGCAAAACTTGGTATAAAACCATATATTGAAAGCACTCATCAAGGTCCAATCATCACTACATTCTATTATCCAGAAAATAGTAATTTTGATTTTGCTGAAATGTATCAATATATTAAAGACAGAGGATATGCTATTTATCCAGGTAAAGTAACAGACATTCAGACTTTCCGCATTGGTACTATTGGGGAAATTTATCCAGAAGATATGTATAAATTATCTAGCATTATGACAGATTTTCTTAATAGTAAAAAATAATTGTAGTTGAGACTTTAATTTTAGTGGAGATTTAATTAAGTAAGGAGAATTTATTAATGAAATACGAAGGTATTATTTTTGATTGGGCAGGCACTACAGTAGATTATGGTTGTATGGCACCAGTAAGAGCTTTTGATGAAGCTTTTAAATCTTTTGGCATTGAACCTACAATGGAAGAAATTAGAAAACCAATGGGAATGTTAAAAATTGACCATGTAAGAACAATGCTTCAAATGGAACGCATCAATAATTTATGGAAAGAAAAATATAATCGAGATTGGACAGAAGATGACGTACAAAAAATCTATGAAATCAGTGAACGTAAAAATCTTTGAAGTTTTAAGATAAATATAACAGATTATAAAACCACATGTAATTA
>ENA-OQDF01001081-OQDF01001081.1-human-gut-metagenome-genome-assembly--contig:-NODE-1081-length-11258-cov-1.971701_pt1 | contig 11258 bp, 17 predicted proteins | sample MGYA00242769_ERZ504597 | MGnify/ENA primary metagenome ERZ504597 (study PRJEB26092, sample SAMD00036305) | human gut metagenome | host: Homo sapiens | study: EMG produced TPA metagenomics assembly of...
AATCTATTATTATACATGATTTCCGGAAAATCAACGAAAGCATCGTACACAGCAACTACAGATTCAGATAATTATAGACAACTCTGGATATGTTTCGAATGTTGGCGATTGCATTGGACGCATTCTCCGACATCACACACAGAATATATGTTGTTTTTGTTCCATATACAATTGCGATATCATGCTGGTCTTCATCCGTCTCACCGGTCTTATTAGCAGTTGGAACGTCTACACCAAGTCCTTCCGGAATCTTAGATGTATTCTGCTGATTTTTCAGGAGATCCAACATCTCTTCTGATGCCTCTTTGCTCACACATTCTCCTCTGTAGATCCGTTCAAGAAGTTTTCCACAGTCTGTAACTGTTGTCTGATTATGCCCACCAAGTGTAATGAGTTTCGATGCTGACGGATGCAGTGTGCTCTGATAACTGGTCTTCGTATATCCCTCTTTTTTCAGATATTTATTTACCTGTTTTGCCCCATCTATAAAATCATATGTATCTGACTGCAATCTTCCCAGTTCATTGCAGGATTCATTATCGCTGACCGTGATCATGTTCCACAGAAGTGTATTCACTTTGTCCTGTACTTTTGTATTATCCACTGTTGTTTTCATCTGTGCAGCTTCATTTTTCAGAACATCATCCATATCCTGATATGTTTTTGCCATAACAAATGCTTTGATCAGACTTGCCGAGTATAATGGTTTATCATTCAGTGCAAAATCTTCATTACTCTCAAGATCTTTTACATAAACACTCCATTTCCCGTCATATCCGGAAATCATGGCTTCCAGCTGTGGTTTCAATGTATCGATACCAAGATTTTCCAGACCGGTCACCTTGCCAGTCTCATCTACCGGAAATCCATCTTCTGTCATGCCGGCTTCCTGCACCAGCACTCCATTTGTTCCTCCAAAATAATAAAGCCCGGAAAACTTCTGTCCGTTCGAAGTCATTTCCAATTCATGTGTTCCCGGTTCCGTGACCATTTTGCCATTTTCGTCAAAATAATAATAACCGTCATAGGTTGTTTTATCGACCGTATAATTACTGATATAGCGCACCTGCGGTGCTGCCGTCAGTTTACCCAGATTATTGACCATATAATAGCCGTCAAATTCCACTGGCTCTTCTGCATTATCTGGATTTTCTGAGCAGCTGAGTTTTGTGAGCTTCACCATATGTGAACTGCCAGCCTGAAAGCAGCCACTTTCATCATGATAATAAAAGCCATCCAAAACGGTTCCATCTATTTTGACATGATCAAAATAATGAACTGCTGCTGTATCATCCTTACTTCCATCATCTTTCAGACAGTAAAATCCATCACTTTTCATCAGATACTTTTCCGAACCATCATTGATCGGACGAATCTGTGCTTCATCCGTTACTGAAAGCATGCTGCTTGCCGATACTGGCAGTATCCCGGACATTCCCAATGTCATTACAGTCAGTCCAGCTGTCAAAATTCCATCTTCTCAAACTGATTTCCATGTTTCATGTATTTCTCCTTTTTTGTATATTCTTTCTGATGCTTTGTTCACAGTATTTTCAATCTCTTCTGCATCTTCTTTTCAATAGTAATTGAACATAGTATACCTGATATTTTCTTTCTGTCAAGCAGACATATTTTGTCAGATTCCCGGCATCTTCTTTCTACCAGTTATTTCTTTTCTTCCCTTTTCCAGAAAGCTCCAAGCTGCTGTTCTACATTTTCCAGAATACAGACAGCCGCATCATTCCATTCTCGGGGAAACAGCATCCTGTAGTCCCGACCTGTAAATCTTTCATCCATCAGAAGAATCGTCCCCCTGTCTTTTCTGGTCCGTATGACTCTGCCTGCTGCCTGTAATACTTTGTTCATTCCGGGATAACGATACGCATAATCAAACCCCTGCTCTCCTTTTGCATCATAATATTCTTTCAGGATTTCGCGCTCACAACTCACCTGTGGCAGACCAGTTCCAATGACAGCCGCTCCGATCAGACGATTTCCGATCAGGTCGATTCCTTCTGAAAAAATTCCTCCCATCACACAGAAACCGACAAGCGTATCTGCACTTCTTCTGTAAATTCTTCAAGAAATTCCTCTCTTTCTCTTTCCGTCATTGAAGCATGCTGACAGATACATCTCACCCATCCCGAGGAAAATTCCTCCTGATAAACCTGCCATACATCATCCATCAGCTTATAAGATGGAAAAAACACCATATAATTTCCTTTTTTCTGCCAGCTCATTTTTGCAATATATTCCGCGATCTTTCGGTATTCCTCATATCCTCTTCTGGTATACCGACTGCTCACATCCCTGCAGATCAAAAGGCATCTGTTTTTCTGTTCAAACGGAGATTCCACATACATCCCAAAATTTTCTTTCCTTGTGCTCAACATCCTGCTGTAATATTTGAGCGGCAGCAAAGTTGCGGAAAAAATACCGTGCTGATTCCTTTATCCAGGAATTTCTGCAGATTTCCCGCAGGATTGACGCAAAACAGCTTCATATAAAATCTGCCATCTTCTCCGAATGCCGTATAGACTACATAATTTTCATCCACCAGTTCTGATATATTCAAAAAATCCCGCACTGTGAAATAGAAATCAAGAATTCCATCCGCCACTTCCTGTGTCGGCGGTTCTTCCAAAAGCTGATCCATCTCTCCCTGTACAGACAGAAGACTGATCGGAAGTACCCCCGCATTTTCCTGTACCTTCCAGGAATCACATCCATTCCGCAATTCTTTAAGCTGACTGACCACTTTTCCAAGCTTCTTCCACAGTTTCTGACTGTAGGGTTTTATAAATTTTCGTATTTGTATGGTATCTTCAAGGCAGATTGATGCACTGTACATCTCCCGTCCTCTTTCTACAAGATTATGAGCCTCGTCTATCAGAAACAGGTATTTACCAGATATATTTTCTCCGAAAAAATCTTTTCAGATATACATTCGGATCAAATACATAATTATAATCACAGATAACTGCATCCATCCAGACAGACAGCTCCAGACTCATTTCAAACGGACATACCTGCCATTTTTCTGCCTGTCGAAGAATCGTTTCCCTGTCAAACGACTGCTCGTTTGTCCACAATTCATATACTGCATCGTTGATTCTGTCATAATGCCCCTTCGCATAGGACATGTCTCTGGATTGCATTCTGGTTTTTCGCAGAAGCAAAGCTTCTCTTTCGCTGTGATCGTAACTGTCTTAAAAAGTAACCCGTTCTTTCTCAGAATTTCAAATGCATCCTGTGCAACAGTCCTTGTAATCGTCCTGGCCGTCAAATAAAAAAGTGTTTCCGCTTTTCCCTCTCCAATTGAACGGACCGCCGGAAAAACAGCTGACATCGTTTTACCAACACCAGTCGGCGCCTGAATAAAAATCTGTTCTTTTCTGGAAATTGCATGGTAAATCCCCGCAACCATCTCTTTCTGTCCTTTTCGATAAATAAATGGAAATTCCAGTTTTTCCATCGACCGATTTCGTTTTTCTCGCCATTTCATCTGATAAGAAAGCCATTTGTGATAAGAATCCAACAGTCTCTGGTACCAACTCTCCAGTTCTTCCCTTGTCATCGTTTCCCTGAACGCTTGATCATCTCCGTATCCAATGTGCATACGTCATCTGAACATCAATCTCTTCCAATCCATGATCATCCAGATAGATCCAGGCATAGCAGAGCGCCTGTGCACGATGTACCAGAACCGGTTCCGCAAGCAGTTCCAGATTCTTATACACGCCTTTGATCTCATCAATGCAGATTTTCTCATTCTGCGTAAAAATTCCGTCTGCACGTCCTTCCACCCGCAGGATCAAATCCTCATATTCTGTATCTTTTTTCAGTGAAACTTCGGCCTGATAGTGGCTTCCCATCTGCTTCTGGATTTTTCGGTGCAGGCGGCTTCCTTTCAGCATTGCTTCTTTATCGCCTGCTGTGCCGCCACTTTCCAAATCACCATTTCGTAATATAAACTCTACCAGGTTACGAACCGAAATACGGATTACCGGTTTTTCCATCATTCTCCTGCCTTCTATAAAATACTGCCATTCCTAAAGCCATCTCAGTATCTTATTACACAAAAAGGCGCATACCCGTTCCCGGAATACGCGCCTCTGTTTACTGTACACCTATTATGCTACAGCAAATTTTGCCATTACTTCATTAAATCTCTGACTCTCACCATAACATCTTACTGTAAGTTCTCTGGTAAGATCCATACTCAGAATACCTAAAAGAGATTTTGCATCAATAATAATTCTGTTATAGGAAATGTCAATATCAAAATCGCATTTGGTGGCTTCATTTACGAATTCCTTTACATCTTCCGTCGCATTTAATCTAATATGTCTTTCAACCATATGCTTATCCTCCTGTATCAGACTTTAGGCGTATTTTGTCACTACAAGGAGAATTTGTCAACAGACTTAAAATTTTATTCATATTTTTCTATAAATTTCATAATTTTGAATTTCTATAGCACAAATTTTTGTGATTTTTCTAGTGGAATTCTATCATATTTGAACAAAATTTGAAAGAGAAAAGATCCGGTTCGGCGCCGATCTTTCTTATTATTCCAATTTTTCTTATTTACATCTGTGTCAGAACAAAAATATCATAAATTGCTTTTACAGCTGTTTCGAAATCTCTGTTTTCCACACCAATAATAATATTCAGCTCACTGGATCCCTGATCGATCATCTTAACATTAACATGTGCATGTGCCAGCGCAGAAAATACACGTCCTGCAGTACCTCTCTGAGATTTCATTCCACGTCCTACCACCGCGATCAGCGCAAGATCGGACTCCATTTCCACAAAATCCGGCTGTACTGCACGATGAATACCTGCGATTACCTGCTGTTCTTTTTCTTCAAACTCATCCTGATGAACATATATCGTCATCGTATCGATCCGGATGGAACATGTTCAAAGCTGATTCCCTGATCTTCAAATACCTGAAGAACTTTTCTTCCAAAACCAACTTCACTGTTCATCATAGACTTTTCAATATTAATCGAACAGAAACCTTTTTTGCCTGCAATACCTGTAATCACATATTTCGGCTTGCGGCAGGTACTCTCTACAATAAACGTTCCCTTGTCTTCCGGACGGTTTGTGTTACGGATATTGATCGGAATACCTTCTTTACGAACTGGGAAGATTGCATCTTCATGAAGAACAGTTGCTCCCATATAAGAAAGCTCTCGAAGCTCCCGATATGTGATAGTCTCGATCACTGCCGGATTCTCAACGATTCTCGGATCTGTTACCAGGAATCCGGAAACATCTGTCCAGTTTTCATAAATATCTGCATGAATTGCTTTTGCCACCAGAGAACCTGTAACATCAGAACCGCCTCTTGAAAACGTCTTAACAGTTCCATCTTCCATTCCACCATAAAATCCTGGAATAACAGCTCTTTCGCATTTCTGAAGTCGTTTGGCAAGAAGTTTGTCAGTCTTATCGGCATCGAAATTTCCGTTTTTGTCAAATCGAATAACTGTCGCAGAATCAATAAACTCATATCCAAGATATGCAGCCATTACTTTACCATTGAGAAATTCTCCACGGGATGCAGCATACTCATTTCCTGCATGTGCCTTAAAATCTGCTTCAATCTGCCTGAATTCCTCTTCAAGAGAAAGATCCAGATTCAGTCCTTTAATGATTTCATAAAAGCGGCTTTTGATTTCTGTAAGAATATCGCTGAAATCTTCACCTGCTTCTGCTTTATCATAACATGCATATAAAAGATCTGTTACCTTTGTATCTGCGGAAAATCTTTTACCCGGTGCGGACGGTACCACATAACGTCTGCTCTCCTCGCTTCTGATAATGTCTCCAACCTTCTGAAACTGTTCCGCATTGGCCAGAGAGCTTCCTCCAATTTTACAACCTTTTTCATAATAATACTTCTCACCCTTCTGTTTTCCTGCCGCTGTCACATTCCCTCACAGCAGTTTTTTCTTTTCAGTCAGAAAATCTGTCTTTTATTGTATTGAAAAACACAGGGATTTGCAAGTATTTCTTTATAAAAAACTAATTTTTATGCACAATATTCACGGAGAATGCTTTCAAGAGCAGACGCACTGCTTGTATGACATCTGCAGACTGGGATAGACTTTTTCTTTGCTTCTTCTACCGCACAGTTCACCATCTTATGAGAAACAGTGCCTGTAAACAGAATCATAAGATCCGGTGCCCCGATTTTTTTCTTCATAGCGCCTTTTTCTTTCGCAAATACCTTTGCTTTACACCCATATCCTTTACAGATATCCTCATACTGACATACCATACGTTCATTACCACCTACGATCACGATGCTCATATCATCACCTCTCCTTTTGTTATTCTAAACTAACTCGCATTTTAAAAGTAAAGCGGACCATAGATCCGCTTAATAAGCTTTGTGTTAGTATATGCTAACTGTATATAAAAATATTATCATACATTGTTTTGTTTGTCAAAGGATTTTTGCGATGAAAATTCTGTCACATCACAAACCGTCAGTATATCATCTCTCACCTGAAAATGAATATCCTTATGTCCATATGCCAGTCCATACACTTTATCCGGTCTGTTCTGATAACGTGGACGTGGATCATTCGCCAGTACCTCAAGAAGTGCCTCTCTCTGTCCCGTTGGAATTTCTTTTATCAGTCTTCCGGAAATTCCACCTGCAGCCGATAATCTCTGATATGATCCGTAAATCCTCCCTTTGCATCCGGATGACTGTCTGCATAAGGAAGATATGGTTTGATATCATAAATCGGTGTTCCATTCATCAGATCCGCACCTGATATATGCAGAATTGGTCCAAGTTCCTGATCAAATTCTATCTTTTCCAGTTTCACAGAAGAAAGCCCCAGATTATTCGGACGAAACGGAGATCGTGTTGCAAATACTCCCATCCTGGTATTTCCGCCAAGTCGCGGCGGTCTTACCGTCGGCGACCAGGTATCTCTTACCGCTTCCGAAAACTGCCAGATCAGCCAGATATAACTGTATTCTTCCAATCCGCGAAAAGCTTCTGTTACTCGATATTCCGGTTCAAAAACAATCGTTGCCTTCAGTGTTTCCAAACGGTTACTCTGATGTGGTATTCCAAATTTAGTCGGAAAATCATTATGAATCCTTGCAACAACCTTCATTTCGTATACTTCTGACATGAGTATCTCCTGCTTTTCTGCTTCTATTTATACTTCCGGCAAGTTCATCCAGTCTTTCAGTGCTTTCATACGGATGTGGGCATCTTTTTCTCCTATATCATATACCTGCTGAATGACCTCCAGATTATTTTCCATTCGACTGATATCCAGTTTCTTATCCGGCTGGATTACGAATACCTCACCCTTCCGTTCAAGTTCCTTAATAACATCCAGACTGTGATTATAAACGTTATGTCTGTTCTGCAGTGTATGCACAAATTCTGGATATTTGTGATAGCGTATTTCTGCCATTTTTGTATTTTCCGGTTTTTTAACAAAACTGGCTTCTCTGGTAAGTACAACTACGATCCGGTCATAGCCCATCCTTTTAAACGCCTCCACGGGAATGCTGTCCGCACATCCTCCGTCAAGAAGCTTCATTCCTTTATAATTTACAATTTTAGATACATACGGCATCGATGCAGATGCACGCATCGCATCGATCTGTGTCATCATATCTGTGATCTTGATATATTCTGCCTTTCCTGTTTCTACATTTGTACAGGTCGCATAAAACTCTGTATCTGATTTGATAAATGCTTCATAGTCAAACGGATCCAGGCGTTCCGGAATATCATGATAACAAAATTGTCTTCCTACTACTTCTCCTGTATGCAGAAAACTCCACCAGCTCATAAAATGTTTATCGTTACGATATTTTTGAAATAACGAAGGCTTCTTCCTTTCTGACCGGATACAAAAGAGCATCCATGCAGTGCTCCGGCAGAAACACCGTTCACTCCGTCAAAATGTATCCCCTGTTCCAAAAAAACATCCAGTACTCCGGCTGTATAGATTCCACGCATTGCGCCGCCTTCCAAAACAAGTCCTGTTTTCATCTTCTGTCTCACCTCTCTGTTGTCCAATAACTCCTGATTCTGTCATATGTTTCACGGAAACTAAGCTGATTTCTTTCCGCCAGTTCTGCCACATTCTCATATTCCGGATAATATCTTATATTTCCATCCGGTAATGTGCACGCTTTTACAATTGCTGTTCCGACCGGTGTATCCTTCTTTTGAATTTCTCTTTGCAGAATCGTACGTTCCATTTCCACTCTTCGAATACCGATCGTTGTTGTCTCTGAAAAAATCAGATTTTCCAACTTTTCTCTTTCACTCTCTTTACAGATTACCGTCAGCGTATAGGCCGGTCTGTTCTTCTTCGTATAAATCGGTGTATAATGCACCTCTCTTGCCCCATTTGCCATAAGAAGATTCATAACATGCCCCATCATTTCTCCACCACAGTCATCCATATCTGTCTCCAGTTTCCAGATTATATCTTTTATCTGTAGATCCGTTGTCTCCCGGATCAACATGGCTCGCAGGATCCCCGGACAACGATACTGGCGTTTACCGGCTCCAATGCCGGTTTTCAATATAGTAAAATCTTCCGGTAATCTGTCTGATGTACGAAATGCAGCCACCACCGCTGCCCCTGTCGCGTCACCAGTTCTCCCTGTATGTCTGTGATTTTTAATTTAATTTATGTGTTTCTGCAATATGTGTTACGGCTGGTACCGGTACCGGATCTGCCCGTGCTGACAACGAATAAAACCGGTTCCTTCATACAGCACCGGTACGATCACATTCGAAATATCCAGATTATCCATACATATCGCTATTGCAGCAATATCTACAATGGAATCTACAGCACCAACTTCATGAAAATGAACTTCTTCGACCGGAACTCCATGCGCTTTGGATTCTGCCTGCGCCAATATACCAAATACACGCATTGCCATTTTCTTTGCTCTTACAGTCATTTCCGACTTCTGAATGATCTCTGTGATTTCTTTCATTCCACGATGTTCATGAGGATGCTCATGACTATGCGTATGTCCATGATGATGTTCATGATTCACCTCATGACTGTGTTCATGATGCCCTGTATATGATTTCTCACTTCCATGCAGATATTCCATATCATGATCGTGATTATCCTGTTCCAGAATAACTGAAAAATCACATGCATCTAATCCGGATTTTTTTACCCTGGTGATTTCTGTCCGAAATCCACCTACCGGAAGACTCTTCAGCGATTCCTTTAATACCTCCCTGTCAGCTCCCAGATCCAGAAGTGCTGCAACTGTCATATCTCCACTGATTCCCGAATAGCATTCCAAATATAATGTTTTACTCATAGTAGTCCCTCTCTGCCAGCCGGTTGATCTGCGTTGCAATGTATCCTGCTCCATATCCATTATCAATATTTACCACTGCAATTCCATTTGCACAGGAATTGATCATAGTAAGAAGTGCAGACAGTCCATTCATGCTCGCTCCATACCCAACCGATGTCGGCACTGCAATAACCGGTTTATCCACAAGACCGCCAAGTACACTTGCAAGCGCCCCCTCCATTCCGGCAACTGCAATCACACAATTCGCATCCTGGATCACATTCAGTCTGGAAAACAATCTGTGAATACCACTCACACCTACATCAAAAATGCGGTCCACATGAGAGCCAAAATACTCTGCGGTCTGTGCCGCCTCTTCAGCAACCGCAATATCCGCAGTTCCTGCTGTACATATCGCGATCTTACCGATATGCTCTTTTCTTTCTTTTCAATTTTAATAATGTGAGATAATTCGTCGTATTCCACCCTGGAAGAAGATCTTTCACAAGTTCATACTGATGTCTGGATGCCTTGTACCAAATACTTCTCCGTTATCCTCATAAAGTTTCTTGAAAATATGAACAAAATGCTGATCTGCCTTACCGCTGCAGAAGATCACTTCCGGAAAGCCGGATCGTATTTCTCTGTGGGAATCCAGTTTTGCATAATCATCCATTTCTTCAAACGGTTCTTTGCGAAAATAATGCTCCGCCTCTTCCATAGACAGTTCACCATTTTTAAATCTGGTCAGTATCTCTCTGGTTTCCAAAACTGCACCTCCTAAAAGCAAGGGAGCATGCTCATCACACCCTCCCGTTCCTTACTATATATGATACAAAATCATTCCACCTTTTTTATCATATCCGGTATCCCACATTTCTTTCAGAGAAAACCATTTATGTTCCCCATACGAAATAGCTTTGACCAGAAGATCATCCTCTTTTTTTTCATATCCGGCAAGGATAAACCAGTGCCAGATATAGTCCTCCAGTGGGCCCTTCTCATTTTTATGTTTCAGCATCAGATACGGGATCAGACAGGCATTGTCAATCTGTCTGCATACAGCTTCAACAGCTTCCTCATATGTATGTGTTCCATGAAAAGCTTCCATCTGCAATCTGTCATCATGCGCATCTGCAAGATATTCACCAAACCCTTCCATAAAAGTTCCAGCGTATCGATTCCATTCGGTCTCGGACAAAGATAATGTTTCATTACATATGCAAAATCATGATATTCTTTCCAACTGATTTCCTGCGACTGATGTGGATAAAGATTCTTTATTCCATTCGTTCTGGCAAAATAAATACAGCTTTCACAAGCTGCTATTGCACCGCATCCTCCATCACGCATCGTTACATCTGGAAACAGATCCTGATTGCCTCCATAGGATTCTTCTACAAAAAAGTATTCCAGTTCATTTTTATCTAATATGGTCTGCTTCACCGTGAATTCCCCCAGTCAGGTTTCTCTAATGTAAAACCATATTTGTAACTATATCATATTTTTTTATGAAATAAAATAAATTTTTCCAAAGAAATTCCTTCTATATTATAAGATTGTAGGATTTCTTGACACCAAATGCGCGTGCATGCTATAATTTTCGTTATATTTTGTATGTTTAAGAGGATTTCTGCCAAACATACCACTTTTTGAGGAGGAGAAAAATGAAAAAATTTTATACCTGGTATCAGAAGCATATTACCGGTGCGATCTTTATCGGCCTGCTTCTCGGTATCCTGACCGGACTGTTTCTTGCGGACTGTTTTGCACCGGTTCTGACAGTTACCAGTCTTCTCGGCGGCATCTACATGAATGCCCTGAATATGATGATCTTTCCACTTGTATTCTGTTCCGTTTGTCATGGGATCTGCAGCATCGGAAGTATTAAAACCACCGGTAAGAATTTACCGGTGCCTTCC
>ENA-OQDF01001082-OQDF01001082.1-human-gut-metagenome-genome-assembly--contig:-NODE-1082-length-11247-cov-3.972572_pt1 | contig 11247 bp, 15 predicted proteins | sample MGYA00242769_ERZ504597 | MGnify/ENA primary metagenome ERZ504597 (study PRJEB26092, sample SAMD00036305) | human gut metagenome | host: Homo sapiens | study: EMG produced TPA metagenomics assembly of...
GTAGTCCAGAGCTTTCTTGTCTGTTACTTTAATTGGGAAGATCTTAAGATACGCCATAATTCTTTCACCATCTCTTTTAATTCTTGCTTTTCTTCCGGATACAGATCACCGGTGCTGTTTACTTTTTGGCAATCTGATTAATATTCACACCGATCTTATGCATTTCCTCATACTGTTTCTTCAGTGGAGTGGTATCGGTGTTGACGATGTAACCGTCGATTGCCATTTTACGAAGATAAGCTCCCATATTTTTTGTCTTTGATTCAATCATCTTTCTACGAATAAGCTTTTTTTCTTCTGGGGAAACACAAAACAAAATCTGTATATTTCTTTTTCTCTTTGCCATAGGCAGATTCTCCTTTCTTTGGTTCTTCGAAGTAGTGACTTCTGTGTTTTTAATTTAGGGCAGGGTTCCCTAAATTGCTGGTTTTCCGGAAGTGTATATACACTTCCTGTCCTTGCTATTTACCCGGTGGCACAGCCGCCGGAAGAGAGTCTTAAAAAAGAACCCTCTATAAATAAGGTACTGAGAGAAGAAAAAGAGGACATCGAAGCTCAGAAGTATGACGCAAGCATGATTCTGTGGTATAGTAAAATCTGAATGAAAAAGAAGAAAAGAGGTCAAACCGATGTCACGGAAAAACCATAAGATGATAGATGGGAGATTACTGCAAACGAATAAGAAGTATTCCCAGTTAAAAATGAAGCAGAAAGAAAAGATTGCGGAATGGATGTTTCAGGCAACCAGAGATTATTATATGAAAAAATGTACTTTTCCGAGTGACAAACATCTGGAAGAAGTGGTGGATTCTGTTTATGAAAAAATTGAAGATGCAGAAATCTGGATTCCGTATGGAGAGGTCTTCAAGCATTATAAATCCAAACGATCGGATATCAACAAACGTGTCAGAAAATCTCTGAATGAAAAAGAAGAGAGTCGGATTGAGAAGGTCTGTTTTATGAATATGTGTATGATTCAGGATCATAAAGGGAATGTACTGGCTCTGGATAAAGTAAATGATAGCTATACCGGTACAACTTTTCCAGGCGGTCACGTAGAAGCAAATGAGATTTTTCAGAAATCTATGATTCGGGAAGTCTGGGAAGAAACAGGACTTACGGTTGAAGCACCGAAGCTTGGAGGATTATATCATTGGCATAAGAGCGGAGTGCACTATGTTATTACCTTGTATAAAGCGGATAAGTTTACCGGAGAATTAAAGAGTTCTGAGGAAGGAAGAGTTTATTGGATTCCGCTGGAAGAGTTAAAAACAAAAGAACTTGCTACAGGTATGGAACACGTTTTGCGGATTCTGGAATCAGAGAAGGTGGATGAGTGCTATATGCATCTGGAAGCAGATGGATATGTGGGAGACTTGTATTAAAGAATTACATGAGAAATGGCTGCCTGTTCATTGGAGAAAAGACAGCCATTCTTTATAAGATACATCATTCATATACAATCATAACGGCACCTCGTCTTTTCCTAAAATTATAAATACAACTGTATTGAAAAATAAGCTGTGCTGTCATACACTTGTATTATAATACAGGGGTATAAAGGAGCGAGAAGATGAAAAAAGGTGGTTTATCAGTCTGATAATCGGTATAATAATGGTTATAAGCGGTTGTCTTGGATATTTGCAATATGGGCGTGACATGGATGTGTATGGTTCCTATGCAATGACAGCGGACAATTACCATGAAGAACGGTTGACGGTAGTGGTAAATAAACTGTATGTAGCGGACCAGAAAGTATGTGCAGAAGAAATCGTGAAACGTTGCAGGGAAAATTCATTTAAAAGTGTGCGGTTCAGCTACGATCAGTCGATTCCGAATGCGTTATATGTGACGGTATATTCATCAAAGCGACAGGCAGAAAAAGGAATACAGATGTTTTCGTTTTCTTACTTGCCGGAGGATGGCGATGGAACGTATAATATTGTTAATGATTCGGATAAATTTATGTTGAAGCTGGAGAAATAACACAGCTGATGATACAGCTTAGAAGAGTAGGAGTGAAAGAATGGTAGAAGATACTATGTTTTCCGGGGAATCGAAAAATATTGAGTACAAGGTATCCTTACCTGATAAAAGTGAAAAGTACATGAAGACAATCGTAGCTTTTGCCAATACACAAGGTGGCAAGCTGATTGTTGGAGTAGATGATAAAACACACCAGATTGTTGGTGTGGAAAATGATGTGTTGTTTCAGCTGATGGATGGAATTGCCAATGCAGTTTCTGATTCCTGTGTGCCACAGATCATTCCTGATATTGAGCCACAGACAGTAGACGGGAAAACGGTCATTGTTGTATCAGTAGAAGCTGGAAAGAACAGACCGTATTATCTGAAATCAAAGGGAAAAGATAATGGTACTTATATCCGTGTTGCAGGTACATCAAGGCAGGCATTTCCAGAGAAAATAAAAGAACTGGAGATGGAAGGAGCCAGAATCTCCTGGGATGAACTTACCTGTGTAGGATATCCAGTTTCAGAAGAAGCTACAGAGAAACTTTGCCAGGATATTGAAAAGTTCCGGAAAAAAGCAGGAATGTCAGAGCATTCTGTGAAGAAAGAGCAGCTGATAAACTGGAAGATCTTAAAGCAGAGTGAGGGACAGTTTCTGGCAACGAATGCCTATGCGCTGCTGACATCAGATTATTTCTCATTTTCTAAAACCCAATGTGCGGTATTCAAGGGAACAGATCGTGCAGTATTTCTTGATAAGAGAGAATTTACAGGACCAATCTATACACAAATCGAAGAAGCAGTAGATTTTGTATTGAGAAATATTCGACTTGGAGCAACAATTGACGGATTGGTGCGAAAAGAGAAATATGAGCTACCACCGGAAGCAATCAGGGAAATGATCATTAACGCCCATTGTCACCGTAACCTGTTGGATGAATCCTGTATTCAGGTCGCAGTTTATGATGACAGACTGGAAGTGACTTCTCCAGGCGGATTATATAACGGATTGACTTATGAGGAAATCATGAATGGTCATTCTAAGATCCGGAATAAAGGAATTGCCAATATATTCAGTCAGATGGGACTCGTAGAAGCATGGGGAAGCGGAATTAAAAGAATCCTTAATGCAGCAGAGGAGTATGGACTTCCGAAGCCGAAATTTCAGGAATTCGATAATATGTTTCGGGTAGAGTTGTTCCGAGTCAATCCAATAACTGACCAAGCTAACCAAGCTACTAACCAAGCTAACCAAGATTTAGAGAGATTAGACCAAGTGGAAGATGAAAATGTACTGAGTGAGAAAGAAATAGAAATTCTGAATCTTGTACGTATGCAACCTTCAATCACGCAGAAAGAAATGGCTAATGCGTTAGATTGGAATCTTGCTAGTGTGAAGTATTATATAACCAAATTGAAGGAAAAGAATTATCTGAAGAGGCAGGGAAGTAGCCAAAAAGGGAAATGGGTGATATTAACAAAACGAGATTGACACTTGTATCAATTCATGTTAAACATATGAAATGTAAGGAGGAGAGAAAGATGCCTAGAAAACCATCATTAGACGGCAAAGATTCTAGTCTGAGAATCAGGATGTCACCAGAGCAAAAAGAAAAGCTAGTATTTTATGCAGAGAGACATTATCAGACTATGAGTAATGTAATATTCCAGGCGTTGGACATTCTTTACGCAAGAGAAGAACAACAAAATAATAAAGAGTAAAATGGAGTTATTTTGGAGTTTATTTCTTCATAAGCGGTGCGAAAAACACAAAAACAGAACGCACGTTCGAAATATAAACCTCTAATAACAGCCTTTGCGTGTCATGAAACGCAGTCCGCAAAGGAGTTTGAATAATATTCGTTGTAGAATCCCACATCAATCCCCGCGAATTTGTAATTTACATTTTCCATGGGAACTGATCTAAGAACTACTTAGAAAACTAAATAAGAAATAAAAAATGAGACCTTGCGTTGAAAAATGCAGGGTCTTTTTTGTATATGAAAATTTAATTGTTTATCAACAAAAAACCTTGTGTTTATGCGGAAAATCCGTCCTTGAAGTAAATTGAAATGGTCGCGAAAACCTGGATTATAATACCGAAAAAAGAGAGAAAGAAATGATTTCTCGAATGAAATTTTGGTGTGTTTGTAAATGATAAAATAAATATGTACATTTAGTGGAAAATAAAAATGTACAATCAAGGTCAGCATGCTATTGTATTCATGGAGGTGTTATCCATGAATGAAGCATTAAAGACTCAGCTCAAAATTCTCAAATTGAGTGATATAAAACCAAACTTTTCAGAACTTGCACGGTTTTATGATCTGGATCGCAGAACTGTCAAAAAGTATTATGACGGATATGAAGGCAAAGCTGCTCACAGAGATAAACCAAGCAAACTGGATAAACATTATGATCTCATCAAACAGAAACTTTCTATCAGAGGTGCGAATGTCCGCGCTGTGTATGAGTTCATTCTTTCTGAGAGGGATCCAAATATCGGTACCTACTCAAATTTTAATAAATACATCAAATCCAAAGGGCTTAAGCCGGTAAAAACTGTTGCAGGACATCCAAGATTCGAAACCGCACCCGGCATTCAGGCTCAGGTCGATTGGAAAGAAGATGTATCAATCGCAAATAGATTTGGCGAAATCTTCACCTTTCAGGTGTTTGATTATAAACATGGGAATTCTAGATACACCCATTTCACTTACAAACTTTATAAGACAAGACAGGATGTATTCGACTGCCTAATTGCTTCGTTCAAAGCAACCGGTGGAGTTCCCAGAGAAATTCTTTTTGATAACATGTCCTCAATTGTCGATCGTGATGATGAGCGTAAAAACATCTCTAATCAGGTGCGAGTGTTCGCAAAAGATTTCAATTTTAAGATTAAACTGTGTAAGCCAAGGCATCCTTTTACCAAAGGAAAGGTTGAGGCGGTAAACAAGTTTCTTGCGTGGTTGCTCCCTTATGAGGGTGAGTTTGAAACAGAGGATGAGTTAATTGCAATCCTCAATAAAATCAACCAAAAGGTAAATACTTATCCATGCCAGGAAACGAGTATGCCGCCGCTGGTACTCTTCCAAAAAGAAAAGGAATACTTACAGCCGCTTCCATCAGATGATGTAATTGAATCTTATCTTCCTCACGATCGCCAAACCACAGTAAGATCAGATTCTCTGGTCACCTATCACAACTACAAGTATTCCGTACCACCAGAGTACATAGGAAAACCTGTAAGATTACTGGTTTCCGACAATACCCTGCGTATCTATTCTAGCACGGATCTTATTGCAGTGCATGCATTAAGTACAAAAAGGATGAATTATCAAAAGGATCATTACCAGCAGCTTCTGGCTCAAACAATGAAAGAAGCTGATATGGTCGCAGAACTGGCTGAAGTAAATCTAAAGCAGATGGATGCCTTCCTGTAAGGAGGAAGACGATGGCAACTTATGCAAAACTACTCAACGGTCTTACAGACCTTGGAATCCACAAGATGCAGGAGCATCTGGATTATTACATAGACCTTGTTAACAAAGGGCAAAAATCGTTCAGTGATGCCCGGGAGGAATTGATTGATATTGAAAAGAAAAATAATCAACTCCGGGCAGAGAACGCCTGCGTGAAAACAGCAAATTTCCCATTCATCAAGACACTGGATGATTTTGAGTTTGACTTCCAGCCAGGAATCAATCGGAAGGAAATGCTGGAATTAGGAAATTTAGGCTTTATCGACCGCAAAGAAAATATCTTGTTTGTCGGAAGCAGCGGTGTTGGCAAAACCCATTTAGCTACAGCCATTGGAATTGCCTGTGCCAGAGCACGCTACTCTACGTATTTTATTTCCTTTGAATCGCTTATGACTCAGTTAAAAAAGCACTTCTGGAAAACCGCTTAGAAGCAAGGATGAAATTTTTGCAAAATACAAAGTACTGATTATTGACGAGATTGGCTATATGCCAATCGACACAGATTCAGCTAACTTATTTTTCCAACTGATAGCCAAGAGGTATGAAAAGCATTGCACGCTTATAACAACCAATATGCCATTCTCTAAATGGGGAGAAATTTTTGGTTCTCCTACTCTGGCAAATGCGGTGCTAGATCGACTGCTGCATCATTCACAGGTTATTTCCATCAAAGGACCGTCATACCGTTTAAAAGAAAAACGAGCCTTTATGGAAACACAAGCTGAGGAATAGATCTTGAAAAATGTACATTTTATTTTCCACTTTTGGATCATTTTTATATTGACATTTACAACAGTCACTACGGTGTCAGGAGAAATCCTGGCATCTTTTTTTATGTCTTTTTTCACTTCAAAAAATAATTTCAAAAAATTTCTAAAATCATGTCCGATTTTGTCGCTCCCAATACAGAGTATATGGAAGGCAAATTGAAAATCCTCTGATTTCCAAAAATCACAAACGTAAAAGAGGTTCAGACAGTTCTTCCGATTGCACCTTGACAATTGAAGGAGCTGATACATCTTGAGGAACATGCTTACCGGAGATAATCCGGCTCGTGCAGGCGAAGACTCCTACGGGAAGAGCGAAGCAATAATGATACCACCGAAGGGTACAGGACCTCTGCTGAAACAGAGACTGTGACTGTATTTTTACAGCCGGGTTATCTGGAATGATAACGATCAGATGTATATGTACAGACAAAGCCCAAATGTGAATACTTAGATTTTCTTATTTATATTACAGGAGAAATCCTGTAGCAAGTGGGGAATGGTTCGAATCCATTCCTCATTTTTTTCGTGCAGAAAATGCACAGATTATTATCCTGTTTGAAATACCAGGGAAGGGTGTTGCAGGAAGAAAGGGAGGACAAAAAGAATGAATACGATTGTTTTAATGGGTAGACTTGCCAGAGATCCAGAAACTAAGCTGACATCTACGCAAAAGGGACAAACCAAAGTATCTAGGTTTCCACTGGTAGTAAAAAGAAATCGCACAAGCAAAGCATTTGTAGTGATGATCACAGCTTATGGAAATAATGCAGAATTTGTGGAGAAATATCTTGAAAAAGGAATTAAGATTGCTCTTTCCGGAGAGTTGGTAATCTCTCAGATCAAAGATGAACAGACTGGAACTGCATCCTATTATACCGAAGTCATTATGGATAATGTAGAGTTTGCAGAAGCCAAAACAAAAAAAGAAGAATCTGACGGATTTCAACCAGCAGAGAAGAGGAAGATTCCATTCGATATACCAGAAGAACTTGAACAAGAAATGCCATTTCGATAGGAGGACAAGATTTATGAGAAAATACTTTTTAGAATTATTTGCAATAGGATTGGTTGATTCAGAAGGAAGAATCAATACAGAACATATGACAAGTGATGCGCTTATGACTGCCATGAAAACAATGGAAGAGCTGACGCAAATGAAAATGGATCGTTTGGTTTTGGAAACAACAATGGAGATGATCTTATGTATGTTTGAGTCATGTGACACAGAGGAATTTACAGAAATATTAGGCAAGCTGCTTGGCGGAAAGCAGACTTCTAAAGTGACAGCTCATTTGGAAGCACTGGAGGAATTGTTGACAGAAGAGGAATATAGTAGTTTCCTTGCAGAATATCTTGGTTATTTAACCGTGAATGTAGCAGAGTTTATTAGGAGCACAATCATTGAAAATGGTTTGATGTTACTTGCCGGTTCAGGAGGAGAAGAGGATGGAGAAGAGGATGGAGAAGACGGATTATAAAATCACAGAGTTTCACAATTCGGAGTTTGGTTCCATCCGTATGATTGAAGATGGAGGCAGACTTTTATTTTCTGGAATTGATGTAGCATTTGCTTTGGGATATGCAAAACCAAGAAATGCGATAAATGTTCATTGCAAGGGGGCCCTGAAACGGGGCGTCCTTACATCAGGTGGGGTACAGCCAATGATTTTTATTCCAGAGGGAGATGTATATCGGCTGATTACAAAAAGTCGTTTAAAGTCAGCACAGAATTTTGAGAAGTGGGTATTTGATGAGGTACTTCCGGCTATTAGGAAAACAGGCGGATATTTAGAGACCGATCTTTTAGACAGGGTAAAAGATAACCCGGAACTTCTTTTGGAATTTGCCGAGAGACTTTGGCAGAAAACAATCGAAATCGAGAATTGCAAAATCGTGTAAAGGATATGCAGCCAAAAGCAGATTATTATGATCATTTCATGATTACAGGAGAATGCACCAATATTCGAACGACGGCAAAAGAGATTGAATTTCCAGAAAGAAAATTTGTGAAACTTCTTTTAAATAGAGGATTTCTATATAGGAGTCCATCCGGCACGCTGTTACCCTATGCGGTGGAGAAGAACAATGATCTGTTTATTGTAAAAGACTATTTTAACAATGGACATCTTGGTTCACAGACATTGGTTACACCAAAAGGAAAAGAATTTTTTAAAGCGTTGTGTGCGGAGGAAGAGTAAAGAATGAAGGAGGTGGTTGCCATGATTACAGATCTGGACAGCAGTTAAATCGCTGAAAGGAGGGAAAATCATGCAGGAAGAGGTAACTCAGAAAACGGTCACGTTCTGCATTCGGACTACCAAAGTAACAGCAGATTTATTGAAAAAGGTTCTTGCTGCTTATCTGCGTCATCAGAAGCAGAAATCGGTAGAGAAGAAAGCGAAGAAGAATCAGCCGAAACAGGGAAAGGTCACGGTAAAAGAGCTGGCAAAACAAAATGCCGGGATGGTCAATATCGAGATCACAAATAAGAATATCAATCCTTTGAACGTTATGCCAGAAAATACGGGATCAATTATGCTTTGAAAAAAGATAAGAGTAAAGATCCACCGATGTATCTGGTGTTTTTTAAAGGACGTGATCAGGATGCCCTCAATGCTGCTTTCCGTGAGTTTTCCCAGAAACAGATTCAAAAAGCGAATAAGCCTTCTATTCACAAGCGTCTTGCAACTTACAGAGCAATGATGCCAAAGAAATCGAAGGACAAAGTAAAGAACCGGCATCAGGAGCAGAGCCGATGAAAAAGCAAATCGGTAAAAATCTGATGCAAAAATGGAAGAATAAGATCAGGGTCAGGCTGTCCGCCCTGGATAAAAAGAAACTGGTTCTTACCAATATCCCATATATCTTAACTGCTTTTTATACAAATCGGGCATCATTTCTTTACAGAAACAGTCTGGGAGAAGATATTGGGAACAAGCTATTATATGCGATGGAACATGCAGACAGGATTCTTACTGGATTGCAGCCAAGTTTTAACTGGCGTGATATGCTGACAGGAATTGTAGCAGCTGTCATTCTGAAATTACTGGTATGGCAGAAACAGTCAGATGCAAAGAAACTCCGGAAAGGAATCGAGTATGGTTCAGCCAGATGGGGAAACGCTGAGGATATTAAACCTTATATGTCGGAAGATCCCTGGATGAATATTCCATTAACAGCAACAGAAGCATTGACTATGGAAAGTAGACCTAAACAGCCAAAGTATGCAAGAAATAAAAATATAGTGGTCATTGGCGGCAGTGGTTCCGGAAAAACTCGATTTTTCGTTAAGCCGTCAGTCATGCAGATGAACTGTTCCATGGTCATTACAGATCCGAAAGGCACTCTGATCGAGGAGTGCGGGAAGATGTTAGCAAAGGGACCACCTAAGAAAGATAAGAATGGAAATATTATGAAAGATAAATCAGGAAAAGTGGTACACGAACCATATGTGATTAAGGTTCTGAATACTATCAACTTTTCCAAATCGCTTCATTACAATCCATTTGCTTATATACGGTCTGAAAAAGATATCCTGAAGCTGGTTACAACAATCATTGTGAATACCAAAGGCGAAGGGGAAAAAGCTTCCGAAGATTTTTGGGTGAAAGCAGAGAAGCTGTTGTACACGGCATTGATTGCTTTTATCTGGTATGAAGGAGATGAAGAGGAAAAGAATCTGAATACCCTTCTGGATCTTTTGAATGAAAGCGAAACCCGTGAAGAGGATGAAACTTACCAGAATCCAGTGGATATGATGTTCCAGGAACTGGAAGAAAGAGATCCGCAGCACTTTGCAGTCAGACAGTATAAAAAATACAAATGGCGGCTGGCAAACTGCCAAAGTATTCTTATTTCCTGTGGTGCGAGGCTGGCACCATTTGATATAGCAGAACTTCGTGAGATCATGTCTTATGATGAAATGGAACTGGATAAGATCGGGGACAGGAAGACAGCCTTGTTTTTGATTATGTCCGATACAGATACAACCTTTAACTTTGTGATTGCCATGTTACAGTCACAGCTTTTCAATCTGCTTTGTGACAAAGCAGATGATGAATATGGTGGAAGACTGCCAGTTCATGTGCGTGTCATTGCTGATGAGTTTGCCAATATTGGACAATTCCTCAGTTTGACAAGCTGATTGCAACCATCCGAAGCAGGGAAATCTCTGCTTCTATTATTTTGCAGTCACAGAGTCAGCTAAAGGCAATGTATAAGGATAGTGCAGATACTATTCTGGGTAACTGTGATACCACACTATTTCTTGGAGGAAAAGAGAAAACTACCTTAAAGGAAATGAGCGAGCTTCTGGGTAAGGAAACCATTGACCTGTATAACACTTCGGAGACGAGGAGTAATCAGAAGTCTTTTGGATTGAATTACCAGAAAACAGGTAAACAGCTGATGACTGAAGATGAGATTGCAGTCATGGATGGAGGAAAATGTATCCTGCAGATCCGTGGTGCCAGACCATTTTTCTCGGACAAATATGATATCACGAAACACAAAAACTATCGGCTTCTTGCAGATGAAAACGAGAAGAACCGGTACAAAGTTGAGAAAGAGTTAAATCCGCAGTATACACCGAAATCTGAAGAAGAGGTGGAAGTAATTCATGTAGAACTGTCGGAGTAACCTTGGGAATGAACAGAAAATAATGAGGAAAGGAATAACTGACACTAGGTGCACCGGCTTTTTAGTCGGTGTATTTTCGTTCCCGTAAACACCTGAAAGAAGTCAGTTTTGGTGAATGTATATGGCATTTTTTAGCAGTGCAATTACAACTTTAAAAACTCTTGTAGTCGCAATCGGCGCAGGTCTTGGCGTGTGGGGTGTCGTAAACCTTCTGGAAGGATATGGAAACGACAATCCCGGTGCTAAGAGCCAGGGCATCAAACAGCTGATGGCTGGTGCCGGAATCATGCTGCTGGGAACTACCCTGATTCCACAGCTGGCAACATTGTTCTCTTAAGAGGAGTGGTAGATGAACACCATCATTGAGAGAATTACGGAAGCGATAA
>ENA-OQDF01001083-OQDF01001083.1-human-gut-metagenome-genome-assembly--contig:-NODE-1083-length-11246-cov-2.333933_pt1 | contig 11246 bp, 12 predicted proteins | sample MGYA00242769_ERZ504597 | MGnify/ENA primary metagenome ERZ504597 (study PRJEB26092, sample SAMD00036305) | human gut metagenome | host: Homo sapiens | study: EMG produced TPA metagenomics assembly of...
GAAAACTTCATATACCTTCATACACCAAGCGATGTATGGAGGTATTATTTTACATATTATTCGGGTATGTATTGGTGTTGATGGTGCTTTATACAAATCAATGGAATTTGTGGGAGATGGTATTCAATACTTAACAATGGATGATCGTTTTACAATTTGTAATATGGCAATTGAAGCAGGGGCTAAAAATGGTATTTTCCCTGTCGATGATCAAACAATTGCCTATATTGAAAAACATTCTAAAAAGCCTTATGAAGTTTTTGAAGCAGATGAAGATGCTGAATATGAACAAGTATTAGAAATCAATTAAGTGAAGTAAGACCAACTGTTGCTTTTCCTCATTTACCAGGGAATGGACATACAATTGATGAAATTGAAGAAATGGATAAAATCTATATCGATCAAGTCGTTATTGGGTCTTGTACAAATGGACGCTTATCTGATTTAGAAAAAGCAGCAGCAATTTTAAAAGGTAAAAAGTTGCAGACAATGTACGTGTTATGGTCGTACCAGCAACACAAAAAATCTTCTTACAATGTATTCAAAAAGGTTTAGCTGAAATCTTTGTAGAAGCTGGATGTGCATTCAATACACCAAGTTGTGGACCATGTATGGGTGGTCATATGGGTGTTATGGCTAAAGGTGAAAAATGTGTTTCAACAACAAATCGTAACTTCGTAGGACGTATGGGAGATACAGAAGCACTTATTTATTTAGCTTCTCCACAAGTTGCTGCAGCAAGTGCGATTGCTGGATATATCGCAAATCCTGAAAAGGTAGGTAAAGAATAATGAAAATTTATAAATATAAAGATAATGTAGATACAGATGTAATTATTCCTGCACGTTATTTAAATTCATTTGATGCAAAAGAACTTGCAAGTCATGCAATGGCAGATATTGATCCTACTTTTGCTTCAACTGTAGAAAAGGGAGACATTATTGTTGCAGGTCAAAACTTTGGTTGTGGTTCTTCAAGAGAACATGCACCTCTTTGTTTAAAAACTGCTGGAATTAAATGTGTTATTGCGAAAAGCTTTGCACGTATTTTCTATCGTAATTCTATTAATATTGGATTCCCAATTATGGAATGTGAAGAAGCAGCTGATAAAATTGAAAAAGGTGACGAAGTAGAAGTTGATTTTTCAACAGGTGTGATTACAAATAAAACAAAAAATGAAACTTACCAAAGTCAACCATTCCCAGAATTCTTACAAAAAATGATTGATGCTGATGGTTTAGTAAATTATGTAAATTCTAAAAAATAGGGGATAAAAAATGGAAAAGAATATAGCGGTTATTAAAGGTGATGGAATCGGGCCTGAAATCGTTACAGAAGCGATGAAGTTTTAGATGCTGTTGCAAAAAAATACAATCATAAATTTAATTATACAGAAATCTTAATGGGTGGTTGTTCAATCGATGCTTATGGTGTACCATTAAGTGATGAAGCTTTAAAAATTGCTAAAAAAAAGTGATAGTGTTTTATTAGGGGCTATTGGTGGAAATACGACAACTTCGCCATGGTATAAATTAGAACCATCATTAAGACCAGAAGCAGGTTTATTAAAAATTAGAAAAGAATTAGGATTATTCGCAAATTTACGTCCTGCTTACTTATATGATGAATTAAAAGGGGCTTGTCCACTTAAAGAAGAATTAACTGAAGGTGGATTTGATATGATGATCATGCGTGAACTTACAGGTGGTCTTTATTTCGGTGAACGTTCTACTGAAAAAGAAGGAGATCAAATGGTTGCTCATGATTCAATGAGTTATAGTGAAGTTGAAATTCGTCGTATTGCTAAACGTGGATTTGACATTGCGATGAAAAGAAATAAAAAAGTAACAAGCGTGGATAAAGCAAATGTTTTAGATACTTCTCGTTTATGGCGTAAGTTGTAGAAGAAGTTGCTAAAGAATACCCTGAAGTTACTTTAGAACATATGTTAGTGGATAACTGTGCAATGCAACTTGTGAGAGATCCAAAACAATTTGATGTTATTTTAACTGAAAATATGTTTGGTGATATTTTATCTGATGAAGCAAGTATGGTTACTGGTTCTATTGGAATGTTATCAAGTGCTTCTTTAAGAGAAGATAGTTTTGGTATGTATGAACCAAGTCATGGTAGTGCACCAGATATTGCTGGGCAAAATATTGCTAATCCAATTGCCACAATCTTATCAGCAGCAATGATGCTTCGTTATTCTTTTGATTTAGATCAAGAAGCAAAAGATGTTGAAGATGCTATTGAAAAAGTATTAAAAGAAGGATATCGTACAACAGATATCATGTCAGAAGGTAAAACATTAGTAGGGACTCGTGAAATGGGAGACCTTATTGTAAGTCATTTATAGGAGGATATAGGGATGAAAAGTGATTTTGTAAAAAAAGGAACTGAAAGAGCTCCTCATCGTTCATTATTCAATGCCGCTGGATATACAGATGAAGAATTAGAAAGACCATTAATTGGGGTTGTCAATTCTTTCAATGAAATCGTTCCAGGACATATGAACTTAGATAAAATTTGTGAAGCTGTTAAAAAAGGAATTTATTTAGCTGGTGGGGTACCAGTAGAAATTCCGGCAATCGCTGTATGTGATGGTATTGCCATGAACCACACAGGAATGAAATATTCACTTGTAACACGTGAATTAATTGCTGATAGTACAGAAGCAATGGCTGAAGCACATCAATTTGATGGTTTAGTTATGATTCCTAACTGTGATAAAAACGTGCCAGGGTTATTAATGGCTGCTGCCAGAGTCAATGTTCCAACAATTTTTGTTTCAGGTGGACCGATGTTAGCTGGTCGTAAAATGGATGGTAAAAGAACTTGTTTATCTTCATTATTTGAAGCTGTAGGACAATTCAATGCGGGAAATATGACAGAAGATAAACTTCATGAATTTGAACAAAAAGCTTGTCCAACTTGCGGTTCATGTTCAGGTATGTATACAGCAAACTCTATGAACTGTTTAACTGAAGTTTTAGGTATGGCACTTCGTGGAAACGGAACTATTCCAGCTGTTTATTCAGAAAGAATTAGACTTGCTAAACATGCAGGTATGCAAATTGTTGAATTAATTAAAAAAGATATTCGTCCTCGTGATATTATGACTGAAAAAGCATTTACCAATGCTTTAACAATGGATATGGCACTTGGATGTTCTACTAACTCAATGCTTCATTTACCAGCTATTGCTCATGAAGCAGGAGTTACTTTAAATCTTGAAATTGCGAATGAAATTTCTAAGAAGACACCTAACTTATGTCACTTAGCTCCAGCGGGTGATACATTTATGGAAGATTTAAATGAAGCAGGTGGAATTTATGCAGTAATGAATGAAATTAATAAATTAGGTTTATTATCAACTGATTTATTAACTGTTACTGGAAAAACTGTGGCTGAAAATATTGAAGGATGCGTCAACTTAGATCCTGAAATCATTCGTCCGGTGGAAAATCCATATTCACCTTATGGTGGTATCGCTGTTTTAAAAGGTAATATTTGTCCAAATGGTGCGGTTGTAAAACAATCAGCGGTTGCTAAAGAAATGATGGTACATACAGGACCAGCGCGTGTCTTTGACTGTGAAGATGATGCCATTGTAGCTATTCGTGAAGGAAAAATTGTTAAAGGTGATGTTGTTGTTATTCGTTATGAAGGACCTAAAGGAGGACCTGGAATGCGTGAAATGTTATCACCAACTTCAGAAATCGCTGGTATGGGCTTAGATAAAGATGTTGCTTTAATCACAGATGGTCGTTTCTCTGGAGCTACTCGTGGAGCTTCTATTGGACACGTGGCACCTGAAGCTGCTTTAGGTGGACCAATTGCTTTTATTGAAGAAGGAGATATTATTGATATTGATATTACAAATCATTCAATGAATGTTCGTGTTAGTGATGAAGAAATGGCTGCAAGAAAAGCTAAATGGCAACCAAGAGAACCTCGTATTAAAAAAGGTTACTTAGTAAGATATGCTTCTTTAGTAACATCTGCAGATAAAGGTGCGGTATTACAAGCACCAGAAGAAAAAAAATAAAAGGAGGAAAAACAAAATGATGTTAACTGGTTCAGAAATTATATGTGAATGTTTAATTGAACAAGGTGTCGATACAGTGTTTGGTTATCCGGGAGGAACTATTCTTAACGTCTATGATGCACTTATCGTTATCAAGATAAAATCAATCACGTTTTGACTTCTCATGAACAAGGTGCTTCTCATGCCGCTGATGGTTATGCAAGAGCAACAGGAAAAGTTGGTGTTTGTATGGCTACTTCAGGACCAGGGGCAACAAACCTTGTTACTGGAATTGCGACGGCTTATATGGATTCAACACCACTTGTTGCTATTACTGCAAATGTTGGTGTTGAAATCTTAGGACGTGACAGTTTCCAAGAAATTGATATTACTGGTGTGACAATGCCGATTACAAAACATAATTTTATCGTTAAAGATATTAAAGATTTAGTGCCTGCAATTCGTAAAGCATTCTATATTGCAAAAGAAGGTAGACCAGGACCTGTCTTAGTAGATGTTACTAAAAACGTTACTGCAGAAAAGATGGAATTTGAATCACTTCAACCAAAAGCTATTGAACCTAAAATTGAAACATATACTGTTGAAGATTTAGATCAAGCAATTGAAATGATCAAAGAAAGTGAAAAACCATTTATTTTTGCTGGTGGTGGTGTTATTTCATCTGGTGCAAGTCAAGAATTAAAAGAATTTGCTGAAAAAATTGATGCACCTGTTTGTGAAACATTAATGGGTAAAGGGGCTTTTGATAATACAAGACCTCGTTATACAGGAATGCTTGGGATGCATGGAACTAAAGCAAGTAACTTTGGGGTGAGTCAATGTGATTTATTAATTACAATTGGGGCACGTTTCTCTGATCGTGTAACTGGTAATACAAAAACATTTGCTTCAAATGCTAAAATTATTCATATTGATGTAGATGCTGCTGAAATTAATAAAAATATTCAAGTTGATTTAGGTATTATTGGAGATGCTAAATGTATTTTAAGTGAATTAAATAATAAACTTGAAAGACAAAATCATCCTCAATGGTTAAAACAAATTCGAGATTTAAAAGATCGTTATCCATTAACTTATGATGAATCAACACTTACAGGACCTTATGTGATTGAACAAATTGATTACTTAACAGATAGTAATGCAATCATTTGTACGGACGTAGGACAACATCAAATGTGGGCTGCACAATATTACCATTATCGCCGCCCTCGTCAATTAATTACATCTGGTGGAGCTGGAACAATGGGATTTGGTTTAGGCGCTGCAATTGGTGCTAAGTATGGAAATCCTGATTTCCCAGTATTTAATATTGCTGGTGATGGATGTTTCAGAATGAATATGAATGAACTTGCTACAGCAAGTCGTTACAATGTACCTATTATTCAAGTTGTTATCAATAATAAAGTATTAGGAATGGTAAGACAATGGCAAACATTGTTCTATGGTCAACGTTATAGTAATACAATTTTAGATGATAAGTTGATTTCTGTAAGGTTGCTGAAGGATTAGGATGTAAAGCTATTCGTGTTTCTACAAAAGAAGAAGTGGCTCCAGCTATTAAAGAAGCTTTAGATACAAATGGACCTGTTTTAATTGAAGTAATGATTGGTAAAGATGATAAAGTTTTCCCAATGGTTGCTCCAGGTGGTGCTATTTCTAAAGCATTTGATGAAACAGATTTAAAAAATAAATAATTATTAAATGATCAAATAGAAATATTTGGTCTTTTTATTGAATTATATTGACCTTCTAGCTGCTCTAACGTGTATTTTTTAGTTAGAAAGAAGGGAAATAAGATGAAAAAGTTAATAAAAATAATCATACTTGTTGTTTTAGTAATGGTAAGTGGATGTGCAATACAAAAGAAAGAAGAAAATGCAAAAGTTATAGATACAAGTATGTTTTTATATAAAGTATCTAATCAAGAAGGGGAATATTCATATTTATTTGGAACATGTCATCCAGGAAGGTATCCTATTAAAAGTTTAGATAAAGTAACAGAAAAAGCATTAGATGAAAGTGATTTAATTTATTTGGAATGTGATATGAAACCATCGCCAAAAGAAACAGAAGAAATCACTAAATACAATACGTACAATTCAATTCGTGATTTAGGTCTAGAAGATAAATATGAAAATCTAATGAAACAATACAAAAGTTTGAAAGGAAAACCTGGTTATGCACTCTATAATGTATTTGTAATAAACTCACTTATAAATAGTGATCCTGAAGTATTGAATAAGGCAAATATAAGTAAATTTAGTGCAATTGATAATTATATTTATGAATATGCTCAAAAGAAAAAGAATTTTAAAGAAGTTGAAGGCATTGAATTTCAAATGAAGCTATTAACTGAATTATCATGGGATTACTCAGAGACGATATTAGACAGTTTAGCAAATAAAGAAATGGTAATAAAAAGTGCTAAAGAAGATTTAGATGCTTATTATAGTGGTAATACACAATATTATGAAGATGAACAAAATTTATTGTTAAATCAGTTGGAACAATTAAATGATAGTGATAAAGAAAAGTATGAAAAGTATTGGAATATACTTGCATATAATAGAAACATTCATATGAAAGATACTTTAGCCGATAGTATTCATAATAATAAACATGATTTTATAGGTGTAGGATGTAAACATCTCTATGGTAAAAAAGGAATTATCCAATTATTAAAGGATGATGGCTATTTAGTTGAATGTATGAAATAATGAAGGTAGGTGAAAATTATGCAAATAAAAGAAGTTCAAGAAAAACTAAAAATCAGTTCTTATACACTAAGATATTATGAAAAGATGGGACTCATTCAACCTTATCGTGATGAAAATGGTTATCGAAATTACAGTGAAGAAGATATTCACAAAATAGAGAGAATTATGTTTTTAAGAGATATCAATGTACCTATAGAAGATATTAAAGATATCTTAAATAATAAAGTTACATTTCAAGATGTCTTAGAAAGTCATATTCAAAAGGTAAATACCGAAATAGAATCATTACAATATATAAAAAACATGTGTGAAGATTTAAAAGAAAAGAATATTCCTTTATTAGATCAAGTAATTGAAGATAATCAAATAGGAGATAAAAAAGTTAAGAAAAGAGATTTAAAGAAAGTATTTGATTATTTTAAGAAAGATCAAACAGTGGTAATTGGTTATAAGTCGATACCAAGGAGTCTATTAGGTATTGTTGCTTTATCTTTATTTATTTCTGCTATTTTTGGAATTTTAATAGGTTTAGCATTTCCTAATATGATTTCTTATGTGAACGAACAAACACGAAGTTCAGTACAACATTTTCAAATACCTTTTTATAAAGCATCAGGGAAACTCATCATTTTTTCTATGTGTATTTCATTTATTATTCTTTTGATTATATTTGTTATTTGTGAAACTAAATTAGAATATGTTGAATTAACAGATAATAAGATTTCAATTTGTAGTTATCGTTATCAAAGCAGAAAATCTATTTTAAAAAGTTTGATAACTAAAAAGAAAATAATGAAAATAAGGAATATAGTTGGCAAGATTTAAGAAGAGTAAAATTAGAACTTTATTTTACAAAAGGTGGTGGAGGACATCAGGGATTATATACATTTTATGTAATGCAATTTAGTTTTATTTTTCAAGATAGATTTGAATTTGTCATTGATATGGGAAAATCAGTTGAGGAAAATCCTAACATGGTTTATCAAATATTAAGAAATAAGAATATTGATATTCAAGCAAGTGATGAAGTGATTGATTTCTTTGAACAAGATGAATTAAAATTATATGATTTTTGAAATATTTATCATAAAATGGAAGATAGATAAGAGGATTAGATGTATATTTAATCCTTTTTCTTTGTTAATAAATTAACTTTATTTTTTATAATTGCCTGTTGTAAATTGTTTCTAAAGAGTACAATGTAGTGGGATTTAGGGAGAAAGATTATGAAAAAGATAAAAAAAAGAGATTTAATTAGTTTTGGATGTGTCTTTTGTTCTTCGCTGATTATGGCTGCTACAACTAAAACATTTGTAAGACCAGCACACTTATTGTCAGGTGGGTTTATGGGTATTGCCTTACTTGTAGATATGATTGCTGATTTATTTGGAAAATCAATTCCAACAGCATTCACTTTAGTTGCTTTAAATGTACCTGTTGCGCTTATTTGTGCCAAGAAAATATCAAAACGATTTGTATTCTTTTCATTATTACAAGTCTTTTTAACATCATTTTTATTACAAATCATTCCAAATTATCCATTATTTGATGAACAAGTTTTAAATGTTGTATTTGGTGGATATATTTGGGGAATGAGTATTGTACTTGCTTTAAAAGCGGGTGCTTCTTCAGGTGGTACAGATTTTATTGCTTTATATTTTGCTAATAAAAATGGGCGAGAAATCTGGATGCAAGTATTTGTCTTTAATGCTATGATTTTATGTATCTTTGGGTGTATTTTTGGTTTTGATAAAGCAGGGTATTCTATCTTATTCCAATTTATCTCAACAAAAACAATTTCTACATTCCATACACGATATAAACGTGTTATGTTACATATTTATACATCTAAAAAGATGAAGTGGTGAATACATATTTAGAAAAGTTTCATCATGGGATTACTGCTTTAGATGGTTATGGAGGATATTCACATCATCCTGTAAGCTATTTAACAGCAGTTGTATCAAGTTATGAAGTTGGAGATGTTTTAGAAGCTTTAAAAGAAACAGATCCTAAAATTATTGTTTCTGTAACTAAAGTTGAAAACTTTATTGGACGTTTTTATAATAAACCATTGGATTAACGAGTATATACTCGTTAATTTTTTATGTCTTTTGATGCAAAATAGAATAGAATCCACCTTCAATACTGTAAGCATCATAGCCTTGTTGACATAGATCATCAGCGAGTTTTTTTGATTTAGCTCCGCTATAACAAATAAGAATAAGTGGTTCTTTTTTAGAAAAATAATATTGATTGAGATTGAACTTTCATAGGGAATATTTGTGAATTTTGTCAGATGAACTTCTTATACTCATAGGGATCTCTTAAATCGACAAATTGATAATCATTCTCTAACATAGATGGGATTTTTTGGATAGGGATTACATTCGTATTTTCATATTTTTCACCTCATAATATAATATGAAATTAATTGAAAACAATGATTATAGATGATATAATTCAGCCATGGAGGAATTATAAAAATGGATAAGAAAACAATTAGAGATATTGAAGTCGCTGGAAAAACTGTTTTAGTTCGTGTTGACTTCAACGTACCAAGAAGTAAAGAAACAGGAGAAATTACTAATGATAATCGTATTGTCGCTGCATTACCAACAATCAAATATTTATTAGAACAATCTCCAAAAGCTATCGTTTTATTCTCTCACTTAGGTAAAGTGAAAACTGAAGAAGACAAAGCTAAAAACAATTTAGCTGTTGTTGCTCCTAGATTAGCTGAATTATTAGGTAGAGATGTAAAATTCGTAGATTGCACTCGTGGTGCTGAATTAGAAGAAGTTGTTAAAAACGCTGAAAATGGACAAGTTATCTTAGTTCAAAACACTCGTTATGAAGCTGGAGAAAGTAAAAATGATCCTGAATTAGGAAAATACTGGGCTTCATTAGGTGATGTATTTGTTGAAGATGCATTCGGTTCAGTTCATAGAGCTCATGCTTCTACAGCTGGAATCCCTGCTCATTTACCATCAGCAGCTGGTTTCTTAGTAGAAAAAGAAATCAACTACATTGGAAAAGCTGTAAGTAATCCAGAAAGACCAATGGTTGCTATTTTAGGTGGAGCTAAAGTTTCTGATAAAATCTTAGTTATCGAAAACTTATTAAAAATTGCTGACAAAGTTATCGTTGGTGGAGGTATGTGCTATACTTTCGCTAAAGCTCAAGGTCATTCAATCGGTAACTCTTTAGTTGAAGATGATAGAATTGACGTAGCTAAAGATATCTTAGCTAAAGCTGGAGATAAATTAATCTTACCAGTTGATTCTGTAATCAATACTGCATTTGCTGCAGAAGGTGATATTAAAGTTTGTGGTGAAGATGTACCTGATGGATACATGGGATTAGACATCGGACCTAAATCTGTAGAAAACATCAAAGCTGCTTTAGCTGGTGCTAAAACAGTTGTATGGAATGGACCTATGGGTGTATTCGAAATGGAACCATTCGCTAAAGGAACAATTGCTGTATGTGAAGCTTTAGCTGGTTTAGAAGGTGCTAACACTATCATTGGTGGTGGAGATAGCGCTGCTGCAGTAATGCAACTTGGATATGCTGATAAAGTTTCTCACATCTCAACTGGTGGTGGAGCTTCATTAGAATATATGGAAGGTAAGTTCTTCCAGGTATCGCTGCAATTGATGATAAATAATAAGGAAGGTATTTGTAATCATGAGAAAACCAATTATCGTAGGAAACTGGAAAATGAATAAAACAATCGCTGCTACAAAAGCATTCGTAGAAGCTGTTGATCCAGAAGTAACTGATAAAGCTGACTGGGGAATTGCTACTCCATACTTAGCTTTACAAACTGCAAAAGCAGGAGCTAAAAACTTAATCGTAGCTGCTGAAAACGTACACTTCAAAGATAGCGGAGCTATACTGGTGAAGTATCTGTTGAAATGTTAAAAGAAATCGGAGTTGAATGGGTTATCTTAGGTCACTCTGAAAGAAGACAATATTTTGGGGAAACTGATGAAACAGTTAACGCTAAAATGCTTCAAGTTCTTAAAAATGATATGACTCCAATCGTATGTGTTGGTGAAACATTAGAACAATATGAAGCTGGAACTACTAAAGATGTTGTTAAAACTCAAGTAGTTGCTGCTTATAAAGATGTATGTCCTAAATGTGCTTCAAGAAGCGTTATCGCTTATGAACCAGTATGGGCTATCGGAACTGGAAAAACTGCTACAAACGAAATCGCTCAAGATGTTTGTGGATATATTCGTTCAGTAGTTGCTGAATTATATGGACAAGAAGTTGCTGATCAAGTAAGAATTCAATATGGTGGATCTGTTAAACCTGAAGGTTTAAAAGCATTATTAGAACAACCTGATATTGATGGTGCTTTAGTTGGTGGAGCTTCATTAGTTGAAGATTCATACAAAGCAATGATTGCTGCTTTAGACTAATTTGTTGTTTAAACTCTAGGAAAGATTCCTAGAGTTTTTCTTTTT
>ENA-OQDF01001085-OQDF01001085.1-human-gut-metagenome-genome-assembly--contig:-NODE-1085-length-11241-cov-1.415512_pt1 | contig 11241 bp, 13 predicted proteins | sample MGYA00242769_ERZ504597 | MGnify/ENA primary metagenome ERZ504597 (study PRJEB26092, sample SAMD00036305) | human gut metagenome | host: Homo sapiens | study: EMG produced TPA metagenomics assembly of...
TAGTCGTTATATGTCGACTTTAATTAATACTTTTGCGCTATTGATACTATTTGAATATCAAGAAAACTAGAACACAATTTAGATACAATGGATAAATTGGCCTCAGAGTATAAAGTTCTTATCGTAGATGATGTCCCTACAAACGTCATGCTAGTACAAGCCATACTGAAGAAAGAGGGATATACGCTTTTGACTTGCGACAGCGGGACAAAGCACTACGCATAGCTAACGAGAAACACCCAAATCTGATATTACTCGATATCATGATGCCTGAGATGGACGGATATGAGGTCCTCCAGCATCTGAAAGCAATCCCGAGACTACGGATATACCCGTGATTATCATGTCCGCCCTAAGCGATATGCAAAGCATCGTGAAAGGTTACCAATTGGGCGCCACCGAATACGTCACAAAGCCTTTCCAACGTGAGGAGCTGGTGAAGAGGGTGGCCCACCGCTACGAGCTTTACAGCATCAAGCGCATCAAGGCCGAGCTGGAGAACACGATCGAGTCTAGGGATACGCTATACTCCGTTATCGCCCATGACCTGCGTTCCCCGCTAGGCTCGTTGAAAATGATGAATAACGCCATCTTGATGATGGTGGACAAGGAGCGGGTAGCGACGAGGTGTACGAGATGATCCAGATGATGAACAAGACCTCCGAGGAGATCTTCCTCTTGCTGGACAACCTGCTGAAATGGGCCAAGAACCGCTTGAACAAGCAGCACGTATATAAGCAACAGACCGACATAAACAGTATCATCGACAGTACCGCCGAGATGTATGTCCCGATGGCGGCGCAAAAAGGCGTGAAGATTATCCTAGAAAATCTGGATAAAGAGCTGGTAGCTTGGTCGATATCGATATGCTCAAGACGATTATCCGTAACCTGATCTCTAACGCCATGAAGTTTAGTTTCGAGGGGGGCACGATCACCTTATCCTCACGCTCCGAGGGGGATTTCGTAACCGTTAGCGTGAAAGATACCGGCAAGGGCATCAAGAAAGAGGATCAAGACAAGCTCTTGAAACAAGACTCGCATTTCACGACCTACGGGACGAAGAACGAGAAAGGCTCCGGTCTGGGATTGATGCTTTGCAAGGACTTCGTGGAGCTTCATGGAGGAAGCTTTGGTTCGAGTCCGAGGGCGAGGGCAAAGGAACGACCTTCCTGTTCTCGATGAAGGCGCTGAACCAAGAGGCATAGCCGATCGACGTACCGCCTGTCTCTACCGATCGTAGACAAGTGTCGTACAAACAAACTAAATATTTCGTATATTTGCATCCCGGATTAATATCCGGGATTTTTTTGTGTGCCGAGGTGACATTAGGTACATTATTATTTATCGTATAAACATTATTATCGTATGTATACCGTAATTAAACGTATGGAGATCTCCGCTTCCCATAGCTTGAGATTGTCCTACCCCAGCAAATGTGAGAATCTACATGGTCACAATTGGATGATCACGGTTTATTGCCGCTCCAAGGAATTAAACGCCGATGGCATGGTGGTCGATTTCAGTCATATCAAGAGATCGGTGAAATCCCTGTTGGACCACCAGAACTTAAACGATATCTTGCCTTTCAACCCGACGGCGGAGAACATAGCCTTTTGGGTATACGAGCAGATCCCATCTTGTTTCAAGGTAGAGGTAAAAGAGTCTGAGGGTAACACGGCGATCTATGAGGAAGATTAACGAAATATTCTACAGCTTGCAAGGCGAGGGGTTCCATACGGGGACTCCCGCCGTATTCGTCCGCTTCTCCGGTTGCAACCTGAGATGTAGCTTCTGCGACACCCGCCACGAGGAGGGCGTAATGATGACGGACGAGGAGATCGTGGAGAAGGTATCTTCCTTTCCCGCACGGATAGTGATCCTGACGGGAGGAGAACCTAGTCTGTGGATCGACAAGGCGCTTATATCCCGCTTACGTGAGGCGGGGAAACAGATCTGTATCGAGACGAACGGCACACGCCCCTTGCCCGACGGCATCGACTGGGTGACTTGCTCGCCCAAGGAGAACGCCCGGTGGTATTGGAAAGAGTCGACGAGATAAAGGTGGTTTATACCGGGCAAGACCTGTCCGCATACGCCGAAATCCCCGCACGGTACCATTTCCTGCAACCCTGCTCCTGCCAAAATACGAAAGAGGTAGTGGATTACATCCTCCGGCATCCCCGGTGGAGGCTAAGCCTGCAAACCCATAAACTGATCGATATCCAATAGATAGGGTGAGAGGGGTATCTCCCCCGTCTCTACTACTATAGATAACGGACTTCTTTACCTCTCACGGCGTCATTCACCACTCCATCGCCATAGGCCAACTCGCCATTCACGAAGTCTTCCATACGCCATGGTGGAACGTATAGCCCTCGAAAGGAGACCAACCGCATTTGTACAAGATATTCTCCTTCGATACCGTCCAAGTCCTCTCCGGATCGATCAATACGATATCGGCGTAGTATCCGGGACGGATGTATCCCCTCCTATCGATACGGAACAGCTCCGCCGGCATATGCGCCATCTTCTCGACCACCTTCTCGTACGTGAAACGGCCTTCCATCGCCAGCTCCAACATCGTGATCAAGGAGTGCTGGATAAGCGGTCCTCCGGAAGCCGCCTTCAAGCAAGAGCCTTGCTTCTCCTCCGGTAGATGCGGGGCATGGTCGGTAGCCACGATATCGATCGTATTGTTATTGACCGCCTCACGCAGCGCCGTGCGATCCTCGATCGTCTTGATAGAAGGATTCCACTTGATACGATTACCGAATTGGGCGTAGTCGCGTCATGAAACCACAGATGGTGCACGCAGACCTCGCCGGTTATCTTTTTCTCGCTCAAGGGAAGATGGTTACTGAGCAACGATAATTCCTTCTCCGTGGAGAGATGCAGGATATGCAAACGGGAATCCAAGCGGGTAGCCAGTTCAACCGCCTCGGCCGAGCATTGGTAGCAGGCCTCCTCGCTACGGATCTTACTATGGAAAGAGATATCCAGATCCTCGCCATGCAGGTTCGTGTAATACTGGATATTACGCCGGATCACCTCCTCTTTCTCCGCGTGGATGGCGATCAGCATACCGGCCTCGCCGAAGATACGCTCCAACGAGTCTTTCTTGTCCACCAGCATATTTCCCGTAGACGAGCCGAGGAAGAGTTTCAGTCCCGGCACACGGCTACGATCCACCTGCGGATCTCGTCCATATTATCGTTTGTCCCACCGAAGAAGAAGGAGTAATTCGCACGGGAGACCTCGGCGGCACGGTTGAATTTCCATTCCAGATCGCGATCGTCGTGGTCTGTGGCTTCGTGTTCGGCATGTCCATGAAGGTCGTCACGCCACCGGCCACGGCCGCACGGCTCTCGGTCCCGATATCCCCCTTATGGGTAAGCCCGGGGTCCCGGAAATGCACCTGATCATCGATGACGCCCGGTATCAACATTTCCCCGTAGCGTCGATCACTTGGTTCGCCTCGGCACGCACGTTCCCGGGAACCTCCCCCTCGAACACCGCCGCGATCTTATCCCCCTCCACCAACACCGAGCCGATAAAAGAACGGCCCTCGTTGATGATTCTCGGATTTTGGATTAATATTTTATTCATCTTTCTTATTCTATTATAAATTGTCAAACTCTGTTTTCATTAGGCATGGCTCGCATGTTTCCTCGGATACTTCCTGAAGAAACTCCACCATTCAATTGAAGGACGCCGAATAAAGCCTCCCCGAATATCGAAGAGTTCATCTTGGAGACACCCAAGGCACGGTTGATAAAGATGATCGGCACCTCCACGAGCTTGAAGCCGCACTTATAAGCCGTAAACTTCATCTCCACCTGAAAGGCGTATCCCTTGAAATGGACACGGTCCAGATCGATCGTCTCCAGCACCTCACGGCGGTAACATTTAAGCCGCGTCGTATCCTGTATCTTCATACCCGTGACGATACGGACATACACCGAGGCGAAATAAGACATCAACACACGGCCCAACGGCCAGTTCACCACATTCACCCCGTTGCAATACCTCGATCCGATGGCTACGTCGGCACCCTGCCCGGTACAAGCGGCGTATAGCTTCGGCAGGTCATTGGGATTATGACTGAAATCGGCGTCCATCTCGAAAATAAAATCATATTTATGCTCGATAGCCCATTTAAAACCCCGGATATAAGCGGTACCCAATCCCAGCTTCCCCTTACGCTCCACGATAAAAAGACGCTCCGGGAACTCCTTCTGCAAGCCCTTCACGATAGCCGCCGTCCCATCCGGAGAGCCATCATCGATCACCAAGATATGAAACACTTTCTCCAGCCCGAACACGGCACGAATGATATTCTCAATATTCTCCTTCTCGTTGTATGTAGGAATAATGACGATACTGTCTGACATATACTTTAATCAATTAATTTTTAGCTCATTATATATACGACTGTAAACCATTTGTAAATAACTCTCCAAAGTTACATATTTTTTCTGTGTAAATCTATCATCCAGTTAGCCCATTCGTCTGTTCCATGATAAGCAAATGTATTTTGGCTTTTCACCCAACTTCTCCGATTTCCCCCTAAATGCCTAATACTCAAATTAAGCTGCTTTATTCTTCCACTTTTATTCGATTATTCCAGCGTTTTTCCGTAAGTTTGTCTTCATTAATTTCTAACGCTTGTAAAATTAAGTACTATGAATATACAGCAACTCGAATATATCCTAGCGGTGGATACTTATCGTCATTTCGCAAAGGCAGCAGAGCATTGTAGGGTGACACAACCGACATTGAGTATGATGATCCAAAAGCTGGAAGACGAACTAGGTATTAAATTGTTCGATCGAAACCTACAACCCGTTCGCCCCACACCTGCCGGACGTAAGGTTATTGAGCAAGCGAGAAATGTCCTCTATCAGGCTTCTCTTATCAAAGATATCGTGAACGAGGAGGAACAGTCATTGAAAGGTACGTTCCGCTTAGCGGTGCTACCGACTATCGCCCCTTATTTACTACCTCGCTTTTTCCAGCAATTATCGGAAAAGCATACGGATCTTGACATCCGTATGCTGGAAATGAAAACCGCTCCCACTATGGCCGCCCTGCAAAACGGGGAAATCGACGCCGCTATCATAGCGAACCAACCCACTGAATCCAATTTACAAGGAGATATATTATATTATGAGCAATTCTTCGGATACGTGGCTCACAACGAATCTATATTCAAAAAGGATTTGATCCGTACCGCCGATATCAACGACGAGCGGTTGTGGCTGTTGGACGAGGGACATTGCTTCCGTGACCAGCTGATGCGTTTCTGCCAGATGGAGAAGGTAAAGGTTCGCCAAGCCGCTTACCGTTTAGGTAGCCTAGAGACATTTATGCGTATGGTGGAAAGCGGTAACGGTATTACGTTCATCCCGGAATTGGCTACCCTGCAGTTAAGTAAAGAGCAGAAAGATTGGTACGTCCGTTCGCCATTCCCAAGCCGACACGGGAGATCGTCTTTGTCACCCGTAAAGATTTTATCCGGCATACCGTAGCGGGTATTTTAATAGAGAGCATCAAGAAAGCGGTACCTAAAGAAATGTTGACTTTGCAGCCCGGACAAAAGGTTGTGTGATTTTTTTGATAAATCCCATAGGGTATTTCTTTCCTGGGCGATCATATAAGTACAAAGTGATTATTTACCATTAAAACAATACAAATATGAAAGCGCTCTGTAAACAAACTATGGGATTTATCCTGATGATACTGTTGGCTTGCGGTGTAACCTCTATAAAGGCACAGGATAGCGCAGACGATGAGTTTATCACTGTCAGCGGTGTAGTAAAAGACAAGCAAACACGAAAAAAACTGGAATACGTAAATATCTCTATTCCGGGAACCAACGTGGGAACGATCACCAATAATGACGGTGAGTTCTCTATCAAAGTGAAAAACGGCCTCCATGCCAGACAAGTAGAAGTATCGCATATCGGATATTTGAATGGCTTGATCCCCGTAAACGATAAGGACATATTAGAATGTACGGTATTACTCGAACCGAACATGAATACGCTCAGCGAAGTCATTATCCGGGCCGGAGATCCTCGATATATCGTAGAGGAAGCGATTGAGAAAGTAAATAAGAATTACATTACCACGGGTAGCATGCTTACTGGGTTCTACCGGGAGACCGCACAAAAAGGCCGTCGCTATATCAATATATCGGAAGCGGTTATCGATGTTTACAAAACTCCCTATAAGGACAGGAACGTGGAACGGGATCGGGTACAGATCTATAAAGGACGTAAATTATTGAGCGAGAAGCTAGCGACACATTAGCCGTGAAATTATTGGGAGGCCCTAACCTATCCGTTTACGTGGATGTGGTGAAGAATCCGGATTTATTGCTCGACCCGAATATCTTACCTTATTACGCCTTCCGTATGGAAGAAAGCGTGATGTTAAACGACCGACCGCATTACGTAATCAGTTTCCAACCTCAAGCGATCTTGCCTTACGCTTTATATTACGGCAAATTATATATCGATAAGGAACGGCTTTCCTTCAGCCGTGCGGAATTCGCCCTCAGCATGGATGACCGGAATAAGGCTACCGAGGCCATCCTCCGCAAAAGCCTTTTGGCTTGCGATTTAAACCCGTGGAGGTAGCTTTCCTCGTAACTTACAAAGAACGTGACGGCATGAGCTATCTGAGTTATATCCGCAATGAGGTTCGCTTTAAATGCGACTGGAAACGAAAACTCTTCTCTACCAACTACACGATCGTATCCGAGATGGTCGTTACCGATGGTAAAGAACAAAATAACTCCATCCCCTACCGGATGTCTTTTAAAGCGGATCAGTCTCTATCCGACAAGGTATCGGACTTCGCCGACGAGAACTTCTGGGGAGCTTACAACATTATCGAGCCTACCGAGTCTTTGGAGAATGCGGTATATAAATTAAAGAAGCAACATAAAAATTGACCGTGTAAATATACTATCGACAATGATATGGACAAATCATTATCTTTGTCCATTATCAATTATCTGTTGAAACCAAATTATTATGGATTTGTTCGTACTCAAAAAGATCAAGGAAGGGGATATTAAAGCATTCGAAGTATTTTCAGGCTTTATTATACCCCTCTTTGCCTGTACGCAACCAGTATAACAGGAGAGCTGGAAGTTGCGGAGGAGATCGTCCAGGACTTGTTTTACGTGTTCTGGAAAGAAAGAGAATCTCTTCCGATCTTACGTTCCATCAAGAACTACCTTTATGGAGCTACCCGGAACCGGTCCTTACAATATCTGGAGCATCAGGAAGTACGATACCGATACCGGAATACGGTTTTAGCCGGAGAGAATCCGGAATCCGAATCGTATACCCCGCAAGATCAACTTGAGTACAAAGAATTGCAATCCTTGGTCAACCGGGCATTAGGTAAATTGCCCGAACGACGCCTCCGGATCTTTCGGATGCACCGTTTCGAAGGAATGAAATACGCGGAGATAGCCTCCAGCCTCTCATTGTCCATAAAGACAGTAGAAGCGGAAATGACCAAGGCACTACAAACACTAAGAAAAGAAATCGAGAATTATACCTAACAGTTATGAATCAAATAGAAAAAATAAATTGAAGACAGACCAAGCATGGGAACAATTATATACTCGCTTGGAGCAAGACGGGCTGCTGGATAAGCCAATTTCCGGTACACAAATCCCATACCGGATCGGACTTATGAAATGGGCCGCCGCTATCATCATACTTTGTGTATCGGTAGCTACAGCTATTTTCCTTGGACAAGAACGGACACCGGAGACCACTCTGCTCACCCTGCATAATAACGAGGCTTCCACCACCTTGGTCACGACTTGGAAGACGGGTCTATAGTTTATCTGGCCGATAACAGCCAGTTAAGCTATCCGGAACATTTCCAAAGAGAAAAAAGAGAGGTGTCTCTACTAGGAAACGCTCTTTTTGATGTAAGCGGGAATAAGGAACGTCCTTTCCTAATCGAGACAGAGCAGGCCCGGATCGAGGTATTGGGAACCTCATTCAATATCAAAAGCTCGGATAAAAGCGCCTTTGAATTGGCCGTTCGCCGGGGATTAGTGAAAGTGACACTCAAGAAGAACGGAGAACAAACGCTGGTAAAGGCCGGCCAAACCGTATCCTTATTCTCCAACCGTTTACAAGTAGTTCCGACTCAAGATAACGAACAATTTTCCGATTACACGCCGTATCCAATTTAAGGATGAGCGTCTGGGAGATATCTTGCATGTAATTAATCTGGAATATCCGAAGATGCCATTGAAGACAACGGCTGATTTAGAGAATAGACGGCTGACCGTTAGTTTCTATAATAACTCACCCGCGACGATGGCTGAACTGATCTGCGCAGCGTTAAAACTAAAATGTACGCAACAAATAATATATGGATGATTTCCGAACCTTGAGACAGCTGGTCGTAGGATGGTTACTGTTACTCGTAGCTCTCATCCCTATGAATGCCCAGAATGGTAACGTACTGGGACAGGTCATACGATTGCCTAAATCAAAAGGAAATATCTACCAATTGCTGGGACTCGTCACGGAACGTTCCGGCTATCTTTTATATACGACAGTAAGATTATCGATAATGAACAAACAACATCAATAAAAGGTGGAGATTATACGATACAAGAAGCCATATACGCTATTACCGGTAATAAAATCTGGCGATCCGTGCGATAGAGAACCATCTCCTACTTTATATGCCAGAGAGTCTCTCCGCTCCCAAAGTGTATCCGTAACTCCCGATTCCATACAAACCTATTTCTCGATAGAAGGTTCTTTACAGGATCAATATACCATGAGCCAATCGCATTCGGATCGGTAGGAATCGGTGAGGCCGCTATTGGCACCATCACCAACCAGAATGGAGAGTTCCGATTGAAATTACCGGACTCACTCCGGTTATCCAAGGTACGTTTCTCTCATATCGGCTATCTTCCCCAAGAGATAGATAGTCGGGAGTTAATAGATAAACATACCGTCTTATCTCTAGAGCCTAAAGTAATCTCTATCCAAGAAGTTATCGTGCGTCTAACCAATCCGAAACGCTTATTACAGGAGATGCTGGACAAGAGAAGAAGCAATTATTCCCAGCACCCGATTTACCTTACCACATTTTACAGAGAAGGCGTTGAACGTAAAAAAGGACTCGTAGGACTGACCGAGGCTGTTTTTAAGGTATATAAGGCATCTTACCACAGCAATGCCTTGGCCGATCAAGTGAAACTACTAAAGATGCGCCGCATCAGTAACGAGCAGGAAAAGGACACATTGATCACAAAAATGAAGTCGGGTATCTACTCCTGCCTTGTCTTGGACTTGATGAAACAGTTACCGGAGTTTCTGGATCCTAGCCCGGATTCACCCTATACATACGCCCATACCGACATCACGGTAGTGGATGATCGACTTGCTAACGTCATCTCTTTCGAGCAACGAAAGAGTATCAATGAACCGCTTTATCGGGGACAGATATATATCGACATGGAAAATAATGCCTTATTAAGGGTGGACTTTGAGGTCAATCCCCAATATATCGAGCAAGCGGCCGGCATGTTCGTCGAGAGAAAAAGCCGGAATTTACGGATCACGCCCCAGAAAGTAGCCTATACGGTATCTTACAAGCAATGGAATGGCACCTACTACATTAACCATATCCGGGGAGATCTGCGTTTTAAAATTAAAAAAAGAAGACAACTTTTTAACACAAATATTTTACATACTTGGTTCGAAATGGTTACCTGTAAGATAGATACAGCCAATGTGAACCGCTTCTCACGCATTGAATCCCTTCCAACCCGCACGGTTTTCTCGGATACTCACTTCAACTACGACGAGGGTTTCTGGGGAGATTTTAACGTAATATTACCCGAAGACAAACTGAATGAGGCTATTAGCAGAATCACCTCAAAGATAGAGGAAACGAACTACTAATCCCCTGAAAATCATAAAGAGAGCCTTTTCGCAAAGGCTCTCTTTATAGGTTTTAATAGGTATTAGTCTTTAAGGCAAAAAGATTGTTTAGGTTATCTGCATGCAAAGATGGGCTAATTAATATAATTGAGCAAATAAAAAGATATTGTACAACACATTTTTTTAAGTTTATCGAAACTTCTTTGCAGCTTGTGTTACTTTTTAACAATTACAGACTCCAATAGATCATCTGATGGATGCTACCTCGATAGACTCCTTTCACGTCCGCCAACACGGCATGTTCATTCGTGATCGACATGAAGTAGGACTCATCCAGCTTCAAATAAGTCGTATGAGCGACAGCTACCACTACCGCATCATATTTCTTCCCGGGCCTCTCTACTAACCGGATACCGTACTCTTGCAATACTTCCAAAGGGGAAGCGAACGGATCCATCACATCGACCTCGGCTCCGAAGTCCTTAAACTCATTGATAATATCGGCTACTTCGAGTTACGTATATCCGATACGTTTTCCTTAAAAGTCATACCCATCACCAACACATGCGCTCCTAGGATATTTTTCCCCTGCGAGATAATCTTTTTCACGACCTTCTTTCCGATATACCGTCCCATGGAATCGTTCACGTAGCGACCGGAGTTGATCATCTTCGTGTGATATTGCAATTCTTTGGCTTTATGCACCAGATAGTAAGGATCTACCCCTATACAATGCCCACCTACCAATCCGGGAGAGAAAGGCAGGAAATTCCATTTCGTTCCGGCGGCTTTCAATACATCAAACGTATTTACCCCCATTCGATCGAAAATAATGGAAAGCTCGTTCATAAGGGCTATATTCACGTCACGCTGGGTATTCTCGATAATCTTGGCGGCTTCGGCTACCTTGATACTAGGCGCACGGTGCAACCCCGCTTGAACGACCAGCTTATAGACTTCCGATATCGTTTCCAAAGCTTCGGCATCGCAGCCGGAAACGATCTTCACGGTATTTACCAAGGTATGTACCTTATCACCCGGATTGATTCGTTCCGGTGAATATCCAACCTTAAAGTCCTCTCCTACTCTCAACCCTGAAACCTCCTCCAAGATCGGGATGCAATCCTCTTCCGTACATCCCGGATATACGGTAGATTCGTATACTACATAATCGCCTCGTTTAAGGACTTTGCCTACCGTGCGGGTCGCACCCAACAAAGGGGATAGATCCGGCTCGTTATGGCTGTCTATCGGGGTAGGAACAGCTATAACGTAAAAGAAGCCTCCCACAACTTTCT
>ENA-OQDF01001086-OQDF01001086.1-human-gut-metagenome-genome-assembly--contig:-NODE-1086-length-11235-cov-1.768635_pt1 | contig 11235 bp, 12 predicted proteins | sample MGYA00242769_ERZ504597 | MGnify/ENA primary metagenome ERZ504597 (study PRJEB26092, sample SAMD00036305) | human gut metagenome | host: Homo sapiens | study: EMG produced TPA metagenomics assembly of...
GGTTGACTCATGATTTTGAATCAGCTAAACAGGAACGTTTCTGGAAGGATATTCCTGTAATTTTGTGTGGTGATTTTAATGCAGAACCAAATGCACCAGAGATGGAAATTATTAGCAGGGATTCATCGTTTAATAATTTGACAAAGGATATAGGAATCACGTTTCACGGATATTATAAAAACGATCCAAATGATCCGCCATGCAGTATAGACTACATTGTTTTAAAGGGAGACTGGCAGTGTGAAACAGTATATAAGTGGACAGATGAAGAAAATGGAATATACAGAATTTGGAAAGACACAGCTTCGTGTATCCAGGATGTGTCTTGGTACATGGGGAATCGGAGGTGCCGGATGGGATTCTTATTCCGACGAAAGCCGGATGGATGCGATCAAGGCAGCAGTAGATTGTGGAATCAATTTTATTGATACGGCACCTGCCTACAACGGAGGCGGGGCAGAACAGTATATCGGAGAAGTTGTGCACAAACTTGGCGTCAGGAAAGAAGTGATCCTGGCTACCAAGTGTGGAAATGAATTTATTAATGGAAAATATGTACGCTGTGGGTCGGCAGATAAGATCATGCGGGAATGCGAAGAATCACTCCGTAATCTGAAGACAGATTATATCGATGTATATCTGGTCCACTGGCCGGATCCGAATGTTCCGATGGAAGAGACAATGGATGCGCTTAATACACTGAAAAAGCAAGGAAAGATTCTGCATATCGGAGTATCGAATTTTACAAAAGAACAGATGGAAGAAGCAGAAAAATATTGTGCTATAGAAGCATATCAGCCACAGTATTCTATGGTAGATCGGAAATGGGAGCAGCTGATTCGGTGGGCCTGTGCTCAGGAAATGGGAGTTATGACTTATGGAACACTCGGAGGAGGCATTTTAACCGGAAAATATAGAGAACTCAAGGAATATGGTGTGGATGATAACCGAAACCGGTTTTATCCATATTTTAAAGAACCGTTGTTTTCAAAAGTAATGCTTCTTTTAAGAACAATGGATCAGATCAGTGAGGAACGAAATGTTCCATTGTCGCAGATTGCATTGAACTGGACCTTGCAGAGACCTTTTATTTCTTCTTGTATTATAGGAGCGCAGAGCCGCGATAAAATTGAAGAGAACTGCAAGGTATTTGAGTGGAAACTAAGTGATGATGAGATGCAGCTGCTGGAACAGGCTTTGAAAAAGACTATTATATAAGACTACAAAGGAAGACGAGGAGGAATAAACATTATGGAAGAGAAGCGTACCGGCTTATTTGAAAACGGTCTGATCTGGTTCGGCGCAGGGGTTTCGATCGCAGAGATCCTGACCGGAACATATCTGGCCCGCTTGGCATGGGAAAAGGACTGGCGGCAATCATAGTAGGACACATCATTGGTTGTCTGATGCTGTTCCTGGCAGGAGTGATCGGCGGAAAGTCAGAAAGAGTGCAATGGAGACTGTAAGATGAGCTTTGGACAGAAAGGAAGTGTTCTGTTTGCGGTCCTGAATGTGTTGCAGCTTGTCGGCTGGACTGCGATCATGATCTATGACGGGGCACTGGCAGCAGACGGTGTGATGCATACCGGCAGATGGATCTGGTGTCTGGTGATCGGAGCACTGATCATTCTGTGGATTGTGATTGGAATTACGAATCTGGGCAGGATCAATACCGTTGCGATGGCAGCATTATTTATCCTGACACTGATTCTGTGCAAGGTGATATTTACAGGAAGCGGGGCGGGAACACCGTCTGATGACAGTATGACATTGGAGCAGCAGTAGAGCTTGCGGTTGCGATGCCATTATCGTGGCTGCCGCTGATCAGTGATTACACAAGAGAGGCGAAGGAGCCGGTGAAAGCAACTGCAGTCAGTGCGGTTACATATGGAATCGTAAGCTGCTGGATGTATGTGATCGGAATGGGAGCTGCTATCATTACCGGAGAGTATGACATTGCACAGATCATGTTAAAGGCAGGTCTTGGCATCCTGGGACTTCTGATCATTGTATTTTCAACAGTTACAACCACTTTCCTGGATGCATACTCTGCTGGAATCTCCAGTGAGACGGTTGTAAGCAGATGGAACGGAAAGCATGTTGCTATCGTTGTGACAGTGATTGGAACGGCCGCTGCAATTGTATATCCGATGGATAATATAACAGATTTCCTGTATCTGATCGGTTCTGTATTTGCACCGATGATCGCTATTCAGATTGCTGACTTTTTCTTGTTAAAACAAGATAAAAGCAGCCGGGCAGTGCATATGCCGAACATGATTATCTGGGTGATTGGATTCGTTGTGTACAGAATTCTTATGAATGTAGATATGCCGGTAGGAAATACATTGCCGGATATGGTGATCACGATCCTCCTGTGTCTGATCGCCGGAAAATTAATACCTGAAAAAAATCAGAAAAAATAAAAAAGTTAAGAAAAATGGCCGCTGTACCGGTAGTGAATAATCTGCTGGCGCAGCGGCCATTTTATGATTAAATTCATAGACAAAATCTATCAACTTTCATAAAAATACTAATTTGTCTTTTATTTAACAAAATCATATAATCAAATTATAAAGAAATGCAAACAAATACAATCATATTTTTATGGAGGTTAGTAAACTATGAAAAACAATTTTCCACACGTATTCAGCCCTCTTACGATCAGAGGTATGACACTCAAAAACCGTGTTGTAATGATGCCTATGGGAAGTGATTTCGCCGGACATGATGGGGAACTGAGCGACGAACATATCAAATATTATGAGCTGCGTGCACGTGGCGGCACAGGGCTTATCATGGTTGAAAATGTCTGTGTAAAATATCCGGAAGGATCAAACGGAACGACACAGCTGCGTCTTGACAAAGACTGTTACATTCCACGCCTTTTTACATTAACGGAAGCCTGTCACAGACAGGGGGCGCTGATGGGGATTCAGATCAATCATGCAGGTGCGTCTGCGATGAGTTCCAGAATCGGTATGCAGCCGGTATCTGCGTCACGTTTTCCGTCAAAAGCCGGTGGAGAGATTCCGCGCGGACTTCGAAAGAGGAGATCGCAAGCATTGCAAAAGATTATGGAACCGCTGCAAAGAGAGCAGTCAATGCCGGATTTGATGTTGTAGAGATCCATGCCGGACACTCTTATCTGATCAGCCAGTTCTTATCGCCTACTACAAATGACCGTACAGATGAATTGGCGGATCTGCTGAGAACCGTGCCCGTTTCTGCCGTATGGTCATTGATGAAGTTCGTAAGGCTGTCGGACCTAGAGTTCCGATCTCTCTGCGTCTTTAGTGTAGACGAGCTTGTCGAAGGTGGTAATACGGTAGAAGATTGCCTGGAATATCTGGAATACCTGAACGATGAAGTAGATATCTACGATACTTCAGCCGGATTAAATGCTTCTATCCAGTATCAGATCGATGCGAACTATCTGGAAGATGGATGGCGTTCATACATGGCGAAGGCGGTTCGTGATAAATTCGGAAAGCCGACGATCGCGATCGGAAATATCCGTGATCCTAAGATCGCCGATGACATCCTTGCCAGAGGTGATGCTGATCTGATCGGTATGGGACGTGGACTGATCGCCGATCCTGACTGGTGTAATAAAGCACAGTACGGGGATGTATGTGATATCCGTAAATGTATCTCTTGTAACGTCGGATGTGTCGGCAACCGTATCGGCGGTAACAAACCGCTTCGCTGTACGGTCAACCCGGATCTGATCAACGGAGAAGCTTATAAAAAACAGAAAGTAAATAAACCATGTAATGTCGTAGTTGTAGGTGCCGGAACTGCCGGACTGGAAGCTGCATGTACAGCTGCTGAAGTTGGATGTAAAGTTACGTTACTGGAGAAAGAGAAAGAAGCAGGTGGTCTGTCGGTAGAGATCTCGAAGATTCCAGCCAAGAAAAGACTTGCGGATTTCCCGACTTATCTGAAATACCGTGCATCAAAACTTCCGAATCTGACAATCAAAACAGGAGTAGATGCAACGGTCGCTGAGATTAAAAAATACAACCCGGATCTTGTTGTAAATGCGACTGGTTCGGTACCGCTCCTTCCACCGATCGAAGGACTGCATGACAATCTTGGAAAGAAAGATGCCAGCGTGTATTCTATCAAAGATATGATCGCAGCTGTTAAGAACTATCCGGAAGACATGACAGGCAAGAAGGTTGTTGTTGTCGGAGGTGGTGCGGTAGGACTTGATGTTGTTGAATTCTTTGCCCCACGCGGTGCAGAGACAACCATCATCGAAATGATGCCGGTTATCGGAAACGGACTGGATGCATCTTCTACATCAACTATGAAAGAATGCATGGAAAAACATCATGTAAGACAGATGACGAATACAGCCCTGCAGAAAGTAAATGCACATTCCTTCCTCGTAAAATACGATGGAAAAGAAGAAGAACTTCCGTTTGACTATGGTTTCGTATGTCTCGGAATGAGAGCGAATGCCCCGATCTGGAATGATATTCAGGAAGCTTTTACAGGTGAAGATGTGGAAGTCCTCAACATTGGTGATTCTGTACGTGCGAGACGTATTATTGACGGAACGGATGCCGGACGCCATATGGTATTGAATACCCTTGAAAGATTGAACTATCTTTAAAATATGTCCCTAAAAGGGAACTCCTTTCCAATATAAATATAAATACAAAGAAGCTTCGGAGAATCCTGCTACCTGTGATTCTCCGAAGCTTTTGTGAAAATAACTATCTCCGGGTCCACTTCTATGATATGATATAGTATAACTGATCAATAAAAAAACAATTGGGGGAAATACGTAATGAAAGTTTGCTGATTCTCGGTGCAGGCGGATTCGGCCGGATGGTAGCGGAGACTGCGCAGGCACTGGGGTATGAAAAGGTTGTATTTTTGGATGATGCGGTGAAGGATGAAGCGGTCATCGGAATGTGCTGTGATTATGAGATCAGGCATAAGGAGTATTCGGTGGCAGTAGCAGCATTTGGAAATAACAAGATGCGTCTGTACTGGACGGATAAATTGCTGGAAGAGGGGTATGAGGTACCGGCAATCGTGCATCCGTCTGCAGTTGTAAGTCCGAGTGCGGTGCTGGAGCCGGGCTGCTTTGTGATGCAGAGAGCGGTGGTAAATACCAATACCCGGATCGGACGTGCGGTGCTGGTGAACAGCGGGGCGATCGTAGATCACAATTCGGTAGTATGTGCCGGAGCGCATGTCGGACTGGGAAGTGTTGTAAAGTCAGACTGTACGATCGAGAGCGGACGCAAAGTGGAGGCAGGAGAAGTAATCTTCTCAACCAGAAGGAAGATCGAGGGTGTGGACAGCCGGAGCCTGGAAGATGCCGTGTACGCATTTGGTTTCGGGCAGCAGTGCAGTTATGTGAAGCCGTTCGGAGAAGGCACATCAATGAGACTTATGCAGTCTATATGCCGGGCGTAGATGGTAAGGAGTACGCCGCTCTATGTTTTGCAGCGCATCAATATTAATGTATTCAAGAACCCGGATCAGGTAATGGCGAATATATTCGGCGTTACGGAGTATCTGCGCAGTATGATCCGTGAGGAAGGCGGAGATCTGGACAGAGAGGCATTGTCTTATATTAAGACAAATCCGGAGAGAGCTATTTTGAAGATGCGGACGGACAGCCATGGCGCTGCCTGCATTATGTACCGGATTCTGTGTGCTATCAGATGGTGGAGAGACCGGAACAGTTCTATCAGTCGGCACTCAGCTTTGGCCATTTTCTGAAGCAGCTGGGGGATTATCCGGCCGAGAGTCTCTATGAGACGATTCCGAAGTTCCACGATACGGTGAAGCGTTTCCATGATTTCAAAGACGCACTGCGGAAAGATGTGAAGAACAGGGCAAGACTTTGCCGTGAAGAAATAGAGTTTGTACTGGCACGCAAGGATGACTGCAGTGTCCTTATGAAGCAGCTTGAGGAGGAATACTTCCGCTCCGTGTGACGCACAACGATACCAAGCTGAATAACATTTTGTTTGATAAGAATACAGGAGAGGGACTGTGCATCATCGATCTGGACACGATCATGCCGGGACTTGCGGCAAATGATTTTGGTGATTCCATCCGGTTCGGGGCATCGACAGCAGAAGAAGATGAGAAGGATCTGAACAAGGTGCACTTTGATATAGAGCTTTACCGCATCTACGTGAAAGGGTATCTGGAGATGGCGAAGGATGTACTGACACCGGCGGAGAACGCCAGTCTTCCGTGGGGAGCGAGACTTATGACACTGGAATGCGGCATGCGTTTTCTTGCTGACTTCCTCCAGGGCGATGTATATTTCAAAACAACTTATCCGGAACACAATCTTGTTCGGGCAAGAACACAGTTCAGGCTTGTAAAAGAGATGGAAGAACAGTTTGATCAGATGCAGGAAATTGTTGAGACGTTCTGAAAGTGATGGGCAAATTGTTGTAACTAAAATACAATTTAATTTTCAGTTTAAAGTTGACAGATAATAAAATACATTTTATTATAAATATAAGTTTGATATATAAAGATAACGAAGAGAGTTAAAACGGAAGGAGAATTCAACAGATGTTAAACGATAATTTTGTAACATTTGAAATTGGAAAAGCAAAGCATATCGCACTCGTTGCCCATGATGGTAAGAAAAAGAACTGATCGAATGGTGCGACAAGAATAAGGAAATCTTAAAAGGTCATTTCTTATGCGGTACAGGTACAACCGCACGTCTGATCGCAGAGAAGACCGGGCTTCCGGTAAAGGGATATAACAGCGGCCCGCTTGGAGGAGATCAGCAGGTCGGAGCGAAGATCGTAGAAGGACAGATCGACTTATGATCTTCCTGTGGGATCCGTTAGAGGCACAGCCGCATGATCCGGATGTAAGAGCATTGTCCCGTATTGCCGTTCTTTACGATATCCCTACAGCTAACAATCTTGCAACAGCAGATTTTATGCTGAAGTCTGAATTTATGAATTCTACATATGAAAGAAAGGTAGAGAACTTAACAAGACCATTCAGGACAGAGTGGAGAAGATGAAATAGAAGCTAAAGAGCAGCTGCGCATTCCGTAAAAAAAGGAATCGCAGCTGTTTTTTGGCTTTTTTATATTTCTGCAAAATAAGATTGACATACGGTATCATCTGTGCTATTCTAACACTACAAACTTAACGCTTTAAAGCGCAACGCTTTAAAGCGAATTAGCAAAGCAACAAGTAAAAAAGAAATGAGGAAGTAGAGGAGAAAGGTTATGGCGATGAAATTATTGATGCTGGTGACATTTTTTGCAATTATGGTATCGGTTGGCATCTATGCAAGAAAGCATGCGACAAGTGTAGACGGTTATGTGTTAGGGGGGAGATCGGTAGGCCCGTGGCTTACGGCATTTGCGTATGGTACGTCATACTTCTCTGCGGTTGTATTTGTAGGATATGCAGGTCAGTTCGGATGGAAATACGGTCTTGCGTCGACATGGATCGGAATCGGAAATGCGATCATCGGAAGTCTGCTGGCATGGGTGGTACTTGGAAGACGTACCAAGGTAATGACACAGCATCTGAATTCCAAGACGATGCCGGATTTCTTTGGTGAGAGATATGGAAGTAAGGCGCTGAAGATTACGGCTTCAGCGATCGTATTCATATTCCTGGTGCCGTATACAGCTTCTGTATACAATGGATTGTCAAGATTGTTTGGAATGGCATTTAACATTCCTTATAAATATTGTGTAATCGGAATGGCAGTATTTACAGGAATCTATGTTATCCTCGGTGGATACATGGCTACGGCGATCAATGATTTTATTCAGGGAATCATTATGCTGGGCGGCATTGTTGCAGTCATCCTGGCAGTATTAAATGGTCAGGGCGGATTTATTCAGGCAATTAAGACCATGGCAGAGATCCCAAGTGATGTGCCGGTGACAATGGGACAGCCGGGAGCATTTACTTCATTCTTCGGGCCGGATCCGTTGAATCTTCTTGGAGTGGTCATCCTGACTTCTCTTGGAACATGGGGACTTCCGCAGATGGTTGGAAAATTCTATGCGATCAAAGATGAAAAATCCATCAATACGGGAACGGTGATCTCTACATTATTTGCGATCGTGATCTCCGGAGGATGCTACTTCCTCGGAGGATTCGGAAGACTGTTTGATGCACCGGAACTGCACGATGAGGCGGGCAATATGATCTTTGACGGAATCATCCCGCATATGTTGTCAACACTTCCGGATATCCTGATCGGTATTGTAGTAGTATTGGTATTATCGGCTTCTATGTCAACACTGGCTTCGCTGGTACTGACATCCAGTTCGACGCTGACACTGGATTTCTTAAAAGATAATGTAATGAAAGAATATGAGCGAGAAGAAACAGGTACGTACGATGCAGGTGATGGTTGTGTTCTTTATTGTATTATCGGTAGTGATCGCAATGGATCCGCTACATTCATCGCACAGCTGATGGGAATTTCCTGGGGAGCACTTGCCGGAGCGTTCCTGGCACCATTCATGTATGGTCTCTACTGGAAGGCGTGACAAGAGTTGCTGTATGGGCCAGCTTTGCGGCAGGTGTTGGGATTACGGTTCTGAATCTGTTCTTCCACTTTATTGCATCACCGATCAATGCAGGAGCAGTTGCAATGGTAGCAGGACTGATCGTAGTGCCGGTAGTGAGTGTGCTTACACCAAAGCTTAAGAAGGACAGAGTGGATGAGATCTTTGCCTGCTATGATGAAAAGGTTACAATCACCAAGAAACGTTCGTTGGAACAGAATTAGTGTAAATAATCTGAAAAATCAAATATATTAAAAAACATCAAGGGAAGTGATTAAATTTATCACTTCCTTTTTGCGTGGGGATATGTTAGGATATAAAAGTATTAAAAATGAACAACAAAGTTGATGAATATTATTGCTGATTTGGCAATGATGATTTGATTTGAAATATGAAGCAAAAGGAGTGGAGCTTGAATTATGAAGAATTATCAGAAATATGAGAAAGTTATTTTATGCCGCCGGAGGTACATATGACTGGGCGAAAAAGATGCGGTAGAACAGCCTCCGAAGTGGTGCAGCGTAGACTTAAGAGATGGTAACCAGGCGTTGATCGAGCCGATGAGTCTGGATGAAAAGCTGGAGTTTTTCCAGATGTTGGTAGATATTGGATTTAAGGAGATCGAGGTTGGATTCCCGGCTGCTTCCGAGACAGAATATCAGTTTATGAGAACCCTGATCGAAAAGACATGATTCCGAATGATGTAACGGTCCAGGTACTGACACAGGCAAGAGAGCATATCATCAAGAGAACATTTGAAGCTGTAAAGGGAGCACCTCATGCAGTGATTCATTTATACAATTCTACCTCTGTTGCACAGAGAGAGCAGGTGTTCAGAAAAGATAAAGAACAGGTAAAACAGCTTGCGATCGACGGGGCAAAATTACTTCTGAAGCTTGCAAGTGAGACAGACGGTAACTTTACATTCGAATACAGCCCGGAGAGTTTCCATGGAACAGAAGTGGATTATGCCGTAGAAGTTTGTAACGCTGTTTTGGATGTATGGCAGCCGACAGCTGATAATAAAGCGATCATCAATATTCCTACAACTGTAGAAAACGCAATGCCGCATACATTTGCCTGCCAGTTAGAGTATGTACATAAGCATCTGAAACACAGAGAGAATGTAGTACTTTCCCTGCATCCGCACAATGACAGAGGATGCGGTGTGGCGACAGCGGAGCTTGGTATCCTTGCAGGTGCCGATCGTATCGAAGGTACACTGTTCGGAAACGGAGAACGTACCGGTAACGTTGACATTATTACACTTGGCATGAATATGTATTCCCAGGGTGTAGATCCGGGACTTGATTTCTCGAATATGAAAAAGATCCGTGAGACTTATGAACGCCTGACAAGAATGCAGGTATACGACCGTCAGCCATATTCCGGAGATCTGGTGTTTACGGCATTTTCGGGATCTCATCAGGATGCGATCGCGAAAGGTATGGCATGGAGAGATGAGAAGAAATGTGACAAATGGACGGTTCCATATCTGCCGATCGATCCGAAGGATGTTGGTAGAGAATACGATTCAGACGTTATCCGTATCAACAGCCAGTCCGGTAAGGGCGGCGTAAATTACATCTTAATGCACAGCCACGGAATCAATCTTCCAAAGGCAATGCGTGAAGAAGTAGGATATATGGTAAAAGATGTATCGGATAAAGCACACAAGGAGCTGACACCGGATTGGGTATACCAGATCTTCTCAGATCATTATATTAATACAAATCCATCTTCCACATCGACGAGTGCATTTTAACAGGTAGATGGAATCACTGCGGAAGTGACGATCAATCATGCAGGAGAGAGCAAAGTGATCACTTCGAATGGAAACGGACGTCTGGATGCAGTAAGTAATGCGATCAAGCAGTATTTTAACATCAGCTATGAATTATCCTTCTATGAGGAGCATTCGCTTACAAAGGGATCTTCTTCTAAGGCTGTGGCTTATGTGGGAATTATCTGCAACGGAAAGACATTCTGGGGTGTAGGAATCGATCCGGATATCATCAGAGCTTCCATTGAAGCCTTGATCGTTGCGGTAAATAAGATTGAAGAACTTGGGAGTGCTGATGCATGTACGGATGCAAGAATGATCGAGATCATGAATTATGTACAGGCGAATTATATTGACATTACATTAGATGACCTGGCAGAAAAATTCTTCCTGTCCAAACCTTATCTGTCAAAATACATTAAGGAAAAATCCGGAATGACATTTGGGGATCTGGTGAAGAAGATCCGCATGAAGAAAGCGAAAGCACTGCTCAAGAGCAGCAATATGACGGTTGAGAATATTGCAATGTCGGTAGGATATCAGAATGTGGAACATTTTAACAGACTGTTCAAGAAAGCTTATGATATGACTCCGATGCAGTTTAGAAATCAGAAATAGAATATGTAATGAAAAGTGACGGGGATGTGCCGGAAGGTGCATCCCTTTTAAAAGTGCGTAAACGGAAAAATAAAAATATACATATAAAAAGATAGGAATCGAGATGGATTTCATGTATAATAAATAATAGACTTTACAGAAAACATGATTGGGAGGAAGAGATAGAAATGTTAAAGTACATATTGATGATCCTTGGCGGTGTGATTTTTATCGCAGGATACTACTTCATGCAGCAGAATGAAGGCAGGGGGAAGACGATGATGTTCTATTCGTTGTTTACTTATGCCGG
>ENA-OQDF01001088-OQDF01001088.1-human-gut-metagenome-genome-assembly--contig:-NODE-1088-length-11229-cov-1.397586_pt1 | contig 11229 bp, 20 predicted proteins | sample MGYA00242769_ERZ504597 | MGnify/ENA primary metagenome ERZ504597 (study PRJEB26092, sample SAMD00036305) | human gut metagenome | host: Homo sapiens | study: EMG produced TPA metagenomics assembly of...
CTTTTTTTGTTTTCATGTTGTCCTCCGTTACAACCGTTCTAACCGCTTACAACTATAAAGTATTTTGTTAGGGCTTACAAATCCCTAATATTCTTTATTTTTATACACTATAGAACAGTTTTTCATATACTGTATAGATTCGTTTTATTGTTTTATACATTTATTATACACTATTGATGATAAAATCACAGTATTTCATACACTGTATAAATCATATAATATAATTTATACACTATTAAAATTAATAAAAAACTGCTATTTTTATAATAACAGTTCCTTTATACGCTATTTTTTTATTTTCAATCTACAAAAACTATCACTTATCTTATTTTTTAATTCATTTCTTTATTCGTTTGTAATCAATTCTCTTTTGATTTTTTATAAGAAGGAAGATACCGAAACACAATAAATTCTACAACTTCATCTGTTTGATTTTCAAAAGTATGTATATCTTTTTCAACCAAAAGTAAATTTCCCTGTTTTAGTTTTAAATATTGTTCCTTATTTGTTTTATCCAAATAACGATAAACAAGTTCTCCTTTTAAAACAAAAATGTTTTCTGAAATATGACGATGTCTATGCCACTCTTGTGAAGTATGAGGATTGATTTTATTATAATGAATTTCGGCATCATCTAATAATAATAAGTCCACTTCTGTGCCGTTTGTTTTATCTACATGAATCGCCTGATCTTTCCTAATTAATTTCATACAATTATTCTCTCGCAAATGAATTTACATATAAAGCCTTTAATTCTTCATCATCCATTTCATCAACTTCTAAATAAAAATGTTTGATCCCTACTGCATCATAATATCCAATCACACGATCTTTCATTTCTTCTTTGCTTAACTTCTTTTTTACACCATTAATTGTTACTTCCATAATCATTCTCTCCTTTTCTCTATTCTATCAAAAAAATGGACTCTTCGTCCATTTTTACAACAATTATTTCTGTTTCATAAATCGTTAAATCATCCATAACTTTCCTCCATAGCCCTACTCTAACAAAAAGAAAATATTAAAGATGTTTTTATCTTTAGTTAAACCACAAATAAACGTATTTAAATATGATTTGTATCTTGAATAATTTTTCCGTCTTCAATCGTAATAACGCGATCAGCAATAGAGGCAATTTCTTGATCATGAGTTACTAAAATAACTGTTTCATGATATTTTCTTTGGGCGATTTTTAATAAATCAACAACTTCTTTAGAACTTTTAGCATCGAGGTTTCCCGTAGGTTCATCCGCGAAAATAATCGCTGGTTTACTTGCAAGCGCTCTTGCAAGGGCAACTCTTTGTTGTTGTCCTCCTGAAAGTTCATAAATAAAAGAATTCTTCTTTTCTTCTAGACCTAATAGATTAATAATTTCATTTAAATAATCATCATCAATCTCGCCATCATCTAAATGAATTGGTAAAACTATATTCTCTAAAACATTTTGTGTGGAAATAAGATTGAAGAATTGAAAGACAAAACCCATTCTTCTTCGTCTAAAACGCGTTAAAGTATGATCATTCATTTCATAAAGAGACTTTCCTTCTAAATAAACTTCTCCTTTTGTTGGTTTTACTAAACCTGCCAAGATATGAAGAAGTGTACTTTTTCCACTTCCACTTCTTCCAACAATAACTATAAAAGAGCCTTCTTCTATTTGTAAATCAATATGATTAGTTGCATAAATTTATTATCTTCATAACCATATGTTTTAACAATATCTTTTGCTTCTAAAATAACATTCATATTAGTCATCTTCCTTTCTTATTTCTTCATTTTGATGTGCTTTTAAAACAATTAATAAAGGAATATTATAAACACATAAATAAACTAGAAAAATAATCCCTACTAAAAGTATTAATTGCGCTATTGGGAAATAATGATCGATACTTCCTCTTAATAAAATCAACTCATAAAAACCACAAGGAATAAGTGTATATAAAAACATTTTTATTGATTTCCATACTTGTTTTATTTTAATTTCCCGATAACTTAAACCTATAACATGATACATAAAATAATCTTGATAATTATTTTCAATATGATTGTAATTTAAAACATCATTAAAATAAAACCTACAGCTAATGCAAGTATTAAAAGATGTTTAGGAATATTTAATGTAGAAAACAAACTTACTGAAAGTTCATCACTTGTTACCATTTCATAAACTCTTGCTTTATAATGTTTTTTCATGAACTTTTCTACTTTTATAACATCTTTTATTGGATACCAATGATATCCTGAATAATATTCATCACTTGTATTGAATCGTTTTAAATCATCTTCAAACATATAAATCATTGAATCATTATAATATTCATTTTCATTGATTCCAACAATGGTATATTCTTCACCTGCAATTATCACTTTTTCATTGAGTTTTACTTCATCAAGAGCAATCTCATAATTGTCATCTCCTAAATAATTTCCTTGATCACCATGAGAAGGTGTTGAACTTCTACTTGATATTTTTTCCCTTTAAAAGTTACTTGATTCGCTTCAACTTTAAGATTTGGATACCGTTCTTTTGAAAGAATAACATGATTAAAATGATTGCCTACGACAATTTCATGACTTTTTTGAGGAAATTCTTCCTTTTAAATCATCTTTATTACTTTGATAATAATAAAGTTGGCAAAGTTTATAAACAGATTGAGGAATTTCTCGATAAGTCATAGTTATTCCTTCATCAATATAATGATGATTAATAATAATGTCATTTTGAGAAAATTCTTTTAAAAATAAATTTGCTTCTTTTTGAGTTGCCATCATAAGTTCTACCTGACTTTGTTCATTTTGATCTTTTGTTTGAATGGGATGTCCTTGATAGAAATAAACAAGTCCATATAAAGAAAGTATTAAAACAAATACATAAAAACAGATATTCATTCTTTTATTTGCCCATAACTCTCTCGCACTTAAGGAAGCAAGTGTTTGTTTTTTTAATTTTTTATATCTTACTTGAATATAATTAAACTTTTGCTATCAAAAGTACCTGCCAAAGCATTCTTAGAGCTTGAATAAATGGGAATGAGAACCGTTATAAAAATACAACTCATCAATACCAATACTAAAAATAATATTTCTTTAAATGAAATTTGATAAATAAATGTATGATAGGTTTTACTTTGAAGATAGAGATAACCTAAAGATACACATACACCTATTAACAATCCTATTAAAATAGAAAGAAAAGAAATCAGCATGTTTTCTTGCATGACCATCATCATTAATTGATTCGTTGTCATTCCTATTCCTCGATAAAGAGCCATTTCTTTCATTCTCTTCTTTAGGGAAGTAGAAGTTAAAGCGAATAAAACAAAAAGTGTAATTATAATAAATTCAAACGTTTGTTGGAGCTGATTGGTTGCTTTTTCTACTTGATTATGAATTTCATTTTGATCATAACCATAAGGATTATAATCATAATGAATTTCTATTTCTTGATAGTTATTTCCATCATTAAATTGAATATAATGATTATCTGATAAAACAGACATATTCGAATAATAATCTTTTGTTTGATACGTCTCTAAGTTTGTATAAATATCAGGTAAGTTTTTATTGGCGGTTTGTAAAATACCAACAATCGTATTAATTTTTCCTTTCTATTTCTATTTGATCATAAAGTTTTATACTTTTTAGAAACTTTTTGATTGATTAAAATTTCTTGATCATTTTGTATTTTTCTTCCTTTAATAATTTTTACTCGACACAATGAATAAATATTCTTTTCAATATGACCTACTTGGTAATTATCATATTTTCCTTGAAAATCTACATAACCATATTTAATAATATCTTTAAAATAGTCTTTGCTGTAGATTTCAATTCCTTTTTGAGTTTGTTCATCAATATTTTCTATTCGTGTATACCAAGAACCATAGGTTGAAATATGATAATTCTTTTTCATCTGATACAGATTATCAACAATAAAAGAACTTGAAAAAATAAGAGTAGAAACAATTAAAAGAACGATTGAAACAATAAGATAATGCTTTTTATACTTTTGAATATTTCTTTTTGCGAGCATATTGATCGTATGTGACATATTCTTTCCTCCTTTAACTTTATCTTACGGTTCAATCGTGAAAACTAAGTGAAATTAGATTTTTTTCTTCATTTTCATTTGAGGAAGTACAATTTCAAAGCAAGCACCTTGTTGATTATAAGCTTTAATAAAACCGTGATGAGCCTCTATTATTTCTTTAGCTATATAAAGCCCTAATCCTGTCCCTTTTGAATTTTCCCCACGATAAAATCTTTGAAATAAAAAAGGAAGATCTTTTTCCTTAAAACCATTTCCTTGATCTTGAATCATCATTTTTAAAGTTGTTTCATTTTCATAAGCAAAAATAGAAAGGAGTGTAGAATTTTTTTTCTAAACAATTCTTAATAATATTTTCTAATGCTTCTATAAACCATTTTTCATCACATAATACTTTTATATTTTTATTTAAATGAATTTGCGGATTTAGGTAGTCTAAATCTTCTTCTATTTCATCAATAAGCATTTGTAAATCATATTCTTTAAAACAATATTGGATATTATGAGAATCTAATAAGGCGATGGTTTGTAAGTCATTGACTAAAAGTTGTATTCGTTGTATTTGATGTTCTATTGCATAGAGTTTTTTATTTTGATTTTCTTCAAGTAAAAGTTCTGTTTGTATACGGATAGAAGTAATTGGTGTTTTAATTGATGAGAGATATCTTCGATATAATCCTTTAGTTTTAGCTGTTCTTTTTTGATAGCTTTTAAGGATTGATGATATCTTTTATTAAGTAAAAATAATTTATTAGATAATAAACTTTCTTTGGATTCACCATCAATAATTGAAAAATCTTTTTGTTCAATAATGGCATCACAACACTGTATTAAATAATTCATTTGTTTCTTTTTATTTTTTGTTCCAAAAAATAAAAAGGAATACTTGTAAAAATAAAGACATTAAAAATATTACTTACCAAAAAGAATAGATTTCTACAACAATCATTAATACAAATGAAATAATCAGACAAACATGATTATTCTTTTCTTTTTTATATTTTCCATCGATACCCTACACCCCTTAATGTTTCAATATATTTTCGATTTTGATATTCTCCTAATGTTTGTCTTAATCTTTTTAAATGAGCTGTTAACGTATTATCTTCCACTACATGCCCCGTTATATCTTCAATCAACATTAATAAATAATCTCTGGTAAGCACCCTTCCATGACCTTCTACCAAAGCCACTAATAAAGCAAAAGTAATCGTACTCAATTCTAATTCCTTATTATCTTTAAAAACTTTATGTTTTAACGTATCAATAATTAAATCATCTATATAGTAAACCCCTTGTTGCTTCGTTACTTTTCTAAGGTTACATTCAATTCTGGCACAAAGTTCTTTAATACCAAAAGGCTTACATACATAATCATCGCCACCTTCGTTTAATCCCCTTACAATTGTTTCTTCATCATTTAAACAACTTAAAAAAATAATTGGTATCTCATATTTTTCTTTAATTTCTTTACATAAAGAAATTCCATTACCATCAGGAAGTTGGATATCTAAAAGAATTAAATCAACATATTCATTTAATTTCTCTAAAGTTTCTTTTTTAGAATAAGAAACTTCCACAATATAATCCTTATGCTCCAACATTTCCTTTAAAGAATCTGCGATACTTTCATCATCTTCTACAATTAATATTTTTTTCATAATTATCACCATCTCTATCATACCATGCTTAAATGAAAAAAAAGATGAAAGCAGTCACTTTCATCTTAAAATTATTTTTCTAAAACAAATAATTGTTTTCTCTTTAATACAAAATAAGTAAATGTATTAAAAAACAAATACAAACCATTTTCATAGCAGGTGAACTTACTAACATAGGAATAATAAAAAAGCCATATAATACAAGATCCATAAAAACGATTCCAAATAATAAACCTGTATTTTTCTTTAAATCAATACTTTCATGATGCCCTACTTTATAAATAAGCAACAAAATATAAAGAATTCCTACAATAAAAATCATACAATAAGCGATTTGATAGATATTTTCAAAGATTTCTATTTTATGTGTTACTATCGAATTATTAAAATACATGGCACTCATTGTATAAATTAATTCAAAAATATAAATAAGATAAATCAAATACATGTCTAACTTCTTTTCATAAGACTTCACCCTTCCTTTATTTAAGTATATAAAGAGATGTGTAAATCTTGTGAAAAGAAAAGAACCAAAATGGTTCTAAAGACGTTTTTTCAACATTGTAATATTTTCTCTTGCCCAAACTTCTTTAAAGCCTATATCAAGAAAAAAGATTTTTAGCTGGATTATTTGTTTCAATATCATCACATAAAAAGCGTAGACCACTTTCTTTAGCTTGTTTACATAAAAGTTCTAAAGCAACTTTTCCTTTTCCTAAATGTCTATAAGGATATTCAATGATAATATTTAAAACATATTCTCGATATTCTTCTTCAAAATAATAAGATACTTCACCAATATATTTTTTATTTCATCATCATAAACATAAGCATAATAATGTTTAGTATCATTCATCCATAATTGATACCAAGACTTCCATATTTTTTCATTAAAATCAACAGTTCCCCCATTGATTTTATTAAAAGCCATTGTCTTTTTATCTTTTAATAATTTTTTCTATATTTTAAATCTGTTATTTGTGGTTGTACTAATTTAATCATATTCTTCTCCATAAACAAAAAATCCTTTATTAAGGACTTTATCTTCACTAATGGGGCGGACGATGAGAACGAACTCACGAATGCCGGAGCCACAATCCGGTGCGTTAACCACTTCGCCACGTCCGCCGTATCAACTGCATGTATTAATTTACACTATTTCGTATACTTTGTAAAGCTTTTTTATAAAAATATCTACATTATTTTCAATAATTTATTATACAATAAAAAACAAATAAATGAAAAGGATAAGTATATGAACGAATTAGAAAATTACTATGGAAAATTTTGTGAAGATAAACGTCTTTTAAGGAAGCATGGTCAAGTAGAATATCGTACCTCTATGAAATATATTCATGATTATTTAAAACCAGGTGATCATATTTTAGATATTGGTGCTGGTACTGGTAGATATTCTGTTGCTTTAAATCAAGAAGGTTATGAAGTCGATGCTATTGAACTTGTTAAATATAATTTAGGCATGTTAAAAGCTAAAAAAAGTACTGTTAAAGCTTATCAAGGTACTGCTTTAGATTTATCTAGATACAAGGATGAAACTTTTGATATAACTTTATTATTTGGACCTATGTACCATTTGTTTAGTTATGAAGATAAATTAAAAGCATTATCTGAAGCAAAACGTGTTACTAAAACAGGTGGGACTATTTTAGTTGCCTATGTCATGAATGATTATAGTGTTTTAGTGCACGGCTTTAGAGATGGACACATTAAAGAAGCTCTAAAAAACGGAAAAATTGATCAAAACTTTCAAACACAAACAAATATTGATGATTTATATAGTTATGTAAGAATTGATTTAATTGATCAATTAAATCAAGATTTGAACTTAGAAAGAATAAAAATTATCGCGGCTGATGGTCCAGCAGACTATATGCGTCCTATTTTAAATAAAATGGATGATGAAACTTTTGAACTTTTTATGCAATATCATTTATCTACTTGCGAAAGACAAGATATGATAGGTGCAAGCTCACATACATTAGATATATTAAGGAAGGTGTAATTATGGCAATTATTCAATTAAATTATTTATCAAAAGCATTACTTAGAACAGTTGATGTCACTGTTATCTTACCAACCGATACACTTGACATGGAAAATATGACATATACTAAAAGAAAAGAGTATAAAACACTATATTTACTCCATGGCATCTTTGGTGATCAAAATGATTGGCTTTATGGTACTCGTATTCAAAGATTCGCAAATGAAAGAGGATTATGTGTTGTTATGCCTAGTGGTGAAAATATGTTCTACGTTGATCAAGAAAACACCCATAACCACTATAGTCAATTCATAGGTGAAGAACTTGTAGAAATGACAAGAGCCATGTTTCCTCTTTCTAATAAAAAGAAGATACTTTATTGCTGGACTTTCGATGGGTGGCTATGGAGCAATTGTTAATGGATTAAAGTATTATCAAACATTTGGCTATATCGCAGGACTTTCAAGTGCATTAATGTTAGAAGACTGGCTTGATTGTAAACCACCTATCATACAAGGTGTTGATGCTAAAAAATATTATGAAAGTTTATTTGGTGATATAACAAAACTTAAAGGTAGTGATAAGGATTACTATGCATTAATTAAACAAATTCCACACAATCAATTACCTCACATGTATATGTGTATTGGAACTGATGATTTTTTACTTGAAACAAATAGAAAATATCGTGATTATTTACTTCAAGAAAATGTTGATTTAACTTATGAAGAAGGACCTGGAAATCATGAATGGGATTTTTGGGATCGTTATATTTTAAAAATTTTAGACTGGTTTCCTTTAAATAAAAAAGATGAAGGTTTAAATAGTGGTCACGTAAGCAAATAAGAGCAGGATAACCTGCTCTTATTTTAAATCAATGTTTGATTAAGTCCCCAATGATCAAATTCATGGAAAATAACATAAATATTATCAGCTTCGATTTTCGTTGTTTCATGAATCATTTGAATCATCGCTTCTGTTAATTTTTTCTTATCATCAAATTTTGCACTTTTATAAAGATTAATTTCAATCATCATACAAGGAGTTTTCTTCCCCTTTAAAATACATAATTTGATCATCTTCCATATGAATCATCAAAGCTTTTTCTGTTTTACCAGGAATAAGTGAAATGAGTTCCCCCGATTTTGATTTAATTGTATTTTCTTGTCTTAAGGTTAATTTATGATTTGTTTTCAATGATATATATGGCATAATAATTCCTCCTTTCTATTATTTTATCATTAAAAAAATAAATTGAAACTGTTTACAAAATATTTTTTGTAATGATATAATAGACATGCAAAGGTTTTATATAATTTTCTAAAATATCTCAAATATGAAGGAAGTTGTATTTCACTTTATGTACACAATCTCATATTTGCGATTTTATACATAGAGTATTTCCATTTGTAATATTTATAGGAGGTACCAGACATGGCTGTCGGAAAAGTAAAATGGTTTAATTCAGAAAAAGGTTTTGGATTCATCACTAGTGAAGAAGGAAAAGATATTTTCGTTCATTTCTCAGCAATTCAAGCTGATGGATACAAAACATTAGAAGAAGGACAAACTGTTGACTATGATGTAGTTGAAACTGATCGTGGTCCACAAGCTCAAAACGTTGTTGTAAAATAACAAAAAGAAAGCTGATACGAATAATCGTTCAGCTTTTTTATTTTATCGATAAACAACAACTGGTAAATTAACATAAATTTGTGAATATAAGCTTCCAGCAAATCCTGTTGGTAAGTTAATATCATCCATGTGAACCGCTATTAATATAAATATTTCCACCAAATGTACTTCTCCATGAAGCATCATGTAATCCAATACCTTTATTAAATGGCATCCAATATGAAACTGGTGATTCGTATTCATATTTCCCATTTGGTTGTTTTGTTCCTCTTAAAACTCTATTTCTTTCCTTATTATAAATATAATATGTACCATTTGGTGTAAGTCTTGAAGGATCACTTTCTTTACCACTTACAAAATCACTTTCTAGAGCAACCGCTCCATCTTTAACAAGCCATAAATGTTGTTTTGTAATATTGATTTCTAAATATGTCGTTCCTAGTCCACCATTTTCTCCTGATGGAAGTTGTCCTGTATGTTCAGGTGTTCTATTATTTTCACTTTTATTTTCATTGATCATTTTTAATAATGCACTTACTTCACTATCAGTAGAAACTCTAATCCATAAGTTCCTCCACTGACTGTGTGACTTTGTCCATCTTTTCCAGTAAACGTTCTTGTTGCGCCAATGGAATTATATTGACTTGCAAGTTCTTTAACAAAGGCAGTTAATTTTTCTTTAAAAACACTTTCATCTTTTGTATAACTTCCATCATCTTGTTTACTTAACCAAGTAATAAGTGTACTTCCATCTAAAGCAATTTCTTTTCCTTTAGGTGTTGTATATGTAATTGTTGATAAACAATATTCATTTGCTGCCTTTAATTGGTTATTCAAATCTTGATCATCTTTGTAAACTTGAGGTTTAACATAACCATTAGCTTTTGTAACATCTAATTGTTGTTTTCCTTCACTTAAAGCTACCTTGATATTTTTAACTAATTCTTCAGTATTAAATTTTGATCCTAACGTTTCTTCAATAATTGAAAAACTTCCATCTTTATATTGAATATAGGCATCTGTTGGTGCAATTTGATTTTCTTCTTTAGCATGTTCCATTGATGCTATACCATTTGTTAAGTTTTCATCACTGATTTGTATTAAATCAGTTAAGTATTTTTTTCATTTTTAAAGAATCCTATAAACCAAGCCCATTTATTTTGATTTTTCATTAATTTGATTCAATGAATTATCTTTATTATAAGATACACCTAATTGAGCTGATTGTAATACTTCACTTTGTCCATCATTAAAAATCAATTTTAATGATTGTCCATTTACTTTCTTAGATAATTGATCATTTGCTTTTTGTAATGTCATTCCTCCAACATCACTCCCATTGACCATTGTTCCATTTAAAAACTTATCATTGTAATATAGCATTCCTGCTAAATAAACAATAAGAAGAACCAAAACAACGATTCCGCAAATTAAAACAGGCTTTTTATGATTCGAATACCAATTATTCTTCTTTTTTGTCATAAATATTCTCCCTCTCTTACATTTCCGCACCTATTTTTATCACAAAATATTTATAGGTAAAGAAAAAGTATGGTATTTATCATAAAAATGATAATCCATACTTTTATAAGATATTTTCTATATATTTTTCTAACTTCTTGTATATTTTGATGATAAACAAAGCCTTTCATACCAACTTTATAGCTGCGTCTATATTTTCTTTAAATCATCAACAAAAGGCATTCATTAGCTTTAGATGATAACGACTTAAAAATCTTGATAAATATCTAAATTTGGTTTCATTTTTGATATTTTGCAGATGTATAAAGCTCTTTAAATGTTGAAAATAGATTTGATTATAATATTGATAAATTGCATTGAACAATTAGACAACAAATAAAATTGATATCCTTACCCT